>Ga0308157_10001362_pt1 | contig 51745 bp, 69 predicted proteins | sample PhyBR1_FD_201035 | JGI IMG/M metagenome (GOLD analysis project Ga0308157, IMG submission 201035) | Phyllosphere microbial communities from UC Gill Tract Community Farm, Albany, California, United States - DLSLB.R1 | ecosystem: Host-associated > Plants > Phyllosphere > Unclassified | place: USA...
TATTTTGCAGCCGCTGGTGGACGACAAAACGGTGACGGAGATCATGATCAACGGGCATACGGAAATCTTTATCGAGCGTCATGGTGAGGTACGTCGTGTGCCGCAGACCTTTGAATCGAAGGAGAAGTTGGAGGATATCGTGCAGACGATCGTATCGGGCGTCAACCGCGTCGTCAACGAATCGTCGCCGATCGTCGATGCGCGTCTCAAAGACGGCTCCCGGGTGAACGTGGTGCTGCCTCCGATCGCGCTCAAAGGGCCGACCATGACGATCCGGAAGTTTCCGGAGAAGCCGATGACGATGAACGATCTCGTCGGTAGGGGAGCGTTAGATACGGATGCTGCGGACTTTTTGAAGACATTGGTGCGCAGTCGGTACAACATTTTTATCAGCGGGGGTACGGGTTCAGGCAAGACGACGTTTCTCAATGCGCTGTCGCAATACATACCGCCGGACGAACGGGTCATCACGATCGAAGACTCGGCTGAGCTTCAGATCGTTACCGTGCCCAACCTGGTCTCGCTGGAGACGCGCAATGCGAACGTAGAGGGAAAAGGCGAGATTTCGATCCGGGATCTCATTCGTTCTTCGCTGCGGATGCGCCCTAACCGGATCGTGGTCGGGGAAGTTCGGGGTGCGGAGGCGCTAGATATGCTTCAAGCCATGAATACAGGGCATGACGGTTCCCCATCTGCTACTCTGTGTAAGCATCAATTGAACACGACGTCTTGCACGTACGATTCGAAGAACTTGTTTTTGACGCCCTTGGGGTTCGTGTGCGGCGTGTTGATGTGGATTTCGTTGAATAGCAGGTAGACGTACTCTTTTTTCTCCGTATCGTCCAGCAGCGGCCACACTTCTTCCAGATCGGCGAGCTGGTCCACCTTTGGGATACCAGACAGCATTTTTTGGTTCATCGCGATCTTTTCCCGGATCAGCTGCTCGGCTTGATTCTCCTCGGCCAAATGTTTCCGCAGGCTGGCTTGGTCAATCAATTCTTCCACGAACATGTATTGCCACCGTTCCCGCCGATCCTTGAGCTTTGAAAGTTCCGTTCGCCATTCCGCCAGTTCCGCATCGGATTTGATCTGCTGGTTTTCCAACTGTAACGATTCATCTTTCAGTTGTTCAAGGTCGATTTTCACCTGCTTGATGTACTCCATGACCAAATGCTCTACATGCACCTGCCGGAAGACGGGCATGTCGCACGTTTTGCTATGGTGACGGTTATTGCAGATATAATACTGCGTGCGCACGTCGCCGCCGCGCGTAGAGCGTTTGGTGGTCAGCCGTCCGAACATGGCGCCGCCGCACCGACCGCAACGTAGCACGCCGCTGAACCAATACGTGCTGATCCGGCTGAATCCTCCGCTCGATTTACGCTGCATAAAGGCTTTTGTCTGCTCGTACTCCTCAACGGTAAAGATAGCCGGATGCGTACCGGTCCCGTACACGCATTTCACGCGCTCATCCTTCTTAGAGTTCACATAGTTACCTGCTGCTGTCTTTGTACCCATGCGTATGATGCCCGCGTAGAACGGATTCTCGATCGTGTACGCAACCGTAGCGCTCGTCCAGAAGCTTCCGCGCCGCAGCTCGCCTTCACCGTTCAGCTTCATTGCGACCGACTTGTAGCCCATACCGTCCATGTAGAGCTGCCGGGCACGCCGGATCAACGTGGCTTCTGCTTCGACCAACTCGCCTTCCTGCGTGTACCCGTAGGGCATAACGCCGCCCGGACGTCGCCCTTCCTTCACCATCTGCTCAACGCCGAATCGGACCCGCTCCGAGATTGTACCGCGCTCCCATTCCGCCATAGCGCCGACGAGCGTGATAAAGAACCGTCCCATCGCTGTCGTCGTCTCAAAAATCTCCGTGGACGACTTGAATTTCACGCTGTACCGATCGAACTTCTTCAATAAAGCATGCAGGTCCATAACCGAACGAGTCAGCCGGTCCAGTTTGTACACCAGCACAACGTCAAACCGCTGCATCTCCATGTCTTCCAGCATCTTCGTCATAGCCGGACGCTTGAGATCTTTGGCGCTGTAGCCGTCGTCAACATATTCCTCGAAGATTTCCCAGTCCTGCGAATCCGCAAAGCTTTTCAGTTTAGCGCGCTGCCCTTCGATCGAAAACCCATCCTCCGCCTGCATATCCGTGCTGACCCGGATATATACCGCCGCCTTCATCTTATCGTCTCCCTTCATATATAGGCCGACGCGCCTGGATCATTTCGACCCTCCGCGCGGCGACATCGGCCGGAACCGCGAACGTTTGCGACAACAACCACGCATACTCATCCCATGTCCTTCGCTCGGGCGGGAAAAGGACGTACGGCATCGAAGCGATCAACTGGAACCGCTGCGCCTGCCACTCTTGAAGCTGCACCATCAGCGTATGCAAGCCGAGCTGCCTGCCGTCGTGCAGTACCAGATGGCCGAGTTCGTGGTAAAAGTCTGCGCGCTGCTGCTCGGTATTCGTTCGGCTGTCGAGCGAAATGAACCGGATCGTCTCGACCCAGAAGCTAAAGGCCGGGAGAGCGTTGTAAATGATCTGCACGCCCCAGATCGTCGCAGCTGCGTGGAAGTCCAGGTGAAAACCGTGTTCTAAATACAAGTGGCAGATACAGGTCTCTAAATGCGTCGGTCGGTATCCATGCAGCATAAACTTCCCCCTTAGTGGGAATATATGTTCGATATATGCGTAAAAGAAACGGCCCTCCGGCATCAAGGGCCGTCGTCTTATTTACCTTGCTGCTTGCGCATGTTCTCGATGGTCGCGGCTGCGATCGCTTCGGCCATGCGCAGTTCTTCCTCTGTCCAGTCCTTGCCGCCGCCAGAAAACGCCATGCCATGCTCAGGCGTTCGGGCTACGGATCGGCCGAGCAAGTAGTCTGCGGATACATCGAATATTTCAGACAATTTGGTCAATGTCTCGAAAGGAGGCTCTTTCGCTGCACTCTCGTATGACGTGTACGTAGTCCTCGCCACCCCAATTAAGTCCGCGACATAACCTTGCGTCCAGCGTGGATCTTTAGCCTTCCGCTTCTCTCGCTCTGCTTTCAGTCTCTTAGCAAACACTGACATTTTACACACCAACTTTTCTAGGATACCTCCTATTCTAATGTTTCTTTGAGTGACTTAAAATAAATGTCACTAAAAGGCGCAAATTGTGTTGACATGACCCATATGGTGACATATAATCAAATCAGAAAGTCCCTTTAAGAGACATTCGAACGGAGGTGGAAACATTGAGAACATGGCTCAGGCAAGCTCGGGACAAGCAGAAAATGACTCAAGAATCCGTAGCCTATAAGGCTGGAATCTCCCGCAGCTTCTACTCTCACATTGAAAAAGGCGAGAAAAATCCTTCCGTTAAGACGGCTAAAGCGATTGCTCGTGTAGTCAAAGTTAAATGGGAGATTTTTTTTAAAGAAGAATGTCCCGTAAAGAGTCATTATGACAAGGAGGTCGGCTAAATGAAGCCCATCCAAAAACCAAACAACCCCGGCTTATCCGAGAAAGCGTGGAACCAGCTGCACAAGCTGCTGGCGCTCAGCAACCTGAAATACGCCGATCAGATCAAAGCGGCGCGGAAGGAGCGGGAACAGCATGCCGGATGATGAACGTGAGTTCGCCTGGCTGACACCGACGTCGCGTTGGGGCTGCGTAAGCGCCACGGCGATCCGGATGTACCTGCAAGGCATAAAAGCAGATGAGGCCCTTCAAAAGAGCCTCAACCGGTACAGCAAGAACGGGGATTTGATTAGCGACTACGAGAGAAGCGGCGTACTGATGGACGCCTGCATGCTCAAGAAGGACGCTGAGTGGGATTTGAAGCGAGAGCGAGAAAGCGAAGCGTTCGAAAGGCGTTATCAAGCGAGGAAAGCGATGTAACAGCGACTGTGGGGGCCGCTTGATTACATCATACAGCAATCAAGTAAGGACTCCCATGCGGAATACGCACATGCGAATCAAGCATGAAGGGAGGGCAGAACAGTGAAATTGGGCAGCATCATGAAAGCGTGCCGGGAACGAGCGGGCTTCTCGCAAGAAGAACTGGCACACCGTTTAAACCGTGATCCGAGCGGCATCAGCCGACTGGAAAGCGGCAAGCAGTCACCAGACATGAACACGGTAATGGATTGGGCGAAAGTGACGGATACGATGGAAGTCTTCGTGGCTTATATGTACGGGCCGGAAGCTTTGAATACGATTTGCAAAATCAATGAAGTGGGAGCGTGAACGATATGTTAATCGCAATGAAGCGTGACGAACTGATCCTGCGCCAACACGCCGCAGATCACCGCCGGATGCAACTGGCAAGCATGAAGCAAAGCGGCTGCGTACTCGAAGCTGGACACGATTGGATCGACGGAGAAATCGCACAACTGACCGCCGACATCAAACGCATGGAAACGCAAAAAGCCCAGCTGGGGGGCTGGACTCAAGCGAAGCGTATTTGCAAAAACATTGTAGGACTTATTGTAGCGCCTTATCGACGTGAAAGCAATGCCTGACTGGATCTTCATTTTTCCAATGATCGCGATGTACGTGATTCTCATATACGCAACACCTAACCCGCCTGACGAGCGCTGATCGGTAATCAGCCGAAACCATCCCGGTCCAAGTAGGCCGGGAGAGTAGCGGGAAACCGCAGCAACAGTGTACTGGTCCGAGCAAGACATGAAAAAACGTCCCGCGGTAACGGGACGCTAAACGGTCGCATATCAAATGTTCTACGGCCATTATACCACGGTGGCAGCGTAGACGGAAGGGGAATTACCTTGAAACAAGAGATTGAAGCGGTAAAAGATCGTTTGAACGATGTCCAGTACGATTTGGATCAAGCAAACGAGGCGGTTTCATTGCTGAGTGAGAAGTTGGAAGATGTGACAGCCCATGTCGAAACGGAGATTCGTTCAATCATTGAGTCACTTGAAGGTGCACACAAACATCGAGATATCGGCGACGTAATCACTTCGCTTAAAGAACTCGTAAAGGAGCTTTGATATGAACGAACTCAACGAAGTCATCTCCATGCTCGAACGCCTGCGCAACGAAACATACCTCGCAAGCCCGGCAGCCGTGTTCGAGTCGGTGGCCGGCTTCATGCGAGACGACCTGACGGATGCGATCGACAAGCTGAAACAAGCAGAAGTCGAACTTCAAAAGGAGGCTGATTCGAATGAACCTGCATAACCTGACCGAGAAATACCAGGACTTACTTGACCTCGCTGCTGACGGCGGTGACCGCGAGCAACTGGACGCTATGCTGGACGGACTGGGCGGCAAGATCGAAGAGAAGATCGGTAACACCGCCTGCGTGGTCCGTTCGCTCGAACTGCAAGGCGACGTACTGGACGCCGAAATCAAGCGCCTGCAAGCGCGCAGATCGTCGATGCTCAACAACGCGACATACCTCAAAGAATGCATGCAAACGAGCATGACGGTGATGGAGCTGGACAAGGTGAAGACGCCGCTGTTTACGATCGGCATCCAGAACAACCCGCCGAAAGTGGTCGTGGTGGACGAGTTCGCAATTCCTGAAAGCTACTTCAAAGTTCCGCAACCAACGCGCTCATTAATGAAGGAAGAAGTCGCAAAGGCATGGAAAGCCGGGCAAGCCGTACCGGGAACCGAGATCGTGCAAGAGAAATCCATTCGGATCAAATAGGAGGCCGTCAGCATGGAAATGAGTCCAAGCATCGGAGCAATCGCAGCGGCCTTATCCAAGTTCCAAGCCGAAGTGAAGCAGCCGAAGAAGGATGCGAAGAACCCGCACTTCAACAGCAAGTACGTAAAGCTGGAAGGCATCGTAGACGTGATTACGGAACCACTCAAAAACAATGGCCTTTCGTACATTCAAAACACGTTCACCATTGAACAGGACGCCGCTGTACAGACCATTGTCATGCACGAGTCAGGGGAATGGATCAAAACCGACGTTCTCAAACTCCCGGCTTTGCAAAAAAAGAAAGACGGAGTAACCGAGTTCAACGCACAAGGCGCGGGTTCCTCGATCACTTACGCCAGAAGGTACCAGCTGGCAGGTGCGCTGGGTATCGCATCTGAAGAAGATGACGACGGTCACGATGCAGGAAGCAACGGTAGACCGGAACAGCAACGGCAGCCGGCTCAGAACCGCCAACAGGGATCCGCGCAAGCGTCGGATTCAAACGGCATCAGCCCAGCGCAGGTTGGGTTGTGCAAGAAGCTAGTCAAGGAGAAAAAGGTTCCAAACGATACGGTGTTCGAGGCATTAAGCGTCTACAGCAAAGACCGGATCGATGCGCTGACGAAATGGGAAGCCAGCAAGTTCATTGAGTTCCTGAACAACTATGAAGGAGCGGCGCCGACGACGAATGAAGGCGACCTGACATTCTGATGGCGAAGGACATTAGCAACTATATCGAACAAGTCGTGCTGCTAAGAAATGAAGCGGACGGGCTGCCGGAGGATAACCCCGGCGCCCTGCTCCGCAAGATCACGCTTTTGAAAAACTGCTACATGTATATCGGACGCATTTCCTCAACGATGGACGGCGATTACAAGCGCGTATATGCACAACGGAAATACGAGCAAGCGATCGCGCACCGAGACGCTACGAAGAATAAGGCGCAGGAAGCGGAGATCGCGGTGAAGGAGCTACGGGACAAAGAAGCAGACGCCTACGAAGACATGAGTCGCTGGCGGAACGCTCTTTCATCCACGCTCGAAGAGATTCATCTGCTGAAGCTGCGGCTGAAAGTAGAATTCCAGCAAGGTGAGTAGGTGAGCACATGGATTACTTAGAGCAAGTGGTGGCCTTCCATCAATGGAAGGAAGTGAACCCCTTGCCTGCCAGCGCAATTGCATTATGGCATGAATTGATGGCCGTTTGTAATAAGGCTGGGTGGCCGGCGGAATTTACAGTAAAAAGCGCCCTGCTCCAAGCGAATGCGGGCTTGAGTCGAAAAGAGTTCGACCGAGCCAGACAGATCCTTACCGACCTCGGACGGATCGGTTACAAGAAGTCCGGTCGAGTCAATATGGCTGGTAAATATTCGGTGATCCACTTCCCGATTGTTCAAAAGGGACAACAGGAGGGACAACGAGAGGGGCATCAAACGGAACACAGGAGGGACAACAGGAGGGACAACTATAAAGATCTTAAAGAACTTAAAGATCTTAAAAGCTCTTCTTCTGCATCTTCTGCTGGCGGTGACGAATCCTTGACAACCGAAAAGCCCGAAACTTTTTACCAAGCCCATGAACGGGTGTTTGGATTCAGTTGCAACCCGATGCAAGCACAGCGTCTGGGGAGCTACCTGGACGACGGGATGGAAGAGGCGGTGCTTGTCCGGGCTTTGGAACGGGCGGCACTCGCTTCGACCGGATACAGCTTTGGCTTAATCGACCGGATCGTGAAGGATTACTTTGCGGTTGGTGCGATGGATATAGAGTCGGCTGAAGCGTTTGACGCTGCACGAGAGGCACAGCGCGAGCAGAAGGCACAGCAGACAAACAAACCAGCAGGCGGCGGCAATCGGCAGCAGAAGTCGATGAACCTGCTGGAACAAATGCGAGAGGAGGAACGGAGACGTGAACAAGAGCGAAGTGATTAACCTTTTCGATGTGATTTCGTCGGCCATGCCAAACGTCGAGATCAAGCGGGGGACGGTGGAGGTGTACACCGAGCTTCTGGCTGATATGCCTTACGAACTGGCTCGCAAGAACGTGCTGGAGCATTTTAAGGGCAGTCGATTCATGCCGACGCCTTCCGAAGTTCGAAACGGCTACACCGACGCCCACGAACGCATTAAGCGCGAAACACAGGCGTTCATCCGGGAGCAGGAGCAGCGGAAGCCGATTCCGGTTCCGGCGCACATCAAGGAGCAGATGGACAGGTTGTTTGGGAGGGAGCCGGCGGAATGACACACGATACGAATGTCGTACGAGAAGCGATAAATTGCGGCGGCGGTATCATCAACACATGGAGCCTCGAAATGCCAATTTCTTACGTGGAGCATATCCGCTTTGAAGCGGTCTGTGATGTATCCGTAGCGGAGCCAGATGATTACGAAGATGAGTATGACACGGATGCGGTTGAGATCATCGTTACCTATCCGGTCATGAAATGCTGGGGACGCGGAATTGGACTGAAACGAGGTGCTAAGCATGCGTGACCCCATCCAGCTACCCTACAACGAAGATGCCGAAAACAGCGTGCTTGGGGCGATCCTGATTGACCAGCGGGCGATGGATGCGGCTGCCGAACTCCCCGAGGAAGCTTTCTTGGATCAGCGTAACCAGATCATCTTCCGTGCGATGCTGAAGCTGTACCGGGAACAGAAGGCGATTGACTCGGTGACGATCAACCAAGAACTGCTGAACAGCGGAGAAATTGCACGGATTGGCGGTCCATCGTACTTGACTCGACTGGCTGGTTCGGTCCCTAAAACGGTAAACGTCGTCTCTTACGTCGAGATTGTCCGCGAGCAGCATATCAAGCGACAAATCATCTTGGCGGGCAGCCAGTTCGGTAAGGCGGCGTTGATGAGTGATACGGCGAGTGATGCACTGGCGCAGATGCAGCAGACGGTGCAGGATTTGCAGGCTCAGGCGGCGCCGAAGCAAAAGTTTAAGACCGGGAAAGACGTCGCACGGCTGATGTATGACCGAGTAGAGGAGCTGTCCAACGATCCGAATCGAGGTGGCATCACGGGAATCGCTTCCGGTTTCGCAGATCTTGACCGGATGACGGCCGGTTTCCAGAAAAGCGACCTGATCATCCTCGCAGCACGACCTTCGATGGGAAAGACGGCGTTCGCGCTCAACATCGCTCAGAACGTCGCGGTACGCGCAGAGAAGAACGTCGCGATATTCAGCCTCGAAATGTCCGAAGTGCAGCTGATGCAGCGGATGGTCTGCGCGGAAGCAAATCTGGACGCGAGCTTAGTGCGAACCGGAGACCTGAAAACGGACGAGGACTGGACAAAACTGACGATGGGAATTGCGACATTGTCCGAAGCGCCGCTGTTCATCAACGACACGCCGGGCATCAGCATCTACGAAATTATGCAGTCGGCGCGGGAACTGAAGCGGGAGCACGGGCTGAGCTTGATTGTTATCGACTATTTGCAACTGATCACCAGCGGCCGGCGGACAGAGAACCGTCAGCAGGAAGTGTCGGAGATTTCGCGGCTCTTAAAGCAGCTGGCACGGGAACTGGAAGCTCCAGTCATTGCCTTATCGCAGCTTAGCCGAGCTGTCGAGCAGCGTCAGGACAAGCGGCCGATGATGAGTGATCTGCGGGAGTCGGGCTCGATCGAGCAGGATGCCGACATCGTGGCGTTCTTATATCGGGATTCATACTACAACGCGGATACTGAAAAAAAGGATCGCGCCGAATTCATCATCGCCAAACAGCGTAACGGCCCCGTCGGAACGGTCGAGCTGGTGTTCTTGAAGAACTTCAACAAGTTCGTGAATTATCACGAGCAGTATGCATAGGAGGCGCAACCATGAAACAAGGCAAAAAGCCCACGAGGGCGCAGAAAGCAGTCCTGACGGCGAACAACCTCAACGCAGACAACTGGCTCATTGAGCGCGTAGGTGACGGGTATCTCATGGCGCAGCATCGGTTGACGGGAACGCTGCGGAAGGTTCCGACAAAGTGAGCTGCTGGGTCGTGTTCGAAGTCGCCAAGCGCATGTACATGGCAACGGGTCGTGTGCCGACGCTGGAGCAGTTGCAGGCGGAGTTTGAAGGGCTGCCGCTCAGCAAGGTTGAGGAAGGGATGGAGCACTTTCACAAGATGATTGGAGGGTGAGCGATGGATAAGCTGATCTTGCCGGGCGTATTTCCTAGCGTGAATCACATGTACCGCAACGTGACGATCAAGGGCCGGCGCATCCGCGTGAAGACAAAGAAGGCTGAGCAGGTTTACAACGACATTATTATCCTGGCCCGCTACTGGATGCGTTGCAACGGATGGAAGACAACGACAAGCAAAGTCATCGTACGCCTGTGGTTCTTCTTTCCGGACGCCAAGCGGCGCGATTCGCACAATCAGATCAAGCTGATCGCCGATGCGTTGGAAGAAGCAGGGATATACGCAGACGATAAGACCGCGCTCCCAAGAGTGATGGATGTTGATATTGACCGCAAGAATCCACGCATTGAAATCGAATTCGAGCTGATGCCGTCATGATCACCGAATGCCCCGATTGCACAGCAGACCTGCAGCAAACCGGAGACCGATACACCTGCCCAGCCTGCGGGCATAAGGGGGAGCAGATCACCCTCGAACTGCCGGAGGAAGCGGAGCAACTGACTTTATTTTGAGCGGAGGGGAAACAGTGGGCAAAGCAATCGACTTTAAACCAGGAGACAGCATTAAATTCGGCCCTGAATGGTGCGCAAACTGCGGTTTAGAAGAGTTGGCCGGAAAAACGATCATGATGCAGCCACATCTGTTCGATTATGACGATGACATGGGCGGAGGATGGGAAGAAGCGCCTGGCATGATGCTTGAAGGATGGTCAGATCCGGAGAGCATTTTCCACTTATTCGGTAACAATCTCGACGAAATGATGGACTGCGAACACATCAAGGGCGGAGCGCAAGAAAAGGCGGCGTACCAGAAGGTCATTGATGATCGGCGCAAGCAACAAGACGAGTGGCACAGCAGACTTGACGGGTTCGCATGACCTACATCGTAACCCAAACCGGATACACCGCCACACTCGACCTAGCTGACCGCATGGGTACACCGGGAGCGCAGGAGTGGGCCGAGCGCAAGCGTCCGGGAACGCCGATTCTGGACCCGGAGCCACGCTGGATTGAACTCGGTTGGGTAGAGCCTGCCGAGGAACTGACACTATTTTAAGAGGAGCGGATAAACATGGAAAACGTGAAAGTTAATTTGCATCAGAAAGATCCAAGAGAATTCGAAGTGATCGACGGCAAGTATTTCGCGGATGGAAAAGAAGTTTCGCCTGAAGAAGCGATCGCTATTTTGGTAGAAGCAGCAGAAGAACTCGGTTATTGGTGCCAAGTCGCCAAAGACATTCTGCCGGAGGACTGGTTCGAAGAAGTGCAATTGGTATACGCAGATCGACCAGAATGATCGGTCGCTCCCTTATAGTATCCATTGGCCTGCTGGTGTACCTGGGAGCGATCCTGGGTACGCTGTGGCTGGCTTGGGAGGGGCTGAAGGCGATCATCGACGTGATAACGGGAGGTGCAGGATGAAGCGCAAATTCAACTGGGTCATCGCGATTTACGGGGTTGTATGTTATCTGCTCGGAGCTTTGCTGGGTTGGGCCCTTCGGGGGTTGACTGAGTTTTACGGATGATATTTTAAATCAAAGGAGACGATACGACATGGATAAAGAGCAAAAGCAAGCGGTATTGAATGTGCTGAACGATTTGGAATGGGTTGATACACAAGGCGGCGAAGAAGGCTGGATTCTGGTCGAAAGCAGTGAAGAAAATTTGCAAGCGCTCGAAGAGGTCGGAATTTCGCGGGAACTCGCGCTCGGATATGGAGATGAAGAAACCTTCTGCGTTGCTGCTCTAGCCTTCGGCGAGAAGATAGCGGATGTATGGGACTCGGAAAAAGGTTTGATCATGTATTCCGAAGAGGGAATTCTTTTCCCGCTCCAACCGGAACGATCGGGCGGCTGGTTCCTGCAATATGAATTCCTTGAAGAAGTGGCGGAACGATCCGCAACGCCGGTGTCAATGGAACAAGCGCAAGATGTGCTGATCGCAGCGTGCGAGCTGCTGAAAAAGCGTCAGGGATAAACCAAACCGCCCGACTCCGGTCGGGCAAAGGAGGGATGGCGTGGACGAAAGTAACTTGATCCAACTCGACGTATTGCGTATCGAACGGAACAAGCCGCGCAAATGCGTATGCAAGGACCGACGGTTCACGATCGACACGAAGAATCGCGAGGTTTTATGTGACTGCGGATTATATGTCGATCCGTTCGAAGCGATTATGGAAATGGCGACGATGCACGAACGAGTGAACGAACAATATAAGCGAATGTACAACGACATGATCCAATGGCAGAAAGAAAAGCCGCGCAGCGTTATCTTTAAGCGACTGGAACGTGACTATCGAAAAGGGACGATGTTACCCGCTTGCCCGGTCTGCGATAAATCATTCGACTTTGCGGACATCGTTGGCTGGCGACACCGTGACCACACGAAGCTGGATTACCGCAACAAATCATAGCCCTACGGGGCATATAAGGAGGACTGCATATGTACGGAGATTCGATCCCGGCCGTGATCTTGACGATGTTGCTGATAGGTTGCCTGACGTTTGGAGCGGCCGGCTTCACTCTCGGATGGGCGGTATGGGGCGCCGAGATCCTGACCTTGAAGCAGGTCGGAATCGGGGTGCTGGTACTCGTTGGAATCGCTGCTGCTGGATGGATCGGGAATAAAATTGCTCGTTTGAGCATATAAGGAGCGTGGGACAATGTACATCACAGAAAAGCGGTTCGCGGAAATTGGAGAGCGTATTGTCACGACGCGAACTGAACGGGATCATTTCGACCCGAACAATTTCAATCATCAACTGATCGTGGCCGGAATGACTTCCTGCATCACGGACGAAGGCATGACGATGCACGAAACGCTGGAGCTGCTGGAGGACATCAAGCGTCAGGTTGCTCCAGCGCTGCTGCAAATTCAGCGCGAGGAACGCGAGAAAGGGGCCGGGGCATGAGCCAAGAGAGAACAGAGCAGCGGGACCCGGTGAAGGATCGGGCGCGACTCCAAGAATCCAGACGGATGCTGCAAAACGGCGAAGATCTTGCTTGCGCGGCCTGGGCCGTCGAACCGCTGTTAGACATTTCGGGATATTGGTTGAGCGAAATCGACCGCCTGAACGCCGTAATCACCGACACTCAACACGACCGAGATCAGATGTGCCGATTGGTCGAGGACAAGGAACACGAGATCCGCGACCTGACGGCGAAGGTGCAGGAGCGGGACCGTGAAATCGAGCGATCGGGCGAGATTATTGTCGGGCAGGATGAACAGATAAACAGGCAGGCTGAGGAGATCGATCGACTCAAATCCGAAGCAGAATCTGCCCTTAAATGGGGACAAGAACAACGAGACAACGCCAAAGCACTCAAACAAGCCTGGTACGACGCGCTGCCAACAGGAGACGCGGAAGCTACGGCGGAGAATATGCGGGCTGAGATCGAGCGGCTGCGGGCGGAAATGGAAAACGTAGCCAACATGCTGGAACAATTCCATACGTTGACCTACGGGTTTGCTATAGAGATGGCCGACATACAAGCAGCGAGGTTGCGGGCAGCCCTGAAAGGAGCGGAATAAACCATGAAGCCGTATCACTTTTTAACGAGAGAAGAACAAAGCAAAATGCCGCCTCCATTCATTCCGCCTCCGATTGCAAGGGGGAGTTCGATCGGTCCGGCAGAACAAGCGCGTCGTATTTTAAAGTCTTACATGGACAAGGGATTTACTCGGGAAGAGGCAATTCAGTTGATGTCGAAAGGTTGGGGAAATCCATGCCGGTAAAATGGGAGAATTACGTAATCGTTCGCAGTTGGCTCGATAACACAATTCGGATCGCTCGCGGCAAGAAAGGTCCGAAAGCGGGATACTTCGTCAGCAACGAAAAGAGCCACGACGTAACGGAACAGGCGGTAGCGGCTGTAGCCGAGCATATGGAAAAGGAATATGCCAAGCGTAAAGCGGAAACGCCGGATATGGTCGCATTCGAGTATATCGCAACGGACGGAAGTCGACTAAGTTGGTATCCAGCGGAAGGAGATGCGACATGACCATCGACGACCAGAACAACCACCCGCTGTACAAGGACGCTCACGAACGCTTCCTGCGCGCTGAGGAGCAGCAGAACATCAAGGCGGCTGCTAAGTACCCGGAGCCGCTCAATCCGGCATCGTGGAGCGCTGAGCAACTTGCAGATCATGCGGCGCAAGAGGCGGTGGATATGCTGCGGTATATCGAGGCGTTGAAAGTGAAGTGTGAACGGTTGGGATGGGAAAATCGAAAGCTGCGGTTCGGCTTATCATCGGCGCGCTCATCGTTTACCACCATCAAATCCATGAATACTACGATGTTCCGTTCGTCAGCTGAAAAAGCAGCAAAGCGTATCACTGAATTGTTGGACGATGAAGCGGAATTGAAAGAGCGAGCCGAGCAATTCCGGGAAATCTTTGAGAAACAAATGGAACAGTATGCGGATCAGCAAAGAAAGGAATTTGAAAAGGGGGAGCAACCATGACCATCTTACACAAGCAGATCAGCCCAGTCGCGGCGACGGGAAAGGACACTGAGCATTGGGAGCAGTACCGACTCTTGCGGCATCTGGAGCTGATTGGGCCGGATAAGCATTTGCCAGCGAAGAACGATGATTTCTTGATGAAGGAGAGTGAGTCGAGAAAGGCGCGGAAGAAGCGGATCGAAGACGCGAAGTTTTATGAAGCGCCGAACGGAAAGCGCGTATGCGAAGTGCCCGGGCATCGACACTACTACGCGACGGAGGACGGCGAGATTTATAGTGGGCGTCAAGGAAAGCTAACTCGCATGAAAGTGTACAAAGGGAAGTTCGTCACGTTGCAAGGAAACTACGGGCAGACAACGGCGCAGGTGGATCGTCTGGTTGCACTCGCTTGGGATTGACGCAACAAAGCCCCGCAAGCTTGGCGGCCGCGCGGGGCATCTGAGTTGAGACTCGCTACTATTATACCATAAGGTGGGGATCTGAGTGGGTAATCAGGCGAGAGTGGAGCAAATGTCGTTCAGAGTACGGGAGATCCACCACATCGAGACGCGCAAGCGAGTGGAAGAGTACATCGAAACAGCGCTGATGTGGCGCAATACGGCTGCGGTACGCAAGGAAACGGCCATGACGCCGAATTATGCAGTGAGAGATTATAGCAGCAACAGCGGGGTAAGCAAGCCTGTCGAGGATGCAGCAATCAGCAACGCAGACGTCGACATGGAGATGAAGCAGCAGTGGGAGTTGCTTCAACGGGCGCTGAACATCTTGCGGCCGGACGAGCGGCAAATCATCGAACTGCGGTATCTGGAGACGCAGCCGGTGTATGATTACGAGGTGTACAATAAGCTCGGCATGAGTGAGCGGACGTACATCCGGGCAAAGCAGCGGGCGATTAAGACGATCGGTATGGCGCTCAACATCGCGGTATGGTTTTACCCGAAGAAATGAGTGGCAGTTTTTTGGCACTTTGTTGGCAGTTTATTCTCGTACAACCGTGCTAAAATGGTAACAGGTAAAGAGCAGGCACCGACGAGAGCCCCCACGCGTCTGGTGCCTGTGTTCATCTGGTGACTCGCAGACCCGTTCCACCGGGTGCGCATCACATATAAGGCGATCGACGCGCCGCCTGCTCCGCTTGTGATGTTCGCTAATCAAAATCAAGTTGACTGGCGGAGATTCAGTAGTGTCCAAAACGGCAAGATCATGACCGAGGCAGATTGGCAAAACGAGCAGGTCAGACGTAGATATCTGACTGATGCTGAGCGCGAACACGACTAACCGCAAACTAGACCCCAAAAGCCGCAGGAGGTGACGGCGAAGTAGGGTGAGCGGAATATAGATGAAAGAAAGGAAGAGTGCGATGGCAGGAGGGCGGAGAAGTAAATACGAATCGCATGTTGAACCCAAACTCCTGCTTATCGAAGCTTGGACTCGGGACGGCATGATTCTGGAAGGCGTAGCTGAAAAGCTTGGCGTGGGATTGTCTACGCTTTGCGACTACCAAACGAAATATCCAGAATTGGCAGAAGCCTTAAAAAAGGGTAGAGAGGTCGCGGACGTCACAGTCGAGAATGCTTTGTATGAAAAGGCGCTGCCGAAGAAGATTGTCCTCAATAAGCAGAAGGTTCTCAACGATGGCGAGGTTATCGATTACCAGGAGGAAGTTTACGTGCCTGGCGACGTGACTGCGCAGATATTCTGGCTGAAGAACCGTAGGCCGCTTTCATGGCGAGATAAGCAGGACATTGGGGTTGAAGGTGATCTGACCATCAAGGTTGCGATGCCGAAGGGACTGACGCCAGATGCCGACGATTAACGTGGATCTGACGGAGCTGCCGAACCTGACCAATGACAAGTTCTACCGCTATTATGCCGATCGTCACCGTTACTTGGTGTTGATGGGAGGTGGTGGTTCCGGTAAGAGCGTATTCGCCGCTCAGAAGCTCATCTTCCGCATGCTGAACGAGCAGGGGCACCGCATTCTAGTGCTACGCAAGGTTGCCAAGACGCTGCGGGAATCGGTGTTCATGGAGCTGAAGAACATTATCTACGGGTGGGGATTGCAGCAGCTGTTCAAGATCCCAAAGGGAACGAGCAGCGATCTGCATATCACCTGCGCGAATGGAAACGAGATCCTGTTTGCGGGATTGGACGACGTCGAGAAGCTGAAATCCATTAGCGGCATTACGTCGATATGGATTGAAGAAGCATCAGAGCTTGATGCCGCAGACTTCCGACAGCTGGACATTCGTCTTCGGGGCCGCTCGCGGAACTATAAGCAGATGATTATCACCTTTAACCCGATCGACGTGAACCATTGGCTCAAGAAAGAGTTCTTCGATGCGCAAAAGGACAACGCCGTTACGCTGCACAGCACCTACAAGGATAACAAGTTCCTGGACGCAGAGGCCGTAGCGGTACTGGAATCGTTCAAGGAGAGCGACCCTTACTACTACGACGTGTACGCCCTTGGAGAATGGGGCGTGCTGGGCAAGACCATCTTCGCTGCTAAGAATGTCAATGAGCGCATCGCCTACCTCCGTACACACGACGTGATCGTGTCACGGGGGTATTTTGCGTATCGCAAGGATATGCGCGGCAACATAACAGACGAGTCGATCACGTGGGTCACGGATGCGGACGGCTATATCAAGCTGTTCAAACGCCCGCAAAGCAGCATTCCGTACGTGATTGGCGGAGATACCGCAGGCGACGGGTCGGACAGTTTCACCGGGCAGGTAATTGACAACATTACAGGCGAGCAGGTGGCCGCTTATCGCAACCAGTTCGACGAGGACTTGTATGCGGAGCAGATGTACTGCCTGGGACGATTCTACAACAGCGCGCTGCTATCGATTGAAACAAACTTCAGCACATATCCGGTGAAGACGCTGACCAATCTGGGTTACCGCGAAATGTTCGTGCGAGAGCGAGAGGACACGTACACCGGATCGGTCACGCAAGCATACGGATTCCGCACTGATAAGCTCACGCGCCCGGCTGCCATCGCAGAACTGGTGAAGGTCGTGCGGGAATCGGTGCATTTGATCAACGATATGGACACGCTCAATGAAATGCTGACGTTCGTCCGGAATGAGAGAGGGCGGCCAGAAGCGCAGGACGGAGCGCACGACGACTTACTGATGGGCTTGGCTATCGCGCATTATTGCCGAGGTCAGCAGGAGTCGAAAGCGATCCACACACCACAAGCGCCGAAGCCTACGCCGTTCCCGTTCCAAACAGCAAACCCTAATCCGGGAGGAGAGTACGTCGCATGGTAGAAATTACGGAACTCGCCAAGCTGCTCGAGATCCCCGGCATCGAGCCGGAGACGGCGCAGCTCATCAACGCCAAGCTTCGGGAGTTGATCGGTAAGGTGGAGCCGCCTGAGAGGCTTACAGCGGATGAGCAGAAGCAAGAAGTGCAGTCGATACTGGCTGAGTATATCGACGGGGTGGTGAATGCGAATGGCAACAGCAACGGTAATGCCGCTCGATAAGAATGCGGGCGACGTTGAACGGCAATACAAGTCGGGGATCTCGTATCTGCGACGCATGGGTTACCTGACCAAGTGGCCTGAATATGAGCGATTTCGCGCAGGTGATCAATGGCCGGCCGCAACGAGGCGTACAGCAACGCTTCCGCGGCCGGTCTTTAACGTCATTAAGATGGTCGAGAGTCACAAGGTTGCAAACGTCATGTCCGAGCAGATCAACATGGTGTTCTCGGCAGAAGAGATCGACGATGCGGTCCCGCTCGTTGAGGACATGGACGTCGGGCAGCTGTTCAGCCGCTACTCAACGGTGACCTGGGAACGGATCAAGCAGGACGAGCTTAACGAGGAAGGGCTTGAGGTCGGCGCCAACACCGGCACGACGATTCTCCATTACTACTGGGACGGCGATGCCAAAGGCGGCTCTAAGCTTCCGTGGATCGGGGAGATGTACGGAGAGGTGCTGGACCCGATTAACGTCTTCTTCGGCAACCCGCAGCAGCGTAATGTGCAGAAACAACCGTGGATCATCATCTCATCCAGAGAATCCGTAAGGAGCGTGCAGGATTATGCCAAAGCAAACGGAATGTCGGACGCCATTGCCAAGCAGATCAAGCCGGATGACGAGACGAATGACGAAGGGTATGACATGGCGAAGGTGGAGATGTCGGACGCTGGCGGTAAGGTCACCGTCCTGACGAAGTATTGGAAGCATGATGGAACGGTATGGTTCACGCGAACGTGCGCCGGACTAACCATCAAGAAGCCTATGACAACCGATCTGACGCTGTACCCTCTGGCTGTCATGCAGTGGGAGCGGCGGCGTAAGAGCATCCACGGCATCGGCGAGACGGAAGGTCTGATCCCGAATCAGAAGTCCGTAAACCTGCTGATTGCGATGCAGATCCTGTCCGTACAGCTGACCGGTTGGCCGAAACTGATCTACAAAAGCGGTGCTATCGACCCCGAGAAAGTGACGAATCAGCCTGGGGAAATGATCGAGGACCGCAGCCCGCCGGGCAACCGCGCAGGTGTCGAGTATCTGGCACCAGCAGTCATGCCACAGACGGCCGCAGGGCTTGTCGAAGCCATCCTCGGCTATACCCGGCAGATGACCGGAGCAGATGAGGCGGCAACAGGCACGGCGCCATCAGCGCAGCTCAACGCCACCGCAATCATGCTGCTGCAAAAGGCGGCTGCGATTCCGATTGAGTCCATCAAGCGCCGCTTTTACCGGCTGATCGAGGACGTGGGCCGCATTTGGGAGGACATGTGGAAGGTTAAATACAATCTCCCACGCCAAGTAACGGTCAAAAACGACGATAACGAAGAGTTTGGCCTGGAGTTCACCGGTTCGGACTTTGCGGATCAACGTCTAAACCTCAAAATCGACGTCGGGCCTAGCAGCACTTACTCGGAATCGCTGCTAATCCAGTCTCTTTCGGACGCGCTGGCAGGTGGTCACATCACCTACGAGCAGTATCTCAAGTACGCACCGAAGACCATCGTTCCATTCCGAGACCGGTTGCTCAAGGAATTGGAAGAACAGAAGGGCGTTGTCGGCATGATCGACCAATTCGTTCAAGGCATGCAGCCGCAAGAGCGCGAGCAGTTCCAATCGCTCCCGCCAATGCAGCAAATGGACGTCATCTTGCAGGTCATCGGACCACAGATTGCCCCACAACAGGCCCAAGCGCCGCCTATGCAGCCGCAGGGTGACGCGATGCCTATGCAATCGCAAATAGCTCCGCAGGTCGCACAGACGCCTGTAGGGGCTGTTTAGCATACACACAACAAGGAGGCTAACATGACAACCAATCGAGTGACTTCCAAGCCAGAGGTCCAGACTAACGGGGACTTGGTGACGCAGGTAACCGGCACAGTCGGAAAGAAGACGGAAACATTTAGCTACGAGCGCAAGCAAAACCACCTGTTTGTGCAAAACGAAGGTGTCATCGACGTTGAACTCAAGGTCGGCGACGAAACGCGAGTGCTGCGCGGTAACGACCAGTTCGGAAAAGAGCTGGATTACACCAGCTTTACGCTCAAAGCGCTGACGGATGACGACGAGACGGCCGCATACACGTCCTACGCCACGGAGTACGGATATCCGGGCAAAGCGAAGGTCGAAGACGTCGTGGTCAACAAGCCGGGCGTAACAAGCAAGAAGCAGCCGAAGGAAACGGACGTCGAAACTAGCTCCAAAGCCAGCACAGACAAGTAATCAACTGAATACCAACTTCACGGGCTTGCGCTGAGACTGCGCAGGCCCTTTTTATTACCAAAATTCGGACGTTAAATTCGCCGTGGTCGTCGCGCGGCAGGAGGTTACGAGATGGAACAGCAATTTGAACAGCAAGATACGGGCGTAGAAGAGGTTCAGGCCGCCGCTGAACAAACGATTGAGGCCGAGGGTACTGCGGGGTCGCCGGACGCGGGGCAGCAAGCAGAACAGCCGGAGGTCGTGAAAGACGAGAAAGACTTTGCAAAGGCTTTGTCCGCACGTGAAGCGCAGCTTGAAAAGAAATATCAGCAGCAGTTCGAAGAGCGAATCAAGTCACACCGAGATCCGGCCACCCAGCAGATGATGGATCTGTACGGATATACGGACTATGACGCGTTCATGCAGGACGTGCAAAAAGCGAAGCAAGACGCAGAAGTACAGCGTCGAGCGCAAGAACTCGGCGTAGACGAAGACGTTATTCGCCAGCACCTGATGCCGCTGAACCAAGAAACGCAACAGCTTAAAACGGAGCTTCAAACGCTCCGGGAGCAAGAACATGCTCGACAGTTCGAGGCTCGAGTGATGGATCTGCAAGGCAAATATCCCGACTTCGAAGCGAACAAAGACGCGATCTTTGAATACGCCGTACAGAACAGGCTCGAAATCGAGCAAGCCTACAAGTTGATGACCTACGACAAGCAAATTGAATCCGCAAGGGCTGAAGCCCAACGCGAAACCATCCAAAACATACAACGAAACGCCGGTTCCGCAGTCGGCGCGCTCGGTGCTGATGCTCCCTCGAATGATGGGAGCTATTCGTCGTTGTCGCCATCGGAGAAGAAAGCATTCCGCGAGCGCGTGAAAGCGGGACAGGTGACCTAAAGGAGATGCACGAACATGCCAACTCAAGTTCAATCGTATAACGCTACAACCGGAACAAACGCCCTTACGGCGGAGCAAGCGGAGTTTTACCAAGACGCGATGCTCGAACGCCTGACCCCTGAGCTTGTCTGGACCGAATACGGCGAGAAGAAAGCCATTCCGAAAAATAAAGGCGCTTCGACTTCGTGGAGACGCCTGAACAACCTCGCTGTATCGACTACCGCGCTGACGGAAGGTGTTACGCCGGACGGTGTGAACCTCGACATCGTGAAGATCAATGCCACGGTTAAGGAATACGGTAACTGGACGAAAACGTCCGAGTTCCTGAACCTGACCGGCCTTGATCCGATCATGACGGAAGCCGCTGAGCTGATGGGCGAGAACGCTGGACAATCCATCAATGTTATCACCCGTGACATTGTGGCTGCTGGTACGAACGTTCTGTACGCAAACGGCCGCACGTCTCGCGCAACCATCACGGCTACGGACAAGATCACGGCGATCGACATCATCAAAGCACGTCGTGCAATGCGCCGTGCAAAGGTGAAGCCGCTCACACTTCCAGGCGGCGGCAAAGGCTACGTCGCTATCGTTCACACGGACGTTATCGCCGACTTGATGCAAACGGACGAATGGAAGAAAGCCAACGTCGAGAACAACACGCAGGGCTTCAAAGACGGCGTAATCGGCAAACTTTACGGCATCTGGTTCATCGACGCGGACGAAGGCGTTGTGTTCCCGGCTGCTGGCGCTGGCGGTATCGACGTATACGGCACCATCTTCCTCGGCAAAGGCGGCTACGGTCTGCCGGACATCGGCGGCAGCATGAAGCCGGACATCATCGTGCACGGCGCAGGTTCGGCTGGTACAGCAGACCCGCTGAACCAGTTCAACACGATCGCATGGAAATGCGCATTCACCGTCGTTCGTCTGCAAGAGCTGGCAATCCTGCGTTACGAGTCCGCTGCATCGGTATAAGATACACTATTCTGGGAGTCCTGAGGGGCTCCCTTTTTATTTGTAAAGGAGGCCACTACGATGGCAGTTACCAATCAGAAAACAGACAAGGTTGAAGAAGGATTGATTCAACAAGCAGCACGTGATGAACGCGGCATGAAACAAATCATTCAATCCGAAGGCTACCGCGCCATTTATATCCCGAAAGACCCACAAAACAAAGAGGACACTCACTACCCGATCGGCGTGAACGGCATCATCTTCAACGTGCGACGCGGCGAAATGGTCCAAGTTCCGCTTGCAGTCGCTGAGGTCTGGGAAGACTCGTACAAACGCACGGAAGAAGCCAACGACCGCATCGATCGAAGCACATCCGAGAAAGTCGAACTCGGCCTGTAAAGGAGGCGCTGCTTTATGCTCCTGTCCGAAATCCTCGCGGAGATCGCGGAGAAGTACCCGCATAGCCTGACCAACGCGTCCGTGATCCGTAAGTTGAACGATGTGCAAAACATGCTCTATCGCACGGAAGTTAAGCGGATCACGCAGGATGCGTACAACCTGACGGCTGGCACGTTCCTCTATACGCTGCCGTTCCCGTTTTCCTCGCTCGTTGACGTGATCGTGGACGGACAGCAATACGACTACCAAGCGACCGATGCCCGAAGCTACGGTTCACCCTTTTACTATTTCAACGGCAGTAAGACGCTTGGCTTATATCCGACGCCAACGAAGACGGTCGCAGGTGGAATCGTGCTGACACATTACATCTACCCGACGCAAATGAGCGAGAGTGCGCTTGCGATAGCGCCTGACCTTGATTCCGACTTCCACAAGTTACTGATTTATGGGGCTCTTGTCGATATCGCTGAGAACTATGCGGACACCGACATGGTGAACAACTTTGCGGCCCGGTACAACGGCATCTTGGAAGATTATCGCAAGATCAACGACGAAACGCCGGAGTATCCGGTCATCAAAAACGTGATGGGAGTGATCTGGTGATGAGCGATGCAAGTCAACTGATTGCTCAGCAAATCGCGGCTGCTGGGATTACCCTGGGCGAGCTGACTCCAGTAGGTAACGCGAGCAAGGTATACGTTGATCAGCAAGACGCGGCGTTGCAGACGAATATCAACAGCGTTGCCGGCGTTGCTGCATCCGCCCAACAAACAGCAACTGGTGCCCAGACCACAGCCGGCCAAGCGGTTGTAACGGCCAATGCAGCTAAGGGCACCGCTGACGGTGCTGCGTCTGCTGCTTCAACAGCCCAGAGTGCGGCTGCTGTGGCTAAACAGTCTGCCGATACTGCACAGGACGCCGCGGATGCCGCACAAGAAAGAGCAGACGCTGCGTATACGCTGGCGGAACAAGGTGGCGGATCGAGCGGGCCTGGCTTCGGATCGATCAACGGCGTGCAGGCTGCTGTGCCAAACGATAGCATCACCTTTGCCGCCGGTACCGGCATGGCTGTATCGACGGATCCCGAAACCAAAACCGTCACGTATACCGCGCAAGGAACCTCAGCGCCCGGAGCGCATGCCGAAACTCACATCACGGGCGGGAGTGATCCTATACCGAATGCGGTCGCTGGCGGCAACAGTGGATTGATGTCCGGCACGGATAAATCAAAGCTCAACGGCATAGCATCCGGCGCAAATAATTACACGCATCCTGCTACGCATCCGCCGTCCATCATTGAGCAGGATTCGACCAATCGCTTCGTGACGGACGCAGAAAAAACAACCTGGAACGCTAAAGTGAGTCAAACGGAATTAACTACCCACACCAACGATACCGTCATCCACGTTACGCAGGCCGATAAGGACAAGTGGAACACAGGAACCGGCGGCGGTGGAGGCGGCACAACGGCATCTGCAATTTACTACGTGGATCCAGCAGGCAGTGATACGAACGACGGGTTGAGCACGACAACACCGTTTAAAACGGTTGCGAAGGCATTGTCGGTTATACCGAAAATGATTAACTTTGGACACAAGATGGAGATTTACACTAAGTCCGGAAGTACCTTTGCAGAAGCTGTAACGGTTGCGGGTTTTTATGGCGCCGGATCTTTATTGATTAGAGGTAGTTATACGACTTCTGGATCTGCCACAATTTCGTCTTTATTAATTACTGGTTGCTTTTGCACAGTTACAGTATCTAACTTTTCTGCAACTTCGTTGTTTCCAGGGAGAAATTACGTTTGTTACTTGGAAGTATCTGCATCAATTTTTATCGAGAAACTTACTCTCATTAGTTCTGTATCAAATCAGTTTATTGCAGCTTATTGTAATTTCGCACAGATTTTCGATTGCACGATAAGCAATTCAACGCAAACGGCAATAAGTTCTGTAGGTAGCAGATTGCTCTCAATATCAAATGCAGGCAGTTCCAATGGCTTTGGTATTAGGGCAAGCTCCGGGGGAGTGATAGCTAAGTCGGGGACTCAACCAGCAGGAACTACCGCAGAAATACAGAGTCAAGGAGGTGTCATCCGCGCATGAAAACAATCACATTCGCAGGCGAGTTGTACGAGGCCGAGCGCATTGTCAAGACGGCGGATAGTATTAGCGGATATGTCGGCACGGACGAAGTTTTCTGCTTTCGGGGCATTTCGGACTTTAGCGGCTTTGAGCTGGACGGCGAATGGGACCCGGCCGTGCAGACGCCGGAGGAAATGTTGGAAGAACTCAAACAGCTTCGAAAGCGTGTGAACGACGCCGAGCAAGCTGTATTTGCCATGCCTGACTTTATGTTATAAAGGAGGAATTAAAAGTGGAAGAACGTAGCCCGTTTTATAACATGTACCTGAACATGTGGATTATGCAGACGGTGTCCGAGGAAAAATTGAAAGCTCGTGTACCGCGTTTTATTTCGCAAGAAGAATTCGACATGATCGTTGCAACACCACAAAATGGCGTGATCCCGGTCGATCCATCTGCAAAGTCGGAAACGGAGTGATGCATCATGCCGATTGGTTATTGGCCGAGTCGGCCGGATAAAGTATCAGAAGTCGTACAGAGCTTAGCTGGCGGAATGGACGAATCCGTGAGCCCAATCGAGTTGTTGCCGGAACAATTAGAATACGTATCGAACATGGACTCCGAGCTTTACCCCACGCTGCAAACGCGTCGGGGTTGCGCGGAAATTTTTACGTTGTCTGGATCCGGCAGCTTCTACATCGTAGTATACAAAGATCGTTATTACCTGCTTGGGCAGGGGGGGATGATCCCTATTCAGGGTGGTAATTTCTTGTACACAATTCCTGACAACCCCACACAACGGTGGTCGCATTCGCGTTTTTATGATGGTGAGTATTTGTATATCTTGGCCGGATCACCAGGGCCAGGTAAGTTACAGAGATTCAACGGCACGTCCGTTTCTGTAGTTGCTGATGCACCACCTGATCAATCCTTTGTAGCATCGCACAGTAACCGTTTGTTTTTGGCCAGCACCCAAAACAATATGATTTCTTACTCGGGGCTGCGTGCAGGAGATGATTGGTCCTCGACATCGGACATTTACACCGGCCCCGGCAAGATTGCTGTAGAAACTGAGGACGGGGAAATGCCGACCGGCATGATTGAGTTTGGCGGCAGCTTGATTATTTTCAAACGCTTTACGATGCATAAGCTCTACGGAGATGACGCGAGCAACTTCGAACTTGGCCAGGCTTTCGCTGTAGGTTGCATATCGGCCGATACGATTGTGGTCAATGACGGATTACTATATTGGCTCGCATCTGACGGCTTTTATGTATATGACGGCGGATCGGCGCCGGTCAATATAAGCAGGGCGATCGAAGCTTATATCCGTCAAGTCAATTCAGCATACGCAAAAACGTGTTGCGCGGGATGTGACGGTAGATTCATTCACATCTCGTTGGCTTTGGGCGGAGAGAATTGGCCGAGCGTTTGTTTTAAATTCGACCTTCGCAACCGGACGTGGTGGAGGAGCAGCCTGCTGCCCCGCAGCTATTACAAGCATGAAAAGAAATTACTGTCGTATCTTCCCCCTACAGCAAGTCCAGGCTCAGGGATTATGGAAATGAACTCGGAATCATATACAGATAAAGGTTCACAAATATTCTGGGAAGCCAGGACGAAGCCTTTCTCTGTACAGACAGAGAATCGCAAAAAAGTCATCAACCGGGTATACGCCGTTGTTGATATGGATCCTTCAGCGACATTGGATATATCTTATGCGATGGGGCCAGAAGGATCATCTTGGAACCCTGTATACACTTCAACGGTCGGTGCTGGAGAAGCCCGGATCCTGCGAATCCCGCTCATCACCAGACCCGGACCTAACGATTATTTCCGTATCCGATTTAAAGGCAGCGGTCGAGTGAAAGTCCATCGATTGATCCTTGAAACTACACGAAGGGGGAATTGATCATGGCAACTTTTAAAGCCCCCGGGGTACCGGAGCTTTCCGGAGACCCGAAAGAGGATGTTAAACGACTCTTGATTGCCTATTCTAAATTGTCAGAGCAGTTAAGTTTTGTCCTGAACAACCTTGACCGACGGAACTTCACAAAAACATTCCTTGACGAGATCGGAGGCGGAGGCTAATGGCAATACTGGCACAACCAAGATCCGCTGCGAAAGCCGCGGTCAAAATCATCAAACAACCCGCACCAACATCGACAGCTCCGGTTTCCGTTGCGACAGGCGGGAACGCTGTGCGAACGTCGTTGCCGAGCGTGCAGCGCGTAGCGGGTACGCCGAATGCTGCTGCTGCGATGACGAATCAGCAACGCCTTGCGACTGATCCGAGCTACAAAACATCGGAAACGCAGCGAGCGCTGGACGTCATTGCACAACGACAGGCACAAGGACAGGACATTAGCTTACAGCAGAAGTATTTGCAAAAGAACCTCGGCTACACCGGAATCATTCCGGCAGCAACGGCGGCACCGACGAACATGCTCAACAACTACGTGCCGATCGTCAGCCAGCAGCAGCAAAACACCATGCAATCGCAGGACTTGTTCCGGCAGGCGCTGCAAACGCTCAATCAGCAGAACCCGCAGCAGCAGCAATTGCAGGAGCTGATGCAGCAGTACGCGACGCGGGAGCAGACACCGTTTGCATACGATCGGAACACTGACCCGAACTACGCGGCCGGACTTGCGGCAGCGCAGTCAAACATTCAGACCGGGCAGAATGCGGCGATGGCCGAACTGAACCGCCGCGGCATCCTGAACAGCACCATCACCGGCGACCGGGCGGCGCAGATCTCCGCAGATGCGTACGGCGCGCTGGAAACGCAGATGCTGCCGCAATACTACCAGCAAGCCTTCCAGATGTGGCAGGCGCAGCAGAACGCGGAGAACCAGCAGTTCCAGAACCAATACAACCTTGCGAACATGTACGACACGCAGCGGCAGAATGAGTTCACAAATCAGCGCGGACTTGCGACCGATTACAACACGTTGGCGCAGCAGGACTTCCAGAACCGGTTGTCGACGGCAGATCGTACCGGCGTGCTGCAAACGGCCGAGGTCGAGACAGCGATCCAGAACATTCAAGCGCTCAAGCAGTTGGCGTCCGCGAAAGGCATCACCAAAGAGCAGCGCGACGCCTACAGCAAGCAGGCCGACATGTACCGCGCTCAGCTCGATGCGGCAGGCGTGGATTCCAAGCAGTTCGGTTCGAACGTTACATCCGCGCAGGCAGCACAGCGTTCGCAGGCGGGTACGTCCACGATCCAAGCCCAGCAGTTGGCGCTTCAGAACAAACAGTTCAACGTCGATACCGCGCTTCGGTACGGCGACCAGTCTGGGCGTTTGCTTACTCCGCAGAGCGATCCGAGTGGATATCTTCGTCAGATTCAAAACGGCGCACCGCAAAACCTGGCCGGCCAAAACCAAAGCTTCAATCAAGGGATGGAGACGCGGAAGCAAAACTTCACGGAAGAAAGCTTCGTGAAGGAGTTCAACGAACGCGTACGCGCTACCGGCGTCGACGAAGCACTCCGTTGGGCCGATCAGAAGTTCCGTGAAACTAGCTTCGATCGCACGCAAACCGAGGTCGAAAATCAAAACGCGATTTCGAACGATCAATGGTCGCAAACGTTCGCATACCAGAAAGTCCGCGACTCGGTTGCGGATTCCCAATGGCAAACGCAATTTGATGAAGATACGCGTCGCTTCGGCCTGAATTATGCGCTTGATCAATTGGTGACCAACAATCAGATTACGCAATCCGAAGCAGACAGTGCCCGCGCTAATGCGCAGCTTGAATTGCAGCAGGATCAATTCGCGTACGGTATGGCTCAGGATCAACAAGCGGCTAACCAAGGGCAGACAGCTGAGTCTTATAATCAGTCTTACTTGTCCGGGGTGGCGCAATACGCTGACGTGCTCGATCAGTACGGTAAATCTACAGGACAGAAAAAGCTTTCTAATCCCGACGATGTTAAACGAGCAATCCTCACGTCTGAATTGTCTGAATACGAGCAATATCGACTTTACCAACTGTACGGATTTGGATGGAGCGGCGACGTTCCAAAAAAACCAGCGGCTCCGACCAATAACACAATCGGGAACTTGGCGAAGAAATACGAGTCTTCCGGTAATCCGTCAACGATTGCACGCAATCCGGGAGATATTGGCGGAGCCTCATACGGCACGTACCAGATTACGCAGGGAACGATGCCAGGATTCCTCAGTTACCTCAAAAGTTCCGGCAATCCATTGGCTAACGTCTTTAACGGCGTGAAAATCGCATCCAATGCTTTTGATGCCGCTTGGCGTAATGCAGCTGCGCAAAATGGGGGGCAAGCCTTGAAGGACGCCGAAGAAGGATTCATTAAGCAATCGCATTACGATCCTGCCGCCAAGAGCATTGCCAAAGCTACAGGTGTAGACGTGAATAAACGTTCCAATGCTCTCCAACAAGTGCTGTATTCCGTTTCCGTTCAGCATGGACCGGGAGGAGCGAAGAATGTTTTCAAAGGCGCAGGCATCAACAACAAAATGACGGATGAACAAATCATCCGCGCCGTTTATCGAGAACGCAGCGCCAATAATGGCATGAAGTATTTCAAGAGTTCATCGCCATCGATCCGCGCAGGCGTTCTTGGTCGATTCAAAAAAGAAGAGCAAGACGCGATTTCATTATTGTAGAAAGGAGGGGTGGGTATGGGATTCTTAGAAGAAGAACGCAAACGGCTTGGTCTTGATAAGAAGGCTAATCCAAGCTCAACAGCCCTATCTTTCCTCGATCAAGAACGTGCGAACTTAGGGCTGACTCTGTCACCGGCAGGAATTGCGCAGCAACAAAAAAGAAATCAGCGTGATGATCGAGTCGAAACTCAAATCCCGAACATTGGAGATCCTGCTGCCGCTATCCGAAACCTCCCTTCTCAGATCCAGCAAAACATTGCAGGCCCGGAACCTGGTCCCAACGCTTCGCAGGCTGAACGTGATGCTTGGGCTACGAAGAAGGTGCGTGAAGACGCGGCGAGAGCACAGGCTCAAAAGAACGCTCCCGCTGCTGTGCCTGCGCCGCAAAAGAACGGATTCTTCGATACGATCGGGAATCTGTTCAATCCCAAAAGCTACAGCAACGAGAACATCGCCAAGAACTTGAACGGTGACCTCGCCCCTGTTCGGGATGCTATGGCTTTCGGCAACAATGTGATCGATTCGGCGACGCTGGGGGCAGCTCCGTTCCTCGCTGACCAAGCTCGGAAGATACCAGGTTCCCAATACCTCATGACACCTAAGTCGGCAACAGATGCGGTCGATGCCGCGGCACAACGTCAGAAAGGAACATGGGTCGGCACAACCGCCGAACTGGCCGGAGCGCTCGTTCCTTATGCCGGAGCTTATCGCCTGACGGGCGGGCTGGCAAAAAGCCTGAACGCTGGACGCGGCCCGATCGCTTCGAACTTTGTCCGAGGCACGCTCGCAGGTGGCGCTTACGGAGCAGCAAACGAAGTGGCGGAGGCCGGATTCGGAAAGAACAACCAATCGATCCCTGAACGTATTCAAGATACGGCCATCAGCGCAGCATTGGGCGGTGTAGGCGACGCGGCAGTCAGCGCCGTGTTACCGTTCCTCGGACGCGCAGCACAAAAGTATCTGCCGGGATTCCGTAGCACGCCGGACGCTCCAGCGGCACAGCCTGCGCTTCCTCTTGGACAACGCGATGTACGGCTTAATGCGGCGGCACAACGCGGAGTCAATGCGCCGGGTACAGATCCGATTGCAACGCCATTCGCATTCGGGTTGCCACGGACTACCGCGGAAGGCGCTGCCGCCGCTGCGAATCGTTTTGGCGGCGAGTCTCAGTTACTTGCAAGTCGTACCGGAGCGCGTGTCGTGCAAGAGTACCAAGCATTGCGCTCTGCCGCTGACGTTGAACGCGCCGCCGGGCGTCCTGCTCCATCGAATGCGCAGTTGTATGCTCAGGCTCGCCAATCGGTTGAAGCAGCACCAAACATCACCCGTACAAACACTCCATTGGTGGAAGGTCGTCCAACCGGCACCGTCGTGAATGACAGAGTAACGCCTGACACTCCAGCAGCACCAACTCCACAACGTACGGTTCCAGAGCCTGCACCGCCTAATGATGATTTCCTTTACGAGCAAGCGATTCGTAACAACGACGTTGAAGCGATGATGCAGATTGATCCGCCTACTGCATTGCGTATGCGGGCAAATAACGGAAGCTTGGAGCGCGAAACCACACGTGCGCAGAATCAAGCGCCAGCAGCGGCGCCGGTTTCAGAAGCCACGCCGTCGGCTTCTCGCCTGCCGGATCGTCTTACGCCTGCCGCTTCGTCTGTACCGGAAAATCCTTTGCTGGCCCGTCCGCTGGCTCCGCGCGCAACAGAAAACCCGTTGGCACAGCCGTTGCGTACGCCTGAACCTGCGCCCGCTCCAAATGCAGAAATAACGCTCGGTCCGGACGTCGACAACGGATTGGGAATCGTGGCCGGGACCGGTAGACGAGATCCGTACTTCGTTCCAACCAACGACACGCGCTCGCAGATCGTCAGCCGTGCCAACCGAGACGTGCGCAGTTTGACGGATACGGGAACTTATCGCGCCGCTGCTGATCGGATTTATCAAAACTTCATTGATGACCTTTCGCCTATTCAACGAAAGATAGACAAAACGATCGAGCGTGTGCTTGACCGGAAACTGGATGCGGGAGAAAGCCCATATAAAATGGCTCTCGCTTCCCGGGGCGCAGACATGACAGCACGGCAGATCATCACGAACGGCATGGTGGACGCCCGCGGCGAAGTCATTGGCAAGTCGCTGAAAGAAGTATTGGCGCCGATCCGGACGCAACGAGAGAACGTGAAATTCGAAGATTACCTATTGAATAAACACGCCATTACTCGCGCCGGCCGCGGAGAAAAAGTATTCCGTGACCAATTGAACTGGACGCCTCAGACTGCCGCGAACAAAATCGCTGCCTATGACCGCGAGTTCCCGCAATTCCAGGAAGCAGCTAACGACCTTTATCAATTCCAAAAACAGCTTGTGGATAATTGGTTGGTCGACAGCGGGATGATTTCACGTCAACAGGCTGACGCTTGGTTGACTGAAAATCCGTTCTATGTACCGAATAAACGCTATTTCTCCGACCTCGAAAAGACGGGCAATGCTTTTGGAAGCGGCGGGCGAGGTGTAGCTTCGACCAGCAATCCGGTCAAAGGATACAGCAAAACCGGATCGCAACGGAAAATTATTTCCCCGGTCGAAGCGATCATCGAAAACGTAGACGCTTATGTGAAAGTCGCGCAACGGAACAAGACGATGCAGCAGGTCTACAAATTCGTGACTACCTATCCGGACGACTTCGCCGACTTCGCGACAATCATCCGTAAGCAGGACGAAAATCTTCCGACAAACGATTTGGAAGCTCTGGTCGCTGACCTTGGTCGTGACTTCGACAAAGGGACGCAGGTGTTCAAGATGGACACCGACAACATCGTGCGCGTCCAAGTGAACGGGAATACATTGCGCATGAAAATCAACGATAAGCCGTTCCTTGAAGCACTGACGGCAATGGGGCCGCAGGGTTCCGGCTGGCTGCTTGAAACGGTTGGTTCTGTAACGAATTTCTTCAAAAAGTACACAACCGGCTCCAACCCATTCTTCGCCTTCACCCGAAATCTTCCACGGGACTTCGTGCAAGGCTATGTGTCGTCGAAAACGACCAGCAATCCGTTCAAGTACTTCGGCGATTATGTGCAGTCTATCGGCGATATCATGTTTAATCGGGAAGCTTATCAAGCATACAAAAACATTGGAGGCGGTCACTCTTCCAGTGTATCGGCCGATCGCAACCTTCTGGCTCAAAGCAAGCGGCAGTTGGTAGGGAAGAAAGGGCCCTTGAACCAACTCAGCCGAGTTAATGACGCTTACGATAATGTGATGAATGCGGTAGAGTCTGCGCCACGTCTTGGAGAGTTCAAGCGGGCAATGGCGAACGGCGGAAGCGCGAAGCAAGGCTTGTTTGAAGCGTCAGACGTAACGGTCAACTTCAAACGAAAAGGTCGTCTGGCACGAGACATTGACAAGGTGTTCCCGTACTTCAACGCCGCCATGCAAGGTCTGGATCAACTCGGACGCCTTTACGCAAACCCGGCTACCCGCGGTAAAGCGATTGCGAAAGGCATCGTATCCCTTTCTATTCCTACAGCCGTTCTCTACACGATGAATCGTAACGATCCCGCATACCAGCAACTTACAGACCGAGAAAAGGACAATTACTTCCATATCCCGAAAGGCGACGGCACGTTCTGGAAAATTGCAAAGCCGCGGGAGCTTGGAACGATCTTCTCCGACGTCATTGAACGCGGAATGCGGACGCTGGATGGCGAAGGAAACGAAGCATTCCGCGGATTTATGGAGCAACTTCGCGTCGCTTTCCTACCGCCTGGAATTAGTGGTCTGACGAAGGATACAGACATTTCCGACAGACTCTTGGGCGACACCATTGCCGCACCATTTACGCAACTGGGTGCAAACAAAAACTTTGCAGGATCGCCGATCGTACCGGGGTACCTGGAACGTCTTTCCCCAGAACTTCAAAAGGATGCGAAGACTTCCAAGTTGGGCGAGACGCTGGCGGGACTTCCTGTTGTCGGCAAGATTGCAGATAACTCGCCGAAGAAAGCCGACTTCCTCATTCGCGCTTATACCGGATGGATCGGGCAGTTCGGCACGGCCGCTACGTCTCCGGGCGTAGGACTTGGCAAAGCGCTTGAACAACAAGTTTCCGTCGATCCGGTTTATAGCAACGACATCAGCAACGAGCTGTACGATTACAAAACAAAGCTTGACCAAGCGTACGCCGATCGTGAATACCGCGAACTTCCGGAATGGTACAACGACAATATCCGAAAGTACCTGAACGACGTAAGTGGACGTATGTCTGATATCCGCAGCATGATGCGAGATATTCAGGATGACACGACGATCGGCAACGACGAAAAAACGAAGCAGCTCCGCGAAATGCAGACTTGGATTAATGAGCTTGCGGAAGAAGGAAACAGTTCAGTACGCGGAACCATCCCGCGTTAAATCCCAAGCCTCGCCCTAATCGGCGGGGCTTTTCATATAGAAAGAAAGGGAGGGGGAGTTTGTGTGGGGCGGTCCTCGGTTTTTGCAAAATGGGTCGCAGTAATTATTTTCGCGGTCGGGGCGCTTTCGTTTCTCGGCACATCCGGCTTCTATTTGTGGAACTGGCAAACCGATGCCGCGACGTACCGATCCGCGAAAGCAGACTTCGAAAGCTACACCGTAGAACGCAGCCAAGCGATCGCTTTCGGAGATTTCCAACCCACGCCGCAAAGTAAGGAGACGTACGACACGCTTAAAAAGCACAAGTCATACACACAGGGAGTGGCAACCCGGGCATTCAAAGCGTGGTTCAACAACACGCTGATGGCCGGGATATTGCTGATCGCTTCGGCCGTCCCCTGCTTTCCCCTGCTTTACGGTATGGCGGGCGCGCAGAGTCGAAGAGGAAAGATCAGAGTAAAGCCTCCCTTTGGGCATGCCAGCAGGCGTCCCGATGAAGAAGATGAAGTGGAGGTGAAGGTGCAATGATGCAATACAATGCACAATTCCAGCGTTTTGCGTCGAGTGAAATCGGCGTGTTCGCTGGCATGTTCGACAAATACGGTGCTTTGACCGTTTATTCTGCCTTACTGACGGTATTTGTGCTCGCAATATTGGTCATGTTTGCGCGCAGGGATATCGGATTCCTTTGGTACGAGAAAGAATATAAGCAGCAAGTGGTCGATTTGACCGCGGTCATTTCGAACCAAGAGACCGGCGCGCTGGAAAAGCTGGTGCAGAAGGTAGAGGGCGACAGCCGGACGATTGAAGCCATACTCTCAAGACTGGACGCGATCCAAATGGATTTACGAGACGATCGGAGAGGAGGCGGCAGAGGTGCTTAAATGGCTGGCTTCAAAGATGCCGGGCAGCCGGCGCAAAACACAAGAGAAAGACGAGCTTATTCGGAAGTCGAAAGCGGCAATACGCCGCTTTGAAGACTTGGACGAACGCGCGCAGCGATTGATCCAAGAAAACACCGTTGACAGCGTATTTGCTCACGAGAGGGAGGGGAGACGACATGCGGATCTTTGATATTTTCTTGCTCATTGCCTATGTTTGGTCGATTCCTTTGCTGGCTTATCTGGTACCCGCGCTGATCAAGTATTTCGGCGGCAGGCTGCGTGTTCAGGTCGTCGGGCTGTTCATGGTTTCGGTGGTGTGGGTAGCGTCCGCGCTGGCCGGTCTGATGGCAACGGGATTCTGGAACCGATACGTCAAAGCGATCGGAGATAATCCGGAGACGCTTACGCCTGCTGGCATCTATACATGGGCTTTCTTCCTGCTCATGTTCGATATCGGACTGACGCTCATGGCCTGGATTTTGGCGACGAAACGAATGGATCGATTTATTGTGTGGGGTAAGAACGGGAGGAACGAATAATGCAAACAACTGAACATTTCCTCATCATGACACGCGAAGAATTTCGCCCGTGGTTGCAAAAACAAGCAATCAGCCGGGCGATTTCGCGTTTGCAGGTGCATCACACGTGGTCGCCTGCGTATAAGGACATTAAGCCGGGCGGCGAGCTGGATCGCTTGAAGTCGATGCGAAACTTCCACATGAACACGAATGGTTGGAAGGAGATCGGCCAGAACATCACAACGTTCCCTTCCGGATTGATCGCGATTTCTCGGGGCCGGGATCTGAACCAAATTCCTGCTGGCATCGCCGGGGCCAACACGGGCGCGATCTGCATCGAGAATCTGGGCAACTTCGATTCTGGCGGCGATACGCTTACCGACGAGCATAAAGCAACTATCGTCCACCTGTACGCGGCGTTGGCCGAGAAACTTCGGCTGCCGATCGACGCCGAGCATCTGCCGTATCACGCTTGGTACACGTCGAAAGGCGCTTGGATTGGCGATTATGTACGCGGTCGTTCGGCTAAGACGTGCCCCGGTACGAACTTCTTCGGCGCCGGAAACACGCGCAAGGCGGCGGAAGGCTCGTTTCTGCCCGCTGTTCGCGCGGAGTACGCTCGCATGACAACCGGTTCCGTCTCGTTCCCAACCTACGGCGCAGCCAAGCCCGCAGCGAAACCGTCTGCCGCACCGGACACAATCAAAGTCACGCATAACGGCGGCGCAGCAGTTAACGGCCTGAACTACGATGGCGTCGTGTACGCGCCGCTCACATCGATGGGAACAATCTTCGGCGTGCCGACGCGATGGGACAACGCCAAAAAAACGGCTTACTTCAATAATAAGCCGATCAATTCAGCAACGATTTACGACGGACGTTCCTATATCCCAGTACGCGCTATTGCTGAAGCTTACGGCGCCACGGTGGATTGGGACGGCGCAAAGACGATCAACATCGTCAAGGGGGCTAAGAAGTGAACGAACTGACAAGCGAAATCGCACTTTCCATCATCGCGGGCATCTTGGCTCTTATCGGCCTCGGTGCTCTTTTCTTATTCCGCAAGCTGGGCGATTACATCGAGACAAAGAAGCGCCTGGCTAAAGCCGGAAGCGCCGAATCTCTGCTGTGGACGCTGGCACAAGAAGGCTACGCGCATGCCGAGAAGACCGGAAAGGAAATGAGCGCATCCGGCAAGTTCGGCATCGCTTACGACTACCTGGCGAAGCGTGCGGGCGAACTGGGCTTGGACGTCGATTCCGATCGGCTGCGAGCAAAGACGCAGGAAGCGTGGACGAAGCTGGAAGGCATGCCGCGGGCGACCGGCCTTGATCCGAAGCAGGTTCGTTCCATCATCAAGTCGGAAGTCGATAATATGTTGAAGGAATAAAAAAGAGCCTCGCCTATGGGCGGGGCTTGTTTTGTTTTATATCCTTCAAATACTTGTCTCCAAACCTTTTATTCCAAACAAATAATAGTGCTTCGATATAAATGAAAACCAAAACGACTACAATGTCTACTATAGACCAGAGTATGCCCGGCCACCCGTAGAAGCTAATCGAGTGCATCCATTCAGGTGTCGGGTGCATAACTCTACCAAATGAATCCCTCATTATTCCGTGCTGATCAATCTCTAAACTTCGGGACCCAATAATAAAGAAAGCAGCGGCAAGAAAATTTATAATTAGTAAGAGTCCGAAAAGCAAAGGTATTTCTGTTTTGAATTTATTAAATAGCTTTGAGCGATTCAATTAGAATCCTCCTTAAAATGAAGATGCAGCTTTATGAATAAATACGTCAAAGCGAGTGATCCAATCCCAATTACTGCGTCCACAACGAACCAGAAAAATCCTCGGTATTCGTCGACCCGGAACAGCAGTAACCACGCTGGCGGCTCATACATAACTCTTCCGAGTCCATCCTTCATAACGTCTCCATCAACTTGCACGACAAAATATCCTTGCATCGTATAATAGATAGAAGCCAAAAGAATACCAACACCAAGAATTAAGAAGAGCATAGAGAGCGCCCTTTTCAAACTTCTTCCCCCTCGACCATTTTCCTCAACCATACCATTTTTCTCCAAACCCGACTAGACGCTTGTTTGTTCGCTTGCTATAATAAATGTGGCTGGAAGCACCAGCCCCCGTCGAAAGCATCGGCGGGTTATTTTTATATACTGACCTGCCGGGCGTTTGCCCAGCAGGTCTTTTTGCGTTTTCAGTACCATTTCATATTAGATAGATCGTTATCCACAGGCCACGCCAACAGTGCGAAGGACATGCTCAGCCGTCTGGAAACGATGGTGTTGAGCGGAGCCGACCTGCCGGTCGAAGTGGTACGCCAGCAGATCTCCTCGGCGATTGATTTGTTCGTGCATTTGTCTAGGCTGCGTGACCGTTCCCGGCGCGTCGTGGAAATCAGCGAAGTGCTGGGGATGAAAAACGGTCAGGTTGAGCTGAGACAGCTGTTCCGATTCGAAGAAGAAGGCGAGAAGGAAGGCAAAATTATCGGAAAGTTGCGGCGGCGCCCTGAACCGATGATGCATACGGACAAACTGCAAGACGCGGGAGCAGCCGATTGGCGCGAGGTTGCCGGGCTGCCTGAAGGGGGGTGAATCTATTGCTGGGTATGAACGCAAGCGGAGCCCGCAGGCCGGCCACGGGCAAAGCCGCGTCCGGGAAAGGTGCTCCGCAGCGCGGAGGTCCGCCTGGTTCGGGTGGGACGTCAGCCGCAAACCCCGTTTCGCCGGCGGACAAGTTGCGGGACTATACCACGTATAAACTGGCCGGATACGAGAAAGTGTTGAGCATGATCGTAGTTGCTGGCGTGCTGTTTGCGGTCGGCATGATCTTTTACAACATGTGGTTGCTTGCTCTCCTATTGACCATCCCTGCGTTAAAAGCGCCGAAGATGTGGCAGAAGCGGCAGATCGAGCGCAAGCGTACGCTGTTGAAATTGCATTTTAAGCAGGCGCTCTATTCGCTGTCCTCGTCGATGGCGGCTGGCCGATCCGTTGAAAATGCGTTCCGGGAAGCGGCAAAAGATCTGGAGCTGTTGTACCCGGGAGGGAACAGCGACATGATTCGCGAGCTGGACGTGATCACGACGAGATTGGAGTACGGCGAACCGATCGAATCCGCGCTGCTCGACTTCGGTCGGCGGGCGAAGATTGAAGATATCGACAACTTTATCGACGTCTTCGTGACTTGTAAACGCACGGGCGGCGACTTGATCGAAGTTGTGCGGCGCACCTCGACGGTGATCGGGGAGAAGATGGATATCCAGCAGGATATTTCGGTCATGATCGCGCAAAAAAAGTTCGAATCGAATATTTTGCTGGCAACGCCGTTTATTTTTATCCTGTTTATCAACGCTTCGGCACCGGAATTTATGGCTCCGCTGTATGGCACTCCGATGGGGATTATTCTGGCTAGCGTCGGCCTCGGCTTGCTGTTTCTAAGTGCTTGGCTGATGGGACGCATCATGAATATTCAAATCTAAGCGGGGTGAAGGCATGATTGTAACGCTGATTTCGGGAGTTCTGCTGTTGGTCCTGGTTATTGTGTTATTGATCGCGGCGACCAAACTGACGAAAGCGCACAAGAAAATCGCTGCACTGCCGATGGACGGCATTCGTTTAAGAGGATTGCTGCCGTTGATGTTAGTGCTGGTGGAGCAGATGCGGATTGCCGCGAGGTTTCCGATCTTTTTCCACAAGCTTCAATCTTCCGTGCAAAGAGGAGAAGGTCTGCGCGACAGCGCGGAGCGGACGATGCTATTTATGGCGCAGATGCTGCTCTATGCGGTGCTGCTGCTGATATTCGGCTGCGCGATGGCTATCGGCAACGGCGGTTCGGCAGCTTGGTTGGCGGTCGGGGCAGGGATGGCTGTGGTCCTTCCTTTTGCCCTGATCAAAGACCTGGCGTCCAAGGTGAAAAAACGCGAGGATAAGATCCTTATGGAGCTGCCGGAGATGCTGAACAAGATCGTGCTGTTGGTCGGCGCGGGGGAGACGGTGCAGCAAGCGATCGTGCGCTGTTCGCAGCAGAAAGAAGGAAGTGACCATCCGCTGTACAAGGAGCTGGACCGGATGGTGACGGAATGGCGCAGCGGCGATCCGTTTCATCAAGCGTTCGAACAGTTCGGCAAACGCTGCGGCGTGCAGGATGCGACGGTCTTCGTGACGACGGTTCTGTTGAACCATAAGCGCGGAGGCGGAGAGTTCGCGATGGCGCTGAGGGATTTGTCGAGAACGCTGTGGGATAAGCGAAAGGCACTAGGGAGAATTCAAGGGGAGAAGGCTTCGTCGAAGTTGGTTTTTCCGATGGTGCTGATTCTGTTGGTCGTGATGCTGATGGTCGGGGGTCCGGCTATGATGCTGATTCAAATGTAAGGGGAATTCAGTTTTTTATTTTAAGTTTTCTATTCTAAGGAGGAATATTCATGTTGCAAGCAATCGGTAACAAGGTCAAAGGAGTTTGGAAGGAAGAAGACGGGTTGGGGACGTTGGAGATTATTTTGATTATTGCGGTGACGGTGGTTATCGCGCTGTTGTTCAGAAAACAAATTGCTACTCTCATGGAAAACTTGTTCACTAAGTTGAATACGCAAACCAATCAATTCTTTGAAGATGTCAAGTAATCGGAGACATCAAATTGCAAGCAGAAAAAACAACATATTTATTTTTAATAAAAGAATTTCCGGATGTCCGACAAAGTTCGTACACGACTCTAGTGGTAGATTTACTGTTGAATCCTCTCTAGTCATGCCGATCGTCATGCTCTGCATCATCATGATCCTTATGCTATGCCTCTACCTCTACCAAAGCGCCATGCTCGTCCAAGCCTCAGCGATTACGTCGGAACGTGCCGCATACAGCTGGAACAACCAGCATAAGGACGCGCGTACAGGCGGTTTCAGTGAAAATCCTGAGGATAAAGAAGGACTCTACTGGCGCTTGACTGACGACCAACTGCTCGCAGCGCTGTTCAGCGGTGTAGGCGGAGAGACGGCAGCAGAAACGATCAATGTTCCGGGAGGGGCAGGCGGATCGCTGAGTGCGACCAAGATGGCAAAAGCGGCTGAGCAACTCCCCGCAGGCATGGACGGTACGATGACCAGCAAGCGCGGACTGCTGCATCCGATTACGACGGTATTGTACACTCCGCTTAACCTGACTCCGATCAGACGCATTGCCGGAGACAAAATGGGCGGTGCGCAATACTCTACGGTCGTGGAACCTGTGGAATTTATTCGCAATATCGAGTTGGTGCGTTATTATGCCGGCAAGTTCAAAGCGGATAAGGCTGTTCCTGCCGAGGAAAAAGGCGGGGAAGCCGTAGCAATGACGCCGAAGAACGCTGGCGTGCAATTGAGCAAAGTAGCCAAGAAGTAACAGACAAACGAACAAAAGCCGGGCTGTACGATAGGGGATGCATTCCGGCTTGGGGGTGAAAAGTTGAAATTCAAATCAAGTGAAAATAGACTTTGGCGTCTCTTTACGCCGAAGCCTCGTCTTTGGAAAAAGGAACACGGTTCGATTACTATTTTTCTAAGTTTGGTTCTGGCTGTAGTATTGGCGTTCGTTGCGATCTTTATCGACTATTCACGTATGGCAGCGTTGAAAGCAAAAGCGGAACGGCTTGCCCATGCCGCAACGCGTTCCGTCATGTCGGCCTATGTGCCGGAATTGCAGCGTACTTATGGATTGTTTGCTTATGGCGAAACAGACCCTTCCATGATTTTCTCCGGTGTGCTCCAGCGAAGCCTGGAGTACAAAGCGCGCGAGGATATGCTGCCGCTCATGGATGCAAAGTTGGTGTCTTCTTCGGTAGAGCTTAGTCGCGAATTGGGCAATTATGAAGTTTTTAAAACGCAAATTAATGAAGAAATGAAATATAAAGCTCCGGTCAATTTTGCGATCGAAGTCGTGGGGCGGTTCAAACCGATGTCGCAGGCGATGAAAGAAGCCTCGGGTGCGGTCGAAGTGCTGGAAAAAGTGCAAAAGCTCTATGACAAGCGTGAAGCCGAGTTGGATAAAATGCTGGATTTAATGAAGAAAGCCGGGCAGCGTACGGATGGACTGGTAGAGAACATTGGGACAGCCGGAAGCGGCGGTACTGGCGATATCTCGGATATTCCGCTTAGCGGAAGTGTATCAACAGCGACCGATATGGCTGCTCAGTATCATGATTACAAAGTGCAGAAGGAACGGGTTTCTAATGAAACTCCGCCGCCTGAAAAAATACCCGTACCTTCAGCGATAAAGGGAGAAACGACAGAAGAGGATAATCCTGGTTTTTTAGAATGGCTCAATTTGCTTTTGAAGATTGATCAGTATGAACGAGGATCAGCAAGCACTACGTCACGCATTGATAGTATCGTGGGCAGGGCTTTTCCTCCGCATAGCAATGACATGGTCAAGGCCAGCGAGCATTTGAAAAAAGCTGAAGAATTGAATGCAGAAATGGCAGCGGTCATCGCAACGATCGGTACCCGAAGTGCGGATAGCGCATATAACAACGTTACGAATTCGGATATTCCGGGTGCAGAAAACGGTCCGTCCGGCGATACGGCGAAAATTCGCGAAGAAATGGAAAAGCTGCCTTTGAAGGCTGAATTTTTCACGGAGATGGGAAACCATATTACAAAGCAAGAAGAAGACTTTTTATGGATGAAATCGAAAGTCGAAGCACTGGAAGGATTGTTGGCGCAAGCTTTTAGCAATTCCGGAATGAGTGCGTATAACTTGAAGTTGAGCGTCGCTACCGCAGGTCAGGCGTCTTCCGAGTACAAAGATCGATACGGGAGCGGCGGAAGCGTGATTAAGAAGATCGAAGCCACGTTTGCCAAACACCGGGCCGATGATGAGGTGCGTAAAGGGTTTGAAAAAGATGCGAAAAACGAGCTTGAAAAAGCAAATGAACTGATTAAGTTCCTTTCCGAATCCAAAGGCAATCTTGAAAATTTTAAAGAGGTTGAGAAATATTTTCAAGAAAACGTGGATCTGAATCGAGCGTCCATCGAAGCTTTGGAGACGACGACGCGAGAAGAAGATCCGGCAGCCGCAGGAAAAGATTCGATGGAAAAAATGGATGGATTTTTCGGCGGGATTTCAGAACATTTGGATGCGACAGGCGATCGCTTGCTGCAAAACGAATACGCTTCCGATCATTTTTCCAACTTTGATTTTTCCAAGGTTGAAGCTTTTATGAAACCCGGTGCCTCGATCGACGGAGCGGCGGCAGCGGAACTTCTTTCGATCGACCAGCAGGAGCTGGAGTACATCATCTATGGATTCGGCAATCCGGGCGGAAATCTGGCGGCAGCTTACGGTGAGATTTTCGCGATGCGTTTGGCGATTCGAACCATGGAAGCGTTGATCGATCCGGATATTCTTATGTACGGCAATCCGCTCGTAATCCTGGCGAAAGCGATTTTAGAAGGTTTGATCGCAGCAGTAGGGGATATGACCAAGCTGGCAACCCAGGGACATATCGATTTAGCCAAGACCCTTCCGATCAAGCTGACTTATAAAGATCACTTAAGACTATTTTTATTCGCCCATCCCGGCAACGATAATCGCTTGTCGCGAATGCTGGCCCTGATCCGTTTCGATACAGGCGTCAATCCGGACGATCACTATACCTACCTGTCCGGCGATACGGCGATCTCCATGCCGATCTGGTTCCTGCCGGGCGTCATGAAGACCTTCGGCGTTGGCGGCGGTACTTGGACAGGCAAAGAGTATACGGTTGACCTGCAAGCGGACTATTCTTATTGATTGACGGAGGCGGAACATGAAGCGAGTGTACAACAAGCTCCGGCGAACAGCCGGTGAACGGGGCAGTATCGCCGTAGAAGCGTCGCTTGTCCTGCCTATTTTTCTTTTTACCTTCATTTTCTTGGCTTATATCGTGCAGATGACGGCTTATTCAACCGTGTTGCAAACAACTGCCTCCGAAGCCGCCAAACAGGTGTCCACGCACTTGTATCCGGTCCAAATGGCAGCGGATCATTTAAGTAAAACAGAACCTATTGCGAAGGGCCTTCAAGGATTTTCAAAGATCTCTTTCAGCGAGTTGGCGGCTACCTACGCGTCTTCGCTTCCCGAGCCGATCGGAGGCTGGGTGTCGGAAGCCGCGGCAAGCGGAGATGTTCCTTTGCAATCGCTGAAAGACGAGATTTCTTCGGCTGTGCTTGATCCCGTTATTAAACCGTTGCTCCAGCCTTTGATTAAGAACGGACCGCTCGATATGGACAAGCTTCATGTGATCGGGATTACGATTCCGACGACCGGAACAAGCAACCAGCCCTATTTCGGCGTAGAACTCACCTACGAAATGCCGCTTAAGGTTCCGTTTACGGGGAAAGTGATTTCCATTCGCGCGAAAGCCGAAGAACGGGCATGGATCGGCGATACGGGAGAAACGGCAGCGACAGACGGAACAGCAGCGGATGCGGGCACCGGTTCCGTTTCGATCACTTCCGTACCCAGTCCCGCTTATCGGGGCAGTCGGGCAACGGTCACGGCAAAAGTCGAACCCGGACAGATCGCCACGATCAAAGTCGTTTACAAAAGCGGGAACAGCCGGGCGCGTTATCTCGGACAGCAAACGGCAGACGCCTCCGGAAACATTTCGTGGACATGGCTGGTCGGAGGCAATACGACACCGGGAGAATGGGCGCTTGTGGTAGAAGCCGGCGGCGGAGCAACGGCAGAAGCTACCTTCGAGGTTAAATTGCCTGAGTAAATATCGAACAAAAAGGCGGGGCTTAACGCCGGCGATACCGCAAATCGGACATCATACACAAGGATCGGTGCGGTATCGCGGGCGTTAGGACGAGTCAGGAAAAAGAAACGAGGGGAACGAAATGAACGATATCTTGGCCTATATCGGCTGCGGTTGTTTTTTGGCTGTTGCATTCATGACGGATATTCGAAGCCGAAAAATCCCGAACCGGCTTAATTTGGCCTTTGTCCTTACCGGGCTGATTTATCAAGGGGCCGTTCACGGGCTGGACGGATTGTTATTTGCGGCGAAAGGATGCGCGATCGGGTTTGTCGTCCTGTTCGTGCTGTATTTGCTCGGTGCCGTAGGAGCAGGAGACGTGAAGTTGTTTGCCGGGATCGGTGCTTGGACAGGAACTTTATTTGCTGCCCAAACGCTGCTTTACTCTATTTTATTTGCAGGCGTCATCGGCCTCGGGATTTTGATCTGGCGTCGTGAAAGCATGCGCCGGATCAAAAGGATTTTTAGCAGCTTTGTAGGCGTGTTCATGTTTCGCAGTTTTGCACCGATTGCTTCGGATCGGGCTAATCATCTGACGTTTCCTTTCATGTGGGCGGTTCTGCCCGGCGCTTTGGCCGGATACTTTTATATGTACTAAGGAGTGTTGGATGTGGAAGAGTTTGTCACCGATTTCGTTCAGAGGGATACGACTTACATGGTACTGAAAAATAAACGCAAACTGAGCGGGGATGATTTGAACCGCGTTCAAGTCAAAATGTTGGCTTCTTCCAACGTTCCGCATGTTCTTGATCTGCATGTGCGCGAGGTGGATGCCGAAGCGGAACTGCATTACAACATCGGCGGCAAACGAATGTTGTCGACTTGCATGAGAACGGAAAAGATCACATTGGTCGAATATTATGCGCTGCTGCTGCAAATTGTTACGGCGCTTGAATACGGGATGACTTATATGCTGAATCCGAACGGCTTTTTGCTTAAAGAAGACTATATGTTCGTGGAAGGGGCTTTATCGGAAGGAACGGTTTATCTGACTTACTTGCCGCTGAACAAATCAGTTGAGCTTGCGCCGAGTCGCGAACGGATCGGCGGACTTGCGGCACGTTGGATGGCTTCCGTAGACGACTTGCGAGGAAGCGGAGTTCAACGTATTTTGCAAATGTGCGAGCAATCTTCGTTTTCGTTGCAATCTCTGAAAAATCTGTTGATCGGTCTGTTGGCGGGAAGCGGTAAGCAGCCTACCGGAGGCTTGGCGGCTGCGGGCGCTGCGGCGCCTAAGCCGTTTCCTGGGATGGGAGATTACCGAAATATGCAAAATGGAGCACGAGACACTCATACCGACAACAAGGGTTACGGCAGTCCTAATCCAAAAGTCATCTCGCCGCAGGAAAATACATACGGAGCATTCTCTGCCGCATCAAGTGCAGGCGCTGCTTACGGAGATGCGGCTTCGGTGTTTCCGATGAACGGTCCTAACGTTATGCAGCACCAACAAGCTATTCCGGCCGGGAATATTCATACTCAAGCACCTGCTGCACAATGGAGATCGGAACCGATGGCTGAAGCTTCGACCCTAGAAGAAGATAAGGCTGCCGGGCGTCGCGGTCTATTCGGCGGCAGCCGCCGAAGCAGTAAAGATAAAGGGCGGTCAACGGAAAAATATTCGGGAAGTGACGTGCAAGCTGAAGATGCTGTCGAAGACACTAAAAATGGACGCCTGGTCATTCCGTTGATTTGTGTCATGCTGCTGGCTGTTTTGTGGAAATTTTTATATTTGGATAGTCCTGCAACCTTTAATTTATTGATTTGCGTAGTAGCGACGCCTATTCTTCTCGTATTTGCGTATCTCGGCTGGACGCGCAAGTTGAATTTTGGAAAAAGTGGTACAGCTCGTATGCAGGAAGAAGAGGAAGCAGCGGCACTTTCCGCATCGTGGCAGGAACCGCGAGGAGCTTCGGGTCATCGGGTATTCTATGGGCAGCAGGATAGCGGGACTGTTTCGACCGCCAACAAAAACGTTGCCGGGGAACGGAATGCCCCGGGAGACTCGGGCAATGAAAAATTTCAGCTTCCGGATTTCCTTAAGCCTTCGCAGCCTTACGGCGGGCGCCAAGGCGAGGACGGATACTCCAAAGATAACGTATCGCCTAATGAATTCAGTCCCTCGCCTCCTGCGGTTCTGGGAACAGGCATGCTGGTTCCTCCGGCTTCACAGCCAACCGTAATGTTGGACGGAGGACGCGGATTAGGAGATCCAGGCAGTCTTTACAGCTCTTCTCGGTACCGATTGGAACGGCTGGAAAATGGTTCATTGCCTAAAAGCATTGTTTTGCCGGTTGGAAGTTTTACTATCGGTCGTTCGGAGGAGGTCTCCCAGCATGTCGAAACAGCAGCAGGAATATCGCGGGCTCATGTCGAGCTGGAACTGACCGGTACGCAATGCACCATCAAAGATATCGGTTCGCGCAACGGTACGATTCTGAACAGCGAAGCGTTGACGCCGTATAAAGCTTATGATTTGAATGAGGGCGATACGTTTAAAATTGCCGGGATTTCTTATACCTTAAAATGTAGCTAGCCGTTCTTGATTAACTTTATACTTAACAGCCGGAAGCACCGCTGACGTAGAGGAGACTCTAATTGCGCGATGCTTCTTTTTATTGGTTTTTAAGATCGAAGTCAATCCTCTATTTTTCAAAGGAGTGTGAAGTTAAATGAAAAATAAGCATAAGAATCAAAAGACGCGGAAAACAATCGCTATCTTATTGGTGATATTGCAACTTTTTGTCGGCTGGTCATGGATCGGCGTACAAAAGGCTCAAGCAGCCCCGAATTACGCTTGGGAGAAATATTCTTTAATACAAAAACCTCAGTTTCAATTAAAAGAGGACTGGTCGCAGTATTCCAGTGTACCTTCGCAATATGCTTACATCTCTGGTTACAGCTCATATACGTTCAACAAGGATACGGGAGCTATAGGCATAAGCGGTAATGCGGTTTCCTACTCAAATTCAGGGCCTTCGCAATACTGGAGTAACGGAGAGGGAACGACGGGACAAAGCGGATCTACTGAAGTGTATCAATTAGGAAATTATAATACTCTTATTAAACTTTCTAACTACTATGAACAAGCATCCGGAAATGAAAACTATACGCATTTTGGGAACAGAAAGAACGGCTATATATCTGTAGAGGCTTCTCCTATAAAAGTGAAAGGGGTTTTGCTTGGCATCGTCACGGGTTCCGCTCCTGCTGCTTATCCTAACAACGGAGAAAAAGACGGTTATTGGTACGTCTATAAAGGTCTGAATAACGCGCCTGCGGCTACGGTGTCCAATTCAGATATTGAAGTATCCGCAACGTCTGGGGTTTTGATGCTTGAAGGAACCTTGACGGATCAAGATCATGAAAATGTAACAGTGAGTGCAACAATTGATGGTGTGGAGAAATCAACAACGCTTGTCGGTACAAGTGCGCCTCGCGCCTGGACTCTATCGTGGAATCCGGCTGAAATCAGAGACGGATCTTATAATTCGATTTTGGTTACAGTAACGGATTCGCGCGGGGGTTCAAACAGTTACCCGTACATAGGGATGATCACCGTGGATAGAACATTGCCTACTGCGCCAACGATTTCGGTTACTCCGACTTTTTGGTCGAACGGTTCTGTACGAGTCGAGATCGAAAACGGCAAGGACGACAATTTCAAAGCTACCTATTATTCAACAGATGGCGGTTCTACATTTTCGAAGTACGCGGCTCCTTTTGAAATAACAAAAGAAGGCACGACCCCTATTGTGGCTTACTCCGAGGACGCTATCGGAAATATGGGGCCGAAGGCGAAGAGTGAAGCTCGTATCGTGCTTACGGCTCCGACAACGCCTACATTAACGTTAGAAAACTTGAATTGGACAAACGAAGATATTTCTTTTTTTATTTCAAATTCCTCTTCGGCGGCTCCTTTGGAATATGAGTACAAAATAGGGGAGGGGGACTATGAAACTGGCTCCGCGGGGAACATATCGGGTACGGGGAATTATGTGATTACGGCGCGAGCTCGCGATGCGGCAGGTTTGCTAAGCGAAGAAGTAACCGGGGTTGCGCGGATTGATCGGGAGCCTTCGGAAATTCAATTGTCGGAAAACGGAAAAGACTGGTCTTCGGATACGATTTCCGTCGAAGTGAATGCGAAAGACGAGCATTCGGGAATCAAGACGATCGAATATGCAGTAACACAAACCGAAGACGAACCGGATTCATGGTCCGCGATATCCGATGATCGTCGTATTAGCATGGAAGATGAAGGCATTTGGTACTTGCATGTAAGAGTGTTCGATCTTGCGGGGAACAAAGCGTTGTTTACGTCCGAACCTTATAAAATCCAGATGTTGCCGCGGTCGCCGACGTCCGAGTTTTTGACCGTCACGCCGAAAAACAATACGGAAGTCGAACTGGAATGGCAAGGACCGAGCACGTCGGTAACCGACGGATATACGTATACGGTTCGCAATACGGATACCCATGCGGAATATTCGGTCGCATACCCGGAGCTTAAGATTACCGATCATGCAGCTCTCAATGGAGCACCAAACCACTATGAGTTAGTCGTGCGCAACCATGTCGGTTCGGTTAAGACTACGGCTTCCGCGTTGACCTATCCGGGAACGCCGGCAAACCTGCAAGCCCAAGCGATAAATGCTACAGGTGAAAATATGTCTTTCGTTTGGGATGAGGTTGTAGGCGCGGATGCTTATAACGTAGTCGTACGCTCATCATTGGGAGGAGGAGTCGTATTCTCGGATCGAGTAATCGATCCTGCGGTACGGGTAACAGGATTGTCGCCGGGCATGAAGTACATAACAGAAATTTCGGCCTTGAACGCGACAGGAGAAGGAGTATCGTCTACGATCGGTTTTTTGACTTTGCCGGATCGTCCAGGGCACTTTCATTCGATCTTTACCGGGAATGATGCGATTACCTTAGGTTGGTCACCTGTTGAATCCGCATTGTCATACTTGCTGTACGGACATAATAAAGAAGCGTTGAGCGTAACCGAGACGACATATACCGATTCTGGTTTGGAAGCGGGCACTGATTACAGTTACTCGCTTGCAGCCGTAAATGAGGCCGGTGAAGGCGAGCAGGCAGATCAGTTAAAAATTCGAACGCTTCCTGCGAAAGACGAAACGTTGAGGCTTGTAGATGTGACCTCCACATCTTTGACCGCAGAGTGGTCGGGAGTCAAAAATGCTGATGCGTATGAAGTCCAGCTTTTATCCGGAAACGATATGTTGAATACGGTCAAGGTTTCGGAAAAGTCTGCGTCTTTTGCCGAATTGATTCCCGGTAGAGCCTATGCAGTAAAATTAACGCCGGTAAATGAAAGCGGAAGCGGCGAATCTACGCTGCGGACCACAACGACTGTTCCCGATCAAATGCCGGAAACGACAGCGGTAAACGTTTCGGAAACAAGCGCCACATTCGATTATGCATTTTTGGACGGGGCTACCCATTATAAATTCACGGTGAACGGGGAGACGTACGTTACGGCTTCGTCCCCATATACGCTGTCTGCATTGCAAGGGAGCAACCGGTACCTCGTGCAAATACAAGCGGGTAATGCACAAGGGTACGGAGAGGCAATAACAGTCGAATTTTTGACTAAACCGAAAGCGCCGACAGGCCTGAATAGCATAAATATCACGGAAAATTCGGTAACCGTGGGATGGAATCAAGACGATAGCGCGACAGGGTATAGAGTGCGAGGGGGAAATGGCGAGTATGAGGCGCAAGGGACGGCGCATACATTTACAAATTTAGAGCCCGGGAAAGTACATACTCTGTATGTCAAAACGATCAATACTTCGGGCGAAGGAGAATATGCTTCTCTTTTAGTCATGACCAAGCCGGAGGCTCCTTTGATAAATGTAAAGACAACCACGGCCACTACGGTCGTTTTGGAATGGGAGTCGGTCATTGGAGCTGATCGTTACGAAGTCGTGTCCGATGACGAATCCGCGATGTATTATTCGGGCATCGATTCGGCAACTGAGCTTCAAAGCTTGGAGGACGGGAAAAGATACCATTTTCGCGCTTATGCAGTCAATGCGTATGGTCTTCGTTCCGAGCCGATTGCATTTACAGCAGTAACTCGTGTTGCGGATTTGATCGGTTTGGCGCCTATGTCCGTGGCTTCCGATGAAATTACAGTCAAACTGCCGGATACAAACAAAGAAATTTCGGAATATATCGTGCAGCGAAACGGGGAAACAATCACTTCAATACCGTTCACGGATAAAGAGTTCTCCGACAAAGACATTAAGCCGAACACGTCTTATACCTACAATTTCGTTCCGGTAAATGAAGCGGGCGAAGGTAGCGCTATAAGTTTCGAAGTTATTACGCCGTCATTGTCCGTATCAATGGATTCTTTAAATATCGAAGTTTCGGATACTTCGTTTGAGATTGAATTCAAAGAATCGGAAGGCGCAAAAGCCTACATCATTTATGAAGACGGAATAGTGGTTGTACGCGGAACAGCTTCTCCGATTAAAGTCGAAGATTTAAATCCGGGTACGAAGCATTACTATACGCTTATTGCAGATAATGATTCCGGGTACTTGTCGAAACCTGCAGAATTTGAAGTGATGCTGCTGCCCGCGAACTTGACGGAGAGGTCAGTAAACTGGATTTCCGATGCTGGATCAGTGAGTTTGATCTTCAACGGCGGAGTACCGGAGGGGATGACTTACCTGATTAAGGACCGAGCCGGCAAAATAGTGGGCGAAGTCCAAGAAGGCGAAAGTACGTATAAGTTGGTTCCGCTTAGTGCGAGCACCATATATACTTACACGATTTTAGCAAAAAATGAAGTTGGAGAAAGTTTAGACGGTCTGGTGTTGAATGTTGAAACGCAGCCGCTGCCGCCTAAAAGGGGACATCTTTCTGAAAACTCATCGGATTGGAACGTAGAAGGGCCTGTTGCAGAAATGCCGGAGGTTAAAGAAGAAAAGCCTCAAACATTAGTGAAGCCCGCGAATCCTGTAGTTACGCAGTCTGTAACAACAACTGTTCGATTTATTGATACTGCATCTTCTTTTGCGAGCGCAGAAATCAACATGTTAGCGAATCAAGGAGTGATCAAGGGCATTACGGCTGATCGCTTTGAGCCGACACATGCTATTACGCGTATTGAATTTGCAGCTTTAGTGGTTCGTGCGCTTCAATTGACGCCGGAAAAAGCCATAACGCTTCCGTATCAAGACATCGAGAAATCAGCTTGGTATACGCGTGAGCTACAGATCGCGGTTTCGAAAGAAATCGCACAAGGTTTTAGTCAAAAGGAGTTTGGCCCGAATCGCAATATTAATCGAGAGCAGGCAACGCGTATGTTGGTAAACGCAAAATACGGGAATACGCCGCCGATTTCAAATGCCGCAATCCTTTTGGATTTGTCGGATGTATCGATCTGGGCGCGTTCGGCGGTAGAGAAAGCCGTATTTGAAGGTTTAGTCCAAGGATATCCGGACGGTACATTCAAGCCGGCTGCGGATATGACACGAGCAGAAGCGGCCATGATGATTTATCGCTTAACAAACGAATAAACAAAAAAAGTTGAAGGAGAAATTGACACCCGAGTTTTGAACACGCCATAACAATAAAAGAGCCGATTCGGAAAAAACGAATCAGGCTCTTTCGCTCGGAATTGTGATCAAAGTAGACAATAGGAGAATATAGGGTTTAATTGCGTGGAAGCGAACATAAGGCAGTCGGAAAACTCTGGTGGAAACCGTGAATTGATCGGGTATCGCAATATCACTGTCCTTCCAAATTCCGAATCGCCTGTTCCGCATCCGTATAAGCAAATTTGAACCCCGCACGCTCTGCCGCCGTCGGAACCACATGTTGGCCGCCCAACACCATTAGCGACATTTCGCCAAGTACGGCCTTCATCAGCGGAGACGGAACCGGGAACCAGTGCGGCCGATGAATAACGCGCCCGATCGTTCGGCCCAATTCGTCTTGTCTGACCGCTTTGGGAGCAACGGCATTCACCGGGCCTTCGGTCTGCGGATGGGTCAGGCAGAACTCGAACAGGGCGGTCAGGTCGTCGATATGAATCCAGGACATCCACTGCTTTCCGCTGCCCAGGCGTCCTCCGCCCATCAGTTTGTAAGGCAGCTTCAGCACCGGATA
>Ga0308157_10001364_pt1 | contig 51678 bp, 43 predicted proteins | sample PhyBR1_FD_201035 | JGI IMG/M metagenome (GOLD analysis project Ga0308157, IMG submission 201035) | Phyllosphere microbial communities from UC Gill Tract Community Farm, Albany, California, United States - DLSLB.R1 | ecosystem: Host-associated > Plants > Phyllosphere > Unclassified | place: USA...
CTGGATTTATAACGATAATTGGTTTCAGGTGCTGTCAGATATTCCAGATAAGCAGCATCTATTTCTTCAATAAATCGCGAAGGATCACAATCAACGAGTTTACCCCATCTGTAACGGGATTGTGCATACGTCAGATACGCCTGATGTTCAGCTCTGGTGAGAGCTACATAAAACAAACGCCGTTCTTCTTCAAGGTCGCTTCTTGAATTCATACTCATGGCACTCGGAAACAGATCTTCTTCCATTCCTACGCAGAATACCGTAGGAAACTCCAATCCTTTTGCCAGATGTATGGTCATTAGAGCTACCCGGTCATCATCACCCTTATCATTATCTAAATCTGTTGCCAAAGCTACATCTTCCAGAAATTCACTTAATGAGCCTCTGGCTCCGTCAACTTCTTTCTGCCCTTCCGTGAAATCTTTAATCCCGTTTAATAATTCCTCAATATTTTCTAAACGCGTGATCCCTTCAGGAGTACCGTCTTTTTTCAATTCCTGTACGAGGCCGGTTTTCTTAACCACATAATCAACCATATTGTATGCATCCTGGTTCTGATCCATTACCTGAAAGTTTTTGATCATGGTTACAAAATCGCTGATTTTATTTTTGGCACCCGAAGTCAGTTTCAAATCAATCTTATCAATATGTTCCATCACTTCAAAAATCGAACGTTTGTAGTGATTGGCTGCAATATTTAATTTTTCTACAGTGGTATTACCAATACCACGTGTAGGATAATTGATCACACGAACCAAAGCTTCTTCATCTTTTGGATTGATGATCAATCTCAGATAAGAAAGTACATCTTTTATTTCCTTTCTCTGATAAAAAGACAAACCTCCATAAATACGATAAGGAATATCTCTTTTTCTCAAAGCATCCTCCATAGCACGGGATTGTGCATTAGTACGATACAAAATAGCAAAATCACTATTCTTCATTTGCTTGTTCATCTGTTCTTCAAAAATGGTTGAAGCAACAAAGCGTCCTTCTTCAGCATCAGTAATAGAACGATGAACTTTTATTTTGGCACCATCAGCATTTGCAGTCCAAACAACTTTATCCAGTTTAGTCTGGTTTTTGTCAATAATACTGTTGGCTGCTTCCACAATATTTTTGCTGGAACGGTAATTTTGCTCAAGACGGTACATTTGCACTCCCTGATAATCTTTCTGAAAGTTCAATATATTATTGATATTTGCTCCACGGAATGCATAGATTGACTGTGCATCATCCCCTACTACGCAAATATTTTGAAAACGGTCTGATAGGGCTTTAACGATCAAATACTGAGAATGGTTCGTATCCTGATACTCATCAACAAGAATATACCTGAAACGATCCTGATATTTTAACAGAACTTCCGGAAAACGAACCAGTAATTCATTCGTTTTTAATAATAAATCATCAAAATCCATAGCTCCTGATTTAAAACATCGCTCAACATATTGTTGGTAAATCTCCCCGATACGTGGTTTTTTAGCCATTGCATCAGCTTCTTGCAATTCAGGATTATTGAAATATGATTTAACGGTTATCAAGCTATTTTTGTAGGATGAAATACGGCTAAATACCTGATTCGGTTTATATATATCTCTGTCAAGTTGCATCTCCTTAATAATCTGGCTGATAAGCCGCTGACTATCCTGTGCATCATAAATTGTAAAATTGGACGGATATCCTAATTTATCGGCTTCTGCTCGTAGAATTCTTGCAAATACAGAGTGAAAAGTTCCCATCCATAGATTTTTTGCTTCTGACGCTCCTACTATTTTAGCAATACGCTCTTTCATCTCACGCGCTGCTTTATTAGTAAAAGTCAATGCGAGGATATTAAAGGCATCAACGCCCTGATGCATCAGATAAGCAATACGTAAAGTCAGTACGCGGGTTTTACCCGATCCGGCACCGGCTATTACAATCATTGGCCCATCTTTCTGTAAAACCGGGGCTCTTTGTGCTTCATTTAACTGATCAATATATGTTTGCATGATAAATCTGGAATAATCATCAAAGTTACTATTTGATTATCGTTTCTACAAATTTTAATATGCTGAGAACTATTGTTTATAAGAATTGATTTTTATAATTTCGAATAAAAAAAATGAACGTAGATTTTAAGGAAGCGGCTTTATTATTAGGGATTTTGTTAATCATCATTATCGGATACTATTTTCTGGATAGAATGAATACCAAAAAGCAAAAAAAACGTGTGGCACAGTTCAGCCCGATACCTGAAACTCATACAACTTCTGTAAGAAAAGCAACTCCCCAGATATTACAGGCTTACGAACGATTAACAATTTTAATGGAAAGAATAGACACATTAAAATTAGTAAACAGAGTAGCTCCTATTTCTGAATTGAAACAGGATTATGCAAATTTTCTGATTCAGAATATTGATCAGGAATTTGATTTTAATCTTTCTCAGCAAATTTATGTTTCTGAAGAGGCATGGGCATTGGTAACCACAGCAAAGAATACGGTTATTCAGCAGATATTAAAAACCTCTTTGCAACAAAATATAACAAATGCTTCGGATTTAAAAAGTGAACTTATAAATAAAAACACTAATGATTCTGTAGTAGAACTGGCTAAAACGAGATTAAGAAAAGAGGTAAGAGAATTGGTGTAATTTTTGATGTAATAAAATGAATAATAATTAATTATAGTGCTATGAGAATGTTAATATCTATCATTGGAATTTTGGCACTGAGCAGTTGCGAATCTTCAGATACGTGCCATTGTGAGGTGTACAAAAAAGTTTTTGACGATAACGGAGTCGTTATCAACTTGCAATATCAGGGAAGCAGAGACGGAAATTGTAACAGTCTAACTGATAGAGATGATGACAATTATGAATACGATACCATTAGTTGCGACTAAGTAGTAAATTCGATTTATTAAAAAAGGAAGCTCAAGGCTTCCTTTTTTTATTTCTTATCATCGCTTAATAAAGCTTTTAATGCTTCATGTTCATCATCAGGCAGATAGGGAATCAATTTGTCAAAATATTCTTTAAATTCTTTTCTTTCATACAGATTACGGATTCCGTCTTTTCCTAATTTCTGAAACTGCCATTTATGATGTACCAAAGCATTGACTAACTGTGGAAGCACATTACTGTCATAAGGGTTTAAGAACCACATTGCCTGAATGGCATTCTGCCGTATATTGCTGTTATATTTACTGGTGGCATAATCACTGAGTTCACTATACCAATGTGCTTTCTTTTCTTTATTGTAGTTTTCAGTTCCCAAAGCAAGCATCAACCAGGTAATTCTTAAATTTTTATCATTAAATCCTATCCAGGTTTTCGTTTTGTCAAGTAATGCTGATCGGTAATCCGGTAACTGATACCATAAATTTTTTAATGCTATTTCTCTGGTTACATAAGAAGGATCCTCTAAAAAACCTTTATAACTTTCTCTGAATTCAGCAGGAATTTCCTGTATAATCTGTACTAATGCCTGCCGTACTTTCAGATCTTTTGAAGCCGCAATCCACTGATAAAATTCTTTAGCTTCTGCATAAGGAACTTTATGCAGTTGATAGACAACCTCTTTTTTTATTTGTTCTGGGTGATCTCCTTTGAGGAGCGTCAGAAGGGCGTCTTTTTTATTTGAAAACGGAATATTTTGCTTTTCAATAAGTTCTAAATAGTTGGTTATAAACGGACTATTAGAAAGCAATTTAAGAGCTTCTTTAATAGGAAACTTGTTGTTGTAGAGCCACTCTTTTTCAAATTTTTCCCGGTTAAATCCATTGGCAACTGTTTGCACCTCTTCTAAAAATTGAGCAGTGGTGACATTTTTATAAGCGTATTTTTCAAGGTAATTTTTGACTGCTGTATTAAAATTATCGTCTCCGATTTGAGATTTTAAGACAAACAGCATCCAGGCTCCTTTTTGATAATAGGTTAATGTAGTAGCTCCTTCGCTAACTACCATAGTATTGTTGGCTGTTGTACTTTCTTTTTGTATTTTTTCAGCCATTTCATATAGTTCCCAATAAAAATAATCATTTCCAAAAAGATATTGTTCAGCAAGAAGTGCGTAGTAAGTTGCAAAACCTTCCTGCAGCCAGTGATCAGCGCGTGTTTTTGCGGTTACTACATTTCCAAACCATTGATGTGCCATTTCATGTGCATTTACATTTACATAATCGCGGTCATTCACACCAATCGCATCAACAACAAAATCCTGATTAAAAATAGTAGAAGTTGTATTTTCCATTCCGGAATATAAAAAGTCTTCTACAGGAATATTTCGATAAATTTTCCAGGGATAATTAAATCCGGTTTCTTTACTAAGAAAATCAAAAATTTTTTTAGTGTGTTTATAAGTAGTTTCTGATTTGGATGTATCAACTGGTCGCAAATACGATTCGATTGTGGTATTGTCTGCTCCTTTTTCGGTACTCACCTGATATTTACCAATAGCTATCATGGCAAGGTAAGAACTCATAGGATGGTTCATTTTGTAACTCCATGTTGTGGTAGTACCCGAAGATACTTTTTTATCCAGTATACCATTTGAAACTACCTGATAGCCATTTTCAAAAGTCACTTTAGTATTAAAAATTACTTTTTCATTTTCATCGTCAAAACTCGGTAACCAATGAGACGTATATTTTCCCTGACCCTGAGTCCAGACCTGTAAATCCAAACCATTTCCGGCAAAATATAAAGCTTGTTTCGGCACTGTTTTATAAGAAACTGCTAAAGAGTTTTTTCCTTTTACATATCCTTTATATAGCTTCAGCTGCTTTTTATCATTTTTAAAATCTACTGTTTTTCCATTAAGCAAAACTTTATCAATAACCATATTTTTGGCATCAATACGGATGGTATCAATTTCTGTCAAAACAGTAAAGTCATACGTAACATTTCCAATTACTTTTCTTTCGGAAATATCAAATCTGATATCTGAATCAGCTGTTATAAAATCTACCTTAGCTGTCTGCTGTGCCAGGCTGATACCTGGGAGAAGCAATAAAAAAAAAGGAAGTATATTTTTTTTCATACATTCTATGTTATGCCATAAAAATAGTAAATCCATTTAATATTATACACATTCTTTGAAGACGTTTCGAAAATATAAACGTATTTTTGTCCAAAATTTTTAAAATATGCAATTTTCTGATTTATCATTGAATAATAATATACTTGAAGCTGTAAAGGATGTTGGTTATACGACGCCTACGCCTATTCAGCAACAATCAATTCCTGTCATTTTAGAAGGAAATGATCTTGTTGGATGTGCTCAAACCGGAACCGGAAAAACAGCAGCATTTGCGATACCCATTATCAATATAATTCATAAGATTGTAGGATCAGCAAAAAAGAGAAAAAACATTCGCACGCTTGTTCTTACACCAACCCGCGAATTAGCCATTCAGATTGCTGAAAACTTTGATAAATATGCACACTATACCAGCATTAAAACACTCGCTATTTTTGGAGGTGTGAATCAGGTACCTCAGGTAGATGCCTTAAAATACGGAGTTGACGTTCTTATTGCTACTCCGGGAAGATTTTTGGATTTGTATAAACAAAACCATATCAATATTGATCATTTGCATCAATTAGTGCTTGATGAAGCCGATCTGATGCTGGATATGGGATTCATCAATGATGTTCGTAAAATTATCAAACTGACACCAGACAACCGCCAAACGTTATTGTTTTCTGCTACCATGCCTTTAGCCATCAGAGAACTGGCAGATGAGTTTCTGACCAAACCAAAATATGTTTCTGTAAATCCGGTTTCCAGTACTTCTGCACAGGTAAACCAACAGGTATATTTTGTAGATAAAGAAGATAAACGAAAACTTTTATTGCATTTGCTTTCTGAAAAGAAGCTCAAAAACATTCTGGTATTCAGCAGAACGAAACACGGAGCTGATAATGTAGTTAAATTTCTGGTTAAGAACAATGTAAAAGCAGGTGCTATTCATGGAGATAAATCTCAGAATGCCAGACAACGTATATTAAACGAATTTAAAAACAATCAGATTGATGTATTGGTAGCAACAGATGTTGCTTCAAGAGGTATAGATATTGATCAATTGCCTTTTGTCCTCAATTTTGATATTCCGAATATTCCGGAGAGTTATGTACACAGAATCGGAAGAACAGGTCGTGCCGGTAATGAAGGATTGGCCATATCATTTTGTGGACGTGATGAGAAAACGTACTGGCAGGATATTGAAAAGCTGATACGTTTGCAGGTTAAGGAAATGAAAGATCATCCGTATCCATGGAAAGAAGTAAGTGCTGATGCCAAACCGGATTTGCGCAATAAAAAAAATCCTGTAGCAAAGCCTTTTAATAAAAAGCCCAAAGGAGAAGGTTCCGGGCAATCCAAAGCATCTGATACTTCAAAAAAGAAAAAGAAAAGATGGTATTAGTGTATTTTTTACTTATCTTTAAGTAAAAAATATATGAAAAAAATACTTTTAATGTTAACGATGGCTCTTTTTGCTATATCATGTAAGATGAGCAATGCAGATGTAAGTGAAAAGGTAAACGACCTTTATCTGTCAAATAAAACCAGTTTTGAGAAATTTGACAAAGACTTGCAAGAAGGAAAATTTAATAATATTTCTGAGACTGCAGCACATTTTAGTGCTCAGAATGCCGATTATTTGATTAGTGAGAGCAAAAAAGCATTAGGAAAATTGGAAGAAATGCAGGAAGCAGAACTTTCAGCAAAACAGCAGAAAATAGCGGTTTATCTGGAAAGTTTATCAAATGATTACTACCCTACTTTCAAAAAATATCTTGAAAATCCGGATCAGGCAACATTAGCAGATCTTGAAGGCATCAAAATGAAATTAAAAGCGGTTGAAAAAGAAATAGCAACTGTACATTAATAACAAAAAGCCCGCTTCAGCGGGCTTTTTAGTATGATATAATAAAGGTGATTATCGAACCAGTTTTTTGTATTTGATTCTTGTTGGAGCTACATCACCTAATCGTTTTTTACGGTTTTCTTCATATTCAGAAAACGACCCTTCAAAGAAATACACCTGAGAATCACCTTCAAAGGCTAAGATATGCGTACATACCCTATCCAGGAACCAACGGTCGTGAGAAATAACAACCGCACAACCTGCAAAGTTTTCCAAACCTTCTTCCAAAGCTCTCAAGGTATTGATGTCAAGATCATTCGTAGGCTCATCTAAAAGCAGTACATTTCCTTCTTCTTTTAATGTCATGGCAAGGTGCAAACGATTTCGTTCTCCACCCGATAAAGTCGCTACTTTTTTATTCTGATCTGATCCACCAAAATTAAAACGGGATAAATAGGCTCTTGAGTTTACCTGACGTCCTCCCATCATAATGAGCTCCTGTCCGTCAGAGAAGTTTTCCCAGATGGATTTTTCAACATCAATATTTTTATGAGATTGATCTACATAAGCAATTTTAACCGTTTCTCCAATTTCAAAAGTACCTGCATCAGGAGTTTCTTCTTTCATGATCATTCGGAAGATCGTAGATTTACCGGCTCCGTTCGGACCAATAATCCCCACAATACCCGCTTGTGGTAATGTAAAGTTCAAATCTTCATATAACAATTTATCTCCATAAGCTTTGGCCACATGTTTAGCTTCAATTACATTGGTTCCTAAACGCGGTCCGTTTGGTATGTAGATTTCTAATTTTTCTTCGAGTTCTTTCTGATCTTCATTTAAGAGGCGATCGTAATTTTGTAAACGCGCTTTCTGTTTTGTTTGTCTTCCTTTTGCTCCCTGACGAACCCAATCGAGCTCTCTTTCAAGTGTTTTTCTGCGTTTCGAAGCCGTTTTCTCTTCCTGTTCCAGACGGGTAGATTTCTGATCTAACCATGACGTATAATTTCCTTTCCATGGAATACCTTCTCCTCTGTCAAGTTCTAAAATCCATCCTGCTACATTATCCAGAAAATAACGGTCGTGCGTTACAGCAATGATAGTTCCTTTGTATTGTTGTAAATGTTGTTCCAGCCAATGTACAGATTCCGCATCAAGGTGGTTGGTTGGCTCATCTAATAAAAGCACATCCGGTTCCTGTAATAAAAGACGACAAAGTGCTACCCTGCGGCGTTCTCCACCCGAAAGCACTTTTATTGGAGTATCCGGTTCGGGACAACGCAATGCATCCATAGCAATGGCAAGCTTTGTATCCAGTTCCCAACCGCCTACAGCATCAATTTTATCCTGTAATTCTGCCTGACGGTCCATAAGTTTTTGCATTTTATCGGCATCTTCATATACTTCCGGCAATCCGAACATATCATTAATGTTGTTAAATTCATCAAGAACACCCACAATTTCTGCCATTCCTTCCTTTACAACTTCAATAACTGTTTTTTCTTCGTCTAATTGTGGCTCCTGTTCCAAGTAACCTACAGTATAACCCGGAGCAAAAACCACATCTCCCTGATAGTTTTTATCTACTCCGGCGATTATTTTAAGTAAAGAAGACTTTCCCGAACCATTTAACCCCAGAATACCGATTTTGGCACCATAGAAAAAACTTAAGTATATATCTTTTAAAACCTGTTTGTTCGTCGAAGAGTAGGTTTTGGAAACCCTCGACATAGAAAAAATTACTTTTTTATCGTCTGACATTCTATATTAATTAAGATGATTGCTAAATTAAATATCAAAAGTACTCAAAAAAAGCTGATAATAAAATCCTGTTTTTTGCAGTGTTATTTTTTTGATAATACGTATTGCAATTCCTAAAGATCTTTTTATTTTTATAAAAAATAAAATAATGGAATTCACACAAAATTTTTTAAACACAGACAACATCAAAGTTGATGGACACTATGTACATTTATTCGATGCAAATAACAATGTATTGGAAATGTTTATTGGTGAAGAAGTAAGAAATGCCGTTTGGGCTGATGATAATCAATTGCTGGTTACTCTTGAAAACGGGAGTGTACGTTTGTATCAGGATCAGATCAATTATATCAACATTTAACGGTTCGATTCATACCAACAAATACTAAAAAGAGCTGTTCTCATAGAATAAGCTCTTTTTCTTTTTGATAGCAAATAACTTATATCTCCAAAAAATATGTCTATAGAAAAATTAAAATATCCGATCGGAAAATTAGAATTACCTGAAATAATTTCAGATGCTGTCTTTCTGGAATGGGTTTCCATACTGTCTGTTTTTCCGTCAAAGTTAAAAGAAGCAGTACAACATTTAACCGATGAACAACTCAATACTTCCTATCGTCCTGGAGGATGGACAATAAGACAGGTAGTACATCATTGTGCAGATAGCCACATGAACAGCCTCATCCGTCTAAAACTTGCTCTGACGGAAGAGCAACCGGTTATAAAACCTTATGATGAGAATAGTTGGGCTGAACTTACAGATACAAAAGAAATGTCTGTTATACCGTCTTTAAGTATTCTTGAGGGCGTTCACACCAAATGGGTATTTTTATTGAACAGTCTTAAAGATGAAGAAAGACAAAAAACATTTTTCCATCCCGAACAGAGAAAGGCATTTCGTATTGATGAAGTTACCGGTATGTATGCGTGGCATTCTATGCATCATTTAGCTCATATAACAGAGGCGATAAAGCGTCATGAATGGAAATAGTTTCTACAATTATAAAAAAACCGCAGTATCATCTGCGGTTTTTATTTTTTTTAAAATCTCATTTTCTGAATTCTCACTGCATTGAGTACGGCAAGAAGGGCTACCCCAACATCGGCAAAAACAGCTTCCCACATAGTTGCAAGTCCGCCGGCTCCCAGAATTAAGACAATAACTTTTACCGTAAATGCCAGAGTGATATTCTGCCAGACAATTTTTTTAGTCTGTTTACCAATATTGATTGCCATTGGTATCTTTGAAGGCATATCATCCTGTATTACTACATCTGCAGTTTCAATTGCAGCATCGCTGCCCAATCCTCCCATGGCAATACCTACATCGCTGAGCGCTATTACAGGTGCATCATTAACCCCATCTCCGACGAAAGCCACACTGCCACTACCCGCTAATATTTCTTTAACCTTATTTACTTTATCTTCTGGTAGTAAATCGCCATACGCAGTATCTATTGCCAGTTCATGAGCCACATAATTTACAACAGCGGTCTTATCACCACTCAGCATAACGGCTTTGACATTCATATCATGGAGCTTTTGTACCGTAGCCTTGGCATCGGTCTTAATACTATCGGAAATGGTCAGATAACCGGCAAATTTACCTCCGTAAGCAATGGCGATAACCGTATATACCATATTTGCGGTATCAGCATCATAACTGATATTAAATTTATCAAGCAGCCTAAAATTACCTACCAACAGTTCTTTACCGTTTACTGTGGTTTTGAGTCCATGACCGGCAATTTCTTCTGTATTCAATAATTGTATGGTAGCATCTGTTTTTCCAACATAGTTGTCAATGGCTGTGGCTACAGGATGGGTACTCATTTTTTCGAGCATGTTTACAAGAAGCAGAATTTCATCTTTATTGAACTCAGGTTTTATGACTACCTCCTGTACTTTAAATACTCCTTCTGTCATAGTACCGGTTTTATCCATCACCACATTTTTTATTTCGGCCAGTTTATCAAGAAAATTAGATCCCTTGAATAGAATACCGTTCCGGCTTGCTGCTCCTATTCCACCAAAGTATCCCAAAGGAATAGATATAACCAAAGCACATGGACACGAAATAACCAGAAATACCAATGCTCTGTATAGCCATTGTGTAAACACATAGTCCTGCACAAAAAAATACGGCAGCAAAGCAATTCCAACCGCTAAAAAAGTAACAATCGGCGTATATATTTTAGCAAACTTGCGAATGAACAGTTCAGTAGGTGATTTTTGTTTTGTTGCATCCTGAACAAGTTCCAATATTTTACTCAATTTACTATCGTTATAAGCCGCAGTAACTTCCACTTCAGTAACCGTATTCAGATTGATCATTCCCGCAAGAACAGTTTCTCCTTTAGATTTGGTATCCGGTTTACTTTCTCCGGTAAGTGCCGACGTATTAAAAGAAGCTCTGTCAGAAAGCAATACACCATCAAGTCCTAATTTTTCTCCGGGTTTTAATTGTAAAACATCTCCTATTTTAGCGTCTTCTGCTTTTATTGTTTTATAGGTGCCGTTTTGTGAAACAGTCACTTCGTCAGGCCTTTGATCCAGTAGATTTTTAATATTGCCTTTTGCTCTTGATACGGCCATAGTCTGAAAAGCTTCTCCAACCGCATAAAAAAGCATAACAGCAACGGCTTCCGGATATTCACCTATTGCAAAAGCTCCTAAGGTAGCGATACTCATTAAAAAGAATTCAGAAAAAAAATCTTTATAACGAATGCTTTCCACTGCTTCTTTTATAACCGGTAAACCTACCGGTAAGTATGCAATTACATACCATGCCGTTCTAACCCATCCGCTGAACCACGGTTGTGAAAAATAATTATCAAAACCAATTCCCGTAAGCAGCAGTAGTAAGGAAATTATAGCCGGCAAAAATAACATAAACGTACTTTTATCCGTATCATCATGACTGTGATCGTGCCCGTCTGTATCATTATGTTCTTTATGAGAATGATCTGAAGCGGTTTGCTTATGTGCTTTTTTTACATCTGGTGTGTCGTCTTCTGTACTACAACATATTTTAGACATAACTGTAAGATTTTAGATTTGTAATCAATTTTTGAAATACTAATATTGCATTTCACTAACAAAAGTAAAGGTATATTTCGGGAACCTGGTTGCAAATACAAAATGTAATGAGATCATTACTTATTAAGTGATTCTTTTTTATCCCCATAAAACATAAAAAAAAATCAGGAACATTTACTACACAAACCTTTCATTACAAAATTAACGTTTTGCAATAAAAATTGTTCAGGCAGCTGTATCGAAGGTATTGAAATGCTTTCCAGACAATAGGTATTTTTACATTTATTACAGGTAAAATGCACATGCAATTCGCCAATTGTACACATACAGTCATCACTACATATTGAATATTTCATAGAACCGGATCCGTCGTCTATTGTATGGATAAGGAGTTTTTCCAAAAAGAGATGCAGTGTTCTGAAAATAGTTGATTTATTGACCGTTTCTAATGCCGTTTCCAAATCTGTAAGACTAAATGCGGTTTTAAATTCGGTCATTGATTTCAATATCAACAATCGTACAGAAGTAGGTTTTATGTCTCTTTTCAATAATTTATTTTCCAGATTTTCCATTTTTGTCTGAATGAAGATTTGTATAAGTACCGTTCCCTTTTAGGGTGCTATTTTGTCGTCTGCAGTTTGATAAAAGTACTTTTATATTCTTATATTATTGTAGATAAATATAAGCAATTATATCAGGTGATTTTTGGTATATGAACACAAATTTTAAAAAAATTACCTTTCAAAAAATGTAGCAAACTTAAAAAATATACTATTCCATACTATTAAAAAATAAAAGAGCAATAATTGCTCTTTTATTTTAGCAGCTGGCTGCTGTGTTCTTTTGTTTTTACTTTGGTAATAATATCTTCAATATATCCTTTTTCATCAATTACAAAGGTGGTACGGTGAATGCCGTCAAATTCTTTTCCCATAAACTTTTTGGGACCCCATACGCCAAATGCAGTAATAACTTCTTTTGCTTCATCAGCAATCAACGGAAAGGGCAATTCATATTTTTCTTTAAACTTTTGCTGACGCAAAGCGCTGTCTGCACTAACTCCTAATAGTTCATAATTCTGAGCCTTAAAGCGTTCAAAATTATCTCTAAGATCGCAAGCTTCTGCAGTGCAACCCGGAGTCGAAGCTTTGGGATAAAAAAAGATGACCAGTTTTTTACCTTTGTAATCTTTTAACGTATGGATGTTTCCTTTTTCATCGGTTCCTTTAAATTCAGGTGCTTTATCTCCTATTTTCAATGTCATCATGATTTTTTCAGGTAAATTTAGTCAATTATTTGCGTTAAAAGAAGAAATTGTATTTTTGATGTTTATAAAAATATGTGATGACTAAAAAGGAAAAAATCCAGTTTGTAATAGATACGCTTGAAAATATATATCCGGTAATACCGGTTCCGTTAGATCACAAAGATCCATATACGCTTTTAATTGCCGTTTTATTATCTGCTCAATGTACCGATGTACGGGTGAATCTTACCACTCCGCATTTATTTGCCAAGGCCGATAATCCGTATGATATGGTAAATTTAACTGTAGAAGAAATTGCAGATATTATACGACCATGCGGACTCGCACCCATGAAATCAAAAGGCATTCACGGTTTGTCTCAGATTTTGATAGACAAACACAATGGGCAGGTACCTGCCAATTTTGCTGATCTTGAAGAGCTGCCGGCTGTCGGACATAAAACAGCAAGTGTGGTGCTGGCACAGGCTTTTGATATTCCTACTTTTCCAGTAGATACTCATATTCACAGACTCATGTATCGGTGGAATCTTTCAAACGGTAAAAGCGTTGAGCAGACCGAACGTGATGCCAAAAAGACTTTTCCTCAAAACATCTGGAATAAATTGCACCTGCAGATGATATGGTATGGCAGAGAATACTCCCCTGCCCGCGGATGGAATCTTGAAAAAGATAGTATTACGGCAACAATCGGCAGGAAAAGTGTGTTAAACGAATATTATAAAAAGAAACTGCTTAAATAAAATATAGATATGCCCCGATAAGAGAATTACTTATCGGGGCATTTTTTAGTGCTTTTTTGTTCTTAAAATGTAACAAAAAAATAATTTTTTATTATTTTTTTATGTTAAATAATTTGTCTGGCTACATATTATTCCTATTTTTAAGAAAATTCTTCTATCAAAATCATTTTATATCAACCAAAAAAAAGCACTTTTATGAGAGCAATTTACACGATTTTGGTACTTATTGCAGCCCATTATGGTAATGCACAACAGGTACAGGAGTTTTTATTTACTCCAAAAGAAGAAAAAATATTTATTCCGATTAGCAAGGAACAAAAAGGAAAATACCTGCAGTTAAGTTTTTCAGATACATCGATTCAGAAACTGTTTCAGGATAAAAATATTCTGGAATACCGAAAAGCTTTTCCCAATTTAAAATCCTATTTAAATACGGTCTATCTCGTTAGAGTAGAAAATTCTTCGTTAAACCTTACCTCCCTTCTTAAAAATAAGTTTATTACGTATGGAGAAAAAATGGAAGAAGCTGCTTTAGCAATGGAATACCCAAATGATTTTATGTTACCGGATGGTTCCCCTAATGATTATTTAGAATTGATAAGAGCTCCATTGGCATGGTCTGTCACCAAAGGAGATCCAAATATTAATATTGGTATTGCAGATAGCTGGTTTAATACTGTTCATGAAGAGTTAGCTGATAAAATTATTGGAATTAGTGGCAGTACTGTACCACAAGGAGGTAGTTACAGCCATGGAATAGAAGTATCCAGTCTTGCTGCTGGAGACACGAATAATGGCAAAGGCTTAGCAAGTATTGGCTATAATACAAAGATTATTGGTAGAGTTGGACTTAAACCGATTGATGTTTATGAATTATCACAAATTCCCAATGTGAAAGTCATCAATATGAGTTGGGGAGATATAGATTATAAACAATATGATAATGATTTATATAACGAAATACACAATGATTTAGATATTGTATTAGTAGCAGCTGCAGGTAATGGTAGATTCTATTTTGATAACTTCAATCAATTTAGATACCTTTATCCGGCCTCTTATAATGCGGTAATTTCTGTTACGGGTGTTGGAAGTAAATATGATCAGGGTGTTACAGCCCCTAATGGTATTCAAACCAACTGGAAAGATGTAGCTACTTACTATATAGGTACTGAAAAAAGTACCATGACGGTAAATGATAAAGTAAATGTAGCGGTTCCATGTTATGACTTGTTCAGAGCAACCAATACTAATGGTATCGCAGGTTCTGTTGATACCTACAGTAGTGATGCTCCAGGAACTTCAGCAGGAGCACCGGTGGTTTCGGGATTGGCAGCTTTAGTCAGAGCAGCCAATCCTGATCTGACTGCCGTTCAGGTCAAACAGATCATTGAAGAAACCACAGACAATATTTATCATATTCCTGAAAATGCACCGTTTATTGGCAAATTAGGAACAGGAAGAATCAACGCCTACAGAGCGGTTATGCGGGCCCATTGTATGCTCAATCCTTCGGATAATTTAGACTTGATGATTCGCGATAATAAAGAAGATCATGGAGCAGAGCCCAATACTTTAACAGAGGTATATTGGAACAGTAATGATATCTGGGTTCGTAATGAAGATGATGGTATTGAGCAACATCAAAATCCGGAATACCATACATCAAAACCCAATTATGTCTATATACGGGTGTTTAATAAAAGCTGTAAAGTATCTTCGGGCACAGAAAAAGTAAAACTGTACTGGTCTAAAGCCTCTACATCTTTGAATTGGGACACGCATTGGAACGGGCAAAATAATTTTCCGAATAACGGACCTTTATTAGGAGCTCCGATAGGAGAAATTACTATTCCGGTCTTGCAGCCCGGACAGGATGTGGTTGTTAAATTGCCCTGGCTTGTTCCCAATCCCAATATTTATCAATCTATTAATGATGAGCCCTGGCATTTTTGCCTGTTAGCCAGAATTGATTCTCCAGATGACCCTATGACTGTTGCTGAAGGCGAATTCTTAACTGATAATGTGAAAAAAAATAACAATATTGCATGGAAAAATCTTACTATTGTCGATTTAAATCCAAACAATATAGGTAAGCCTATCGGCGGTGTAATTGCTGTTGGGAATCCATTAAAAATCCGTCAAAAATTCAATCTGAAATTTACGATTCCCACCTCTGATCTCGGCCACAGTTTATTTAAAGAAGCCGAAGTAAAAGTAACCTTAGATGATATTGTGTATAATGCGTGGAAAAAAGGCGGATATAAAGGCGTTGGCATAAAAGTAAAAGGCAACAGTATTCTTATTACAGAAGCTGATGCAGAAATTCAGAATTTAGATTTTGACACAAAAGAAATAGGAACAGTTGATGTAAAATTTCATTTTCTTACAAGGAAAATAACTCAAAAAGAGAAATTTGTGATGAATGTTGTTCAGCAGTTGTCCGAAAGCCGAAAAACCTTTGGTGGTGAAACCTATGAAATACACAAATATCCAAGAGAGCTCTTTTATGCACGGGCTCAGGGTAATACAACAGTTGATAAAGAAGAACCGGTGGTTTTAAAAGCGCAATCCGTTGGAAAACCTGCCGTGTATAACTGGTATGATATGGATGGAAATCTGTTGCATGAAGGGATCGATTTTGAAACGTCTGTAGCACTGTCTAACCGTTACAAACTGGAAGTGATCACACTTGAAGACGGTTTTAAAGATTATGATGACATAGAAATTACCCTAAAACCGGATACCATCACGCATGTTTATCCAAATCCGGTTACTGAAAAGCTTATCGTAGCATACAAAATCAATAAAGGAAGTGCTGCCTATCTTTCTGTTACAGGTACTTACGGAACAAATGTATCTCATAATTATATTTTAAATATAGAAGACACAAATGTTCAGTTAGATTTATCATCTTATCCTTCCGGAGTATATTCAATTGTATTAATTTCGGATGGAACGGTTTCTGATTCTAAAACCATTATAAAACAATCATTATGAAAAAGCAGGTTTACATTATTACGATACTATTTTTAGTATTACATATATCTTTTATGAGCGCACAAACTCAGGAAGAAGAATTAAAAAACAATCCGTGGTATGTGCATAAAGTCATATATAATGACATAGAATATATAGCTCCTGTGAATGATGAAAGACAAAATTTTCAAATTGCTTCTTTTGCTTTTTCTTCGTTTTATAATAACTTTTTTGGATATTATTGTTATTCATTTGGTTTAGAAAACATTATGTTTTTAGAAGACAATGATTTTCAATCAACTCATTGGGTTAGTTTACCAATGTTTGAGTGTCAAAGTAATGATAATATTTCTTTTAGTGCTAAATATAATGCAATCATGATGTATGCTGACAATAGCTTACTTTTTTCTTATGAAATCGTGGCTGTAGACAGCACTACAAAAGAATTAGTGCTTACTAATGGTAACGGAGACAAAGCCTATTTTTATAATTATTATTTATCCAACCCAATTTTTGAATTAGAAGGTATCAATATCTATCCCAATCCCGTAAAGGATGTAGTGCAGATAGCGTTGCCTGATACCGCTAAAGAACGATATGACTATAAAATTTATGATAGTAATGGAAAACTCATAAAAGTCTTTAAAGATAAAAAAGGACAAAACATTACATTAGAGATACAAGACCTTGCTTCGGGAATCTATTGGCTGGAAATCAATACACCAGATACTCAGCAACACGGATATAGTACTAAGATTATAAAGAAGTAACCTAAAAAGTAAACCGTATGAAAAATTTTATATCTATTATGGCAGTAGTAGGTCTATTCCTGCAATCACTATCCCTACAGGCACAAACTCAGGAAGAAGAATTAAAAAACAATGAGTGGTATGTACATAAAGTTATATATAATGACATAGAATATATAGCCCCTGTGAATGATGAAAGATCTGGTTCTGTTCCTAATTTAAAATTTTTTGAGAATTCGTCTGAGGGTTTTTTTGTAATTATTTTTTGTTTTATTAGAACAAGCAATAATTTATTATTTTTAGAAAATCAACAATTTTCTTCAATTGGATGGATTAGTCCTGGTGTTTCACCTTCTGCTTGTATTGTTCAAGAAAACAATGATTATTACTTTTATTATTTTTCAGTGATGAATGTATTTGATGCTACTATTACACCTTATTTTTATTCTTATGAAGTTAATAGTATAGATAGTACGACAAAACAATTGATCATCACTAACCAAAATGGAGATAAAGCCTATTTTTACACTTCATATTTATCAAACCCAATTTTTGAATTAGAAGGTATCAATATTTATCCCAATCCCGTAAGTGATGTAGTGCAGATAGACTTGCTGGATACTACTAAAGAACGATATGACTATAAAATTTATGACAGCAATGGAAAACTCATAAAAGTTTTTAAAGATAAAAAAGGACCACACATTACATTAGAGATACAAGACCTTGCTTCGGGAATCTATTGGCTGGAAATCAATACACCCGATGCTCAACAACGCGGATATAGTACTAAGATTATAAAGAAGTAACCTAAAAAATAAACCGTATGAAAAATCTTATATCAATCCTATTTGTAGCATGCTTATTACTACAATCATCGCTTATACAGTCACAAACTCAGGAAGAAGAATTAAAAAACAATGAGTGGTATGTACATAAAGTTATATATAATGACATAGAATATATAGCCCCTGTGAATGATGAAAGATCTGGTTCTGTTCCTAATTTAAAATTATTTGAGAATTCGTTTGAAGACTATTTTGAATTTTATTTTTGTTTTTATAACTCAAGTAATTATTTATTATTTTTAGAAAATCAACAATTCTCTGTTGAAGGATGGATTAGCCTTGCTATTGTACCTTCTGCTTGTAGTGTGCAAGAAAACAATGATTATTACTTTTATTATTTTTCGGTTATGAATCCGCTTGTAACAGCCGCTCCACTTATCTATTCTTATGAAGTTAATACTATAGATGGCTCAACAAAACAATTGATCATCACTAACCAAAATGGAGACAAAGCGTATTTTTATAATTATTATTTATCCAACCCAATTTTTGAATTAGAGGGTATCAATATCTATCCCAATCCCGTAAAGGATGTAGTGCAGATAGCGATGCCGGATACCGCTAAAGAACGATATGAGTATAAAATTTATGACAGCAATGGAAAACTCGTAAAAGTTTTTAAAGATAAAAAAGGACCACACATTACATTAGAGATACAAGACCTTGCTTCAGGAATCTATTGGCTTGAAATCAATACGCCAGATACTCAACAACGCGGATATAGTACTAAGATTGTAAAGAAGTAATGATATAATACCAAATCCCTTATGAATAAGGGATTTGGTATTTTTAACGATTAGAAAAACTTAGTTCATAAAAAGAATAAACTCTTTTCGTTTTAAGCTCATAATCCGTACTGATTTTGAATAATTAAGCAAAAAATCAATCGTAGACTGGCTTGGTTTTCTGACGAGATTTTCTGTATCAGATCTGTTAGATTTGTAATTTTTTATCATATATAATACCTGTTTATTTTAATAAGATAACGGTATTACTTTTTCATTATTGTTTAGTGTTCCAAAACAATTTGATTTTTTTCAATATTCTTACGAAGGTTCAGAAGAGCGTATCGCATTCTTCCCAATGCTGTATTAATACTTACGCCGGTGATTTCAGCAATTTCTTTAAAACTCAAGTCCTGATAAATACGTAAAGTGATTACTTCCCTCTGATCTTCCGGTAAAGCATTGATCAGTTTTTGAACATCTGATTCAATCTGTGAAGTAATTAAATCACTTTCAATATTAGGACTGGCGTCTACCATATAGTTAAAAATAGAATATTCTTCCGTTTCACGCTGCATAGGCATACGATTGTTTTTTCTGAAATAATCAATAACCAGATTGTGTGAAATACGCATTACCCACGGAAGAAATTTCCCTTCTTCTTTATAATTTTTACCTTTTAGGGTATGTATAACTTTGATGAAAGTATCCTGAAAAATGTCATCTGCAATTTCCTGATCGTTTACTTTTGAATAGATGAATCGAAATACTTTGGATTGATGGCGCTCTATCAGCTGCGCTAATGCCTCTTCGTTTCCTGAAACGTATTGATGGATTAATACTGCATCAGGCAAATCATTCTTTGCCATAATAAATACTTTAAATTAGTGAGATAATTTTCTATGTTCTAAAAGTATTTTTATGTATAGGCTTGCGGTTTTTATAAAAGATTAACATTTCAAATATATTCATTTTTTTATTATCTCCAACAAAAGGTTAAAAAAAATATAAAATTTTCTTCTAATTCTATTTTTGTGATTGTATATAAAACTTTCAATCTTTATAAATTATGCGTAAATTTGTTGTTATTTATAAAGAATGAAAAAAACAGATTTTTCTGCCATAGATCCTAAGAAGAATATCATTATCAAAGGAGCTAACCTCCATAATTTAAAGAATTTAGATGTAGTTATACCCCGTAATAAAATGGTGGTAATTACAGGATTATCCGGATCCGGAAAATCCAGTCTGGCCTTTGATACTCTTTATGCTGAAGGACAGCGAAGATATGTGGAAAGTTTATCTTCTTATGCGCGTCAGTTTTTAGGCCGGATTGATAAACCGAAAGTAGAATATATCAAAGGAATTGCTCCTGCTATTGCTATCGAGCAAAAAGTAAACACGACTAATGCCCGCTCTACTGTAGGAACATCTACAGAGGTTTATGATTATTTAAAGCTGTTGTATGCGCGTATTGGCAAAACGTTTTCTCCTGTATCAGGCAAAGAGGTAAAAAAAGATACTGTTACCGATGTCGTGAATGAAGTGAAAGGGTTTGAAGAAGACAGCAAGTGGTTATTACTGGCTCCTCTTTATAAGAAAAAAAACCGTACCGTTATTGAGCAGTTAAAAATTGCTCTTCAACAAGGTTTTTTAAGAATATTACTCCACAATGAAATACAGCGTTTAGATGAGTATATTGAACAAAATCCGGATATTGATCTGAATCCTAAAGATGTTTATCTCGTTGTGGACCGTCTTGTTGTAAAACATGATGAAGATTTTTATAACCGTCTGGCAGATGCCATTCAGACTGCTTTTTTTGAAGGTGATGGCGTTTGTTTTCTTCAGGAACTTTCAACAGGCAATATATTTGAGTTCAGCAATAAGTTTGAAGCGGATGGGATTACCTTTCTGGAGCCGAATGTACACTTATTCAGTTTTAATAATCCGTATGGAGCTTGCCCTACATGCGATGGCTATGGTAATATCATCGGAATTGATGAGGATCTCGTCATTCCCAATTCAGCTTTATCCGTATATGAAAATGCCATTTATCCGTGGAGAGGTGAATCAATGAGCTGGTATCGCGATCAACTGGTAAATAAGTCACATCATTTCGATTTTCCTGTTCACAAACCTTATTTTGAACTTACAGAAGATGAGAAAGCATTGGTATGGAAAGGAAATAATTTTTTTACAGGACTGCATGCCTTTTTTAAAGAATTGGAAGAGAAGAATTATAAAATTCAAAACAGAGTATTGCTTTCACGTTACAGAGGAAAGACCAGATGTCCTGAATGTAATGGAAAACGTTTGCGAAAAGAAGCAAATTATATTAAAATACAAGGCAAAACTATTTCTGATCTTGTAGATTTACCTATTGATAAGCTGGCTGCTTTTTTTAAGCAGCTTGAATTGAATGAGTTTGAACAAAAAATAGCACAACGACTGCTTTTAGAAATCAATAACCGTTTGCAATTTTTATCTGAAGTAGGATTGAGTTATTTAACTCTTAACCGAAATTCTGCTTCATTATCAGGAGGTGAATCTCAACGTATTAATCTGGCGACTTCATTGGGCAGCAGCCTGGTAGGTTCTATGTATATATTAGATGAACCCAGTATCGGTTTACATCCTAAAGATTCTGAAAAACTGATACACGTTCTTCAAAGTTTAAAAGACCTCGGCAATACAGTTATCATTGTAGAGCATGATGAAGATGTGATGAAAGCTGCAGATGAAATTATTGATATTGGACCGGAAGCAGGATATCTCGGAGGAGAATTGGTCGCTCAGGGAGATTTTGATGAAATATTGAAGTCTGACTCGCTTACAGCACAATATCTCAATGGTAAAATGCAGATAGAAGTTCCTCAAAAAAGAAGAAAGTTTAAAAATTATATAGAAATAAAAGGTGCCAGAGAAAATAACCTCAAAAATATAGATGTTGTTTTCCCTTTAGATTGCCTTACGGTAATCACCGGAGTTTCAGGAAGTGGAAAAAGTACGCTGGTAAAGAAAATACTGTTTCCGGTATTGCAGAAAAAGCTTACAGGAACAAGCGATAAAGCAGGTAAATTTACAGATATTCAGGGTTCCTATTCTCATATAAAACATATTGAATATGTAGATCAGAACCCAATAGGAAAGAGTTCAAGATCGAATCCTATAACTTATATCAAAGCGTATGATGATATTCGCGATTTATTTTCTAAACAGCAATTATCAAAAATCAGAAACTACCAGCCAAAACATTTCTCATTTAATGTAGAAGGTGGTCGTTGTGAAGTATGTAAAGGCGATGGTGAGGTAACCATTGAAATGCAATTTATGGCAGATGTACATCTTGAATGTGAAGTATGTCATGGAAAACGATTCAAAAAAGAAATACTGGAAGTTCAGTTTGAAGGTAAAAATATAGATGATGTCCTCTCTTTAACCGTTGATGAAGCGGTTCAGTTTTTCGAAAAGCATCAGCAGTCTAAAATTGTACAAAAAATACAGCCGTTGCTCGATGTAGGTTTGGGATATGTAAAGCTGGGGCAATCTTCTTCTACCCTTTCCGGTGGTGAAGCACAGCGTATAAAACTGGCAACATTTTTAGGAAAAGGAATGGTAAAAGAAAGAGCTTTGTTTATTTTTGACGAGCCTACTACCGGACTCCATTTTCACGATATTAAAAAGTTGTTACAGTCATTTGAAGCCCTTATTGAAAAAGGACATTCAATTATTGTGATAGAGCACAATCTTGACTTAATCAAATGTGCCGATCAAATTATTGATATCGGTCCTGAAGGTGGTGAAAAAGGCGGTGAAGTAGTCGCTTTTGGTACTCCTGAAGAAATCATTAAAAATAAAAAATCCGTTACCGGTAAATATCTTAAAGATAAATTAAAATAAATAAGAGCCTCATCAGAGGCTCTTTATTTTTATTGTGCCATCAGCAATGCGGCTAATTTTTCAGTTAATTTGCGCCGGCTGTAATACTGTAACCCCATACCGTATATTTTTAAATTCTGATCAAGGTATTGGTGGTAGTAATGGATAAGAGTCTGTTTTATGGCTTCTTTATCTTCATACGTATGAAATACACCAGTATTGGTCTTACGTATGATTTCAGAAAAATCTGCTCCTTCAGGTCCAATAGAAAGTATCGGGCGCTCTGCAGCCATATATTCAAATAATTTACCGGGTATAATCCCTACAGTGTCTTCAGAGTCAATTTCTAACAGTAATAATACCTGTGATGTTCTTTGTTGTATTAAAGCATCTGTATGAGAGAGATACCCCATATTATGAACGTAAGCTTCTAAATGAAACTCTTTTAAGACGGATAAAATTTCCTCACTTATTTTACCGATCAATTTAAGGCGAAAATGATCTTTAAATCCTTTTTCTTCTTTTATCAATTCTGCCAATGCTTTCCATAAAACTCTCGGATTACGGTTAGATAAAAGCGATCCGATATGGGCAATGGTAAATTCTTTGTCTAAAGGTTGCTTTTGTATTCTTTCAATATCATAACCATTGGTGATCACACTGACAGGCTGTTTTGTAATTTGCTCAAATTCTCTTTTAGTGGTAGGACTGGTTACAATAATATGATCTGCTGTATTTAATACTTTCTTTTCAAGCTCTTTATGCTTTTGAGCAGCTTTATCTGTTAGTTTAAGTTCTTTATGATAACCTATTGTTGTCCAGGGATCTCTGAAATCAGACAGCCAGTTTATGGAAAACATTTTTTTTAATTTTAAACCGATAAGATGCACACTATGAGGAGGTCCTGTGGTAATAATACTGTCAACAGGATGCTTTTTGAGGTAATCTTCCAAAAAGCTTACAGACGGATTTACCCATCCTATTCTGGCATCCGGTATAAAAAAATTTCCTCTGATCCAGAGTAACGCTTTTTCCGTCAGTTTTTGTTTCTTTTGTACAGGAATAATACCTGAACTGATATCCTTAGTAGACTTTTTTGAAAACAAAGAAGCCATTTTATAAGGTTCTTTTATAGGATATCTGATGATTTCAACATCCTTGCCTATCTCTTTTTCCAGATCATTATCTATAATAGGATAATGTGCATTTTCAGGTATATATACAACCGGTTCAATACCAAACTCGGGAAGGTATTTTACAAACTTGAGCCATCGTTGTACTCCGGGACCTCCGGCAGGCGGCCAATAGTAGGTAATGATTAATACTCTTTTCTTCATTATTTAGCTATAACAAATCCTAAAAATGTAGCAGCTAATGCAACAATTACACTGCTGAGCATATAAAAAATGGCGAGCTGATACTGGTGATTCTGTAGTAACCTTAAGGTTTCTAATGAAAAGGTTGAAAAAGTTGTAAAGCCACCGCAAAGCCCCGTCATTAAAAACAAATTAATCCATTTACTTTCCGGATTCTTTAGTGTATAAGCAAACAAGATTCCGATTAGAAAACTTCCTGATATGTTGATTATCCACGTTGATAAAGGAAAACTGTTCCACAGCATCAATTTGTTTAACAAATAACGGATACAGCTCCCAATTGCTCCTCCAAACGCAACTAATAAGATGGATTTCATTCTCTATGCTTCTTTCCGGTTACTGCTTCTGAACAGATAAAAAATACCTCCAATCAGTAAAATAAACATAGCAATATTACTGATCAGAGCAATCGTACTTCCTGTTTTGATTACCTGTGGCTCAAATTTAAACTCAACCGTATGATTTCCTTTTGGTAATGGTAAAGCCCGTAAAGTATAATTGGCTTCTATCATTTCTGCCGCTTTACCATCAATGGTTATCTTCCATCCTTTTGGATAATATACTTCTGAAAACACAACCAATCCGTCATTTGCATTGTTTGTTTTATACTTTATATAATCTGAACGATAATCGGCTACTTTTACAGATGCCAGACTGTCTACTATATATTTTTGAGCGATTTTGTCTGCAAATTTGTTTTCTACTACAGCCGTTGTTTTTGTGTTGGCTTTCGTAAGTGCCTGCATTGCTTCATCTGCAGTTGCTACTTTTTCTACCTGAGAAACGAACCATGCATTTCCGTTTGCCTCCGGATTTTCTAAAGCTATCGGCTGTTGGTTATCATCTGTATCAATTACATATTTTACATTCATCATATTAAGTACCTGATGATTGTTTTTTGCAATTTGATAATCAAATAACTCCTGTATTTTTTTAGGTTTAGCGGCATGATATCCTCCTAATGAATGGTGGAAATAAGAAGTTCTTGCACTGTTAAAGCCTCCGCTTAATTCGAAAACACGGAATTTAGTAGTATCCTGTAAAATTTTTTGATCAGCTGCTGTAGGTTGAAAAGGTGTTTTTACCTGAGATGCTTCCACAAAATTATCTTTATTGACATAATTGAGATCCAGACTTACAAGATCAATTACGGCTAATGCTCCTATGAAAATCACTGTGTACTGCATCTTCAGTTTTTCAATACTGAAGAAGTATAATATTCCGGCAGCACCCGCTACATAGATAAAAGTACGGATCAAATCAGATGTGTACATCGCACTTCTGTCTTCGATCAGTGCTTTAATAAATTCGGGAACTATTTGTCCAAAAACCCTTGTACTGTAGTAGTTGTCTTTTTCTGAAGCAAAATCCAAAAACCCTTTACAAATAAATAAGAAGACGATAACACTGCCGGCTACTATTGAAGCTTTCTTTAGTTTTTGCAATCTCTCTTCTCTATTGAGGTTAAAAAATGACTGTAAACCTAATAATGCCAATGCAGGAAAACAAATTTCAGCAATAACCTGAATGGAAGTAACAGCTCTGAATTTGTTGTACATCGGAAAATAATCAATCATCAGATCGGTCAGGAAAAAATTATGTCCCCATGACAAAATAATGGAGAAAATGATTCCCGTTATAAAAACATATTTAATTTTTCTATGTTCAGTAAATAAAGCGAGAATAAAAAGAAAGATAACAACAGCACCTATATAAGCCGGTGCTGCAACTCCGGGCTGATTCCCCCAATAGGTGAGTACATGCTTTGAAAACTCAGCTGCTTCCGCTGGTGAAGCTCCTACTGCTACAAAAAACTTTCCTACATTAGAATCAACTCCTAAATTTTCAACATCGCCTCCGCCCATGAGTCTTGGAACAAATAGATTGAATGTTTCAAAAAGTCCGTAACTGTATTCTGTTATATATTCATGAGACATCGCATTATCAGATGGTTTTGGCAATCCGTCAGCACCAATAGTCAAATCACTCTTACTTCGGGTACTGAAACCTGCATATTCAGAAGTTGCCATAAGATTGGTGGCATTGCTTCCGATAGCAACAATGGCTGCTACAAGAAATACAGCCATCACTTTACCCAATTCTTTGTATTCTTTCTTTTTGATAAAATCTATAGTATAAAAAACAGCTGCTGCAAGTAATAACAATAATAAGTAATAGGTCATCTGAAAATGGTTGGCTCCTATTTCCAGTGCAGCTGCAACCATGGTTAACAAACCTCCGACAATATAACGCTTCCTGAATACAAGCAATACGCCTGCAAGTACCATTGGCATATACGCAATTGCATGGGCTTTAGCATTATGACCAGCACCAATGATGACAATGAGATACGTAGAAAAACCAAATAACAAAGCCCCTGCAAACGCTTTTAACGGGCGTACTTTTAAACAAAGGAGCAGTATATAAAAACCGATGAAATATAAGAACAGATAATCTGCAGGGCGTGGTAAAAATCGCAGTACACTATCCAATTGTTTTACATAATTGTGTGGATATTTGGCACCCAACTGATAGGTAGGCATCCCCCCAAAAGCACTATTGGTCCAGTAGCTCTCTTCTTCATATTTTGTTCTATAATCCATTTGTTCCTTTGCCATCCCGGTATACTGTACAATATCACTCTGAATGATCTCTTTTCCTGATAAAACAGGATTAAAATACGCCAGAGATAAGATGATAAAACCTATGAAGGCCAACAAATGAGGTAAATAGTTCTTATAGTTTTTCATACAACAATTAAATGCTTTTTTAGAATAAAGGCTAAAGTAACAAATATTATCAAGGCTACAAAAAAATAAAACCTTACAGAAGTTTGATTCTGTAAGGTTTTATGGATATTATAAAAAGAAAATGACTAATTCAGTTCTTCAAAATCTATATATTCTCCGACTTTTTTCTTTTCACGCGGAAATTTGTTTTTTGAAAACTGCTTGTTTATATCTTCAGATTGTGTCTGATTGTTTTGTGACTGATAGTTCTCCTGATATCTTCTCTGTTTTTCCTGAAAACTCTGCTCGGCTTTTTTAACTACTTTTGTAATTAAAATAGGAGCAAAAAGTCTGAAGGCAAACTTAAATAAATAGTATAATAAAACAAGAATTAAAACTGTTTTAATAAAATTTTGAAAAGATGCTAACTCCATATGGAATTGATTTTTAAATTATATATGTTCAAATTTAAGAAAATAAATAGGATACTGCCTGATGCTATCTCTTAAAAAAATGATAAATATTAATATTATATCATTTACCCTCTTGAACAGCTCTCCATGCTTCAAAACCACCTTCAATCTCTTTTACGTTTGTAAATCCAAGATTGCTTAAGATTTCAGCTGCTGTCTCGCTCCTTCCTCCTAACTTGCAAAAAATAATCAATGGCGTATTCTTATCAATTTTTTCAACTTCACTTCTGAAAGCGTCATTTTCAACATCAATGTTTATAGCAGAAGGAATCGTTCCTTCCTGATATTCTTCGGGTGTTCTTACATCAATCAAAAGGTAATCTTGTTGCTGTACTGCTGACACATCTTGTGCTCTGATAAAAGAAGATTGCTGTGCAGTAGCAGTTGTGATACCGAACAAAAGAAAAATTCCTAATATTATTTTAATATTCATAATCAGAATTTTAAGTTATTTAATATAAATAATTACTTTACCTCGGCATACTCTTTTAAATATTCAAAACGAGCAGTCAATTTTCCATTTTCACAAATAGTCCCTCTTTGTAATACACCATCTTTATCTCCGTTAAAGAAAGCAGGTACTACAGATTCCAAAAACATCTTTCCAAAACCTTCACTGGCATCTTTCGGTAGTTCACAAGGCAGATTATCTACTGCCATCACCACAACTGCTGCCGGATGATCGATAGATACTTCCTGGTTGTCACGAGGATAATATCCGTATAAAGGTTCTTCTATAGTAGAACTTCTGATTGTTGACTCTATAGGACCATTGATATCACAAGAAATATCGCCAATAACTTTTATCATGTTTTTAGCATGATTAAGCATATCACGTGTCAGGATTACCGGTGATCCGTCTTTATAAAAATGTCCTGCAATAAAAATATCTGATACAAAAACAAACCGTTCAAAATCAGATTCATATTCTTCAGGATTTACGAAGAAATCATTTCTGTCTGAAGGTTTACCATCTTTTCTTCTGTTATAATCCGTTACGTCAATTTGAACATACACAGGTTCATCGAATTCTTTGTGGAGATAGTCTTCAATAGTCACTTCCTTCATTTTCATAGCATCGAGCATTTCTTTAGCTCCCATTGCAACTTTCCCCTTTCCGGTCAGAACTATTTTTATCGGTGGTAAATAAGGTTTTTTTAGACGTTCAATAAGTTCTTCTTTTGATTTTAGTGTTGTCGCTTTTGCAAGATTAAAAAGCTCATATTTAATACCAAAGGCTCTGATGGTGTTGTATGCTCCTACAATTCCTGCGTATCTTCCAAAACCAATTAATCGGTTCCCCTCATCATCAACCAGTGTTTCATGGTCTATAAGTCTGATATTTTTTTCAAGACATGCCTGTAATAGTTTTTTATTATAAGGCTGTTTTTTTATTGTATGTGAAAAGAAAAAATAAGTTTTATTAGGAATAAGTTGATCTAATGGGACTTCCTTTACCCCTAATAAAACATCACAATCCGTCATGTCTGTTGTGATTTCAAATCCCTGTTGCTCATACTGTTCATCTTTAAAAACTCTGATATCAGAAGATTCAACCTTAAATGAAGCTTGTGGGTATGCGTTTTTAAAATGTGTCAATTCATCAGGTGAAAAAACCACTCTTTTATCATGTGGTATTTTCCCTTCTTTAATAATTCCGAATTTCATGTAAATAATTTAATTTCTCAAATATATTTCAAATAGTTCACTTGGCAAAAGAAAGCATTTTTTTGCATGAAGATTTTTTATTAAATCTAAATAACAGTATATTTGCATAAAAATTAATCCGATGAAAAAAATATTTTTTGTAGCAGCATTTGCTTTTGCAGGTTTAACAATGGTATCATGTAGTAGTGATGACAGTTCACCAGTTGTAACTACCGATACTCCTACTCCAAGTACTGACAGTCCGAATCCAGGTACTGATACTCCAAATCCGGGAACAGACACTCCGGATCCTGTAAGCTTAATGGTTGGTACATGGAAAGCAACAACATTGTCTTATAGTTTTACAATTCCTGGTCAGGAAGAACAAACGCATCAATTTCCATTTGATCATGCAAGTATCAAAGGAGGTTGTGCCACTGACTATCTGACTGTTGAAGAAGGTACTGTAGTAAATTTAAAACAGAACAATAAAAATGAAGAAGGCAACTGTGTAGATGTAAACATTGCAGGAACCTGGACTGAAGATGCTATCAGCATCACCGGAGAAACTCAGCCGAGAGAGGTTGTTTCATTTAATCAAACTGAATTGGTTTTAAAATATGAGATGACTTTCAACGGTCGTTCTACTGACGTTACTGTAAAATATACCCGTCAATAAGCATATATTTAATATATAAAAAGTACGAAGTTTTCACTTCGTACTTTTTTTTACTTTTTATTGAAAATCAGCTGCTGTCTGAAATTGCATTCTTTCTCCACTCACAGGATGTGTGATTTCCAGCATCTCAGCATGCAAATGAAGCCGATTGGCTGGTATTCCATATAAATCATCGCCTACAATAGCATGATTAAGTCCCGATTGATGAGAAGCATGTACTCTGAGCTGGTGTGTTCTTCCTGTTATCGGATAAAAATATACCAGTGTTTTTCCTTCTTTTTTTGTAATCATTTCCCATTTAGTCACTGCTTTTTTTCCATAGTCGTAGCAGACGAGCTGTCGCGGTCTGTCATCGAGATCAACTCTTAACGGAAGATCGATTATACCGGATGATTCTTCTAATTCACCGTCTAATAATGCTACATATCTTTTTAAAACAGTTCTTTTAATAAACTGTGATTGCAGCTGTTTGTGTATTTCTTTTGATTTAGCAATGATAAGCAAACCTGAAGTGGACATGTCCAGACGATGAACAATCAATGGTCCCGTAGCATTAGGATATAAGGCTTTAATACGTTCAAAAACAGAGTCTTTTATATGAATACCCGGAACAGTAAGGAATTCTGCCGGTTTATTGATAATTACTATATAAACATCTTCATACACTATCGGAAGCTTTATATTGACATCTGGATTTTTAAGCAATGGATTTTCATCTATTATTAATCCCGTGAGCATATGTTTCAAAATGGGTTCACATTTCCCCCAACATGCGGGATAAAACTGTTTATGCTTTTTGACTTCTGATTTTGGAGAAGCACCCCACCAGAATTCTGCCATGGCAACAGGTCTTAGATTATGAAGATAGGCATAATGTAAAAGCTTGGGAGCACAACATTCCCCTGCCCCTGCCGGAGGATGACTGTGGGTATTGGGTGTAAAGATGTCGAGAAGATTTTTAATATTTCCTTCTGCATTCAGAAATTGGTATTGCTCAAACAATTGTTGTTGCAAAATACCGGATTTCTTTTTGCGTAATGCTTTTAATTCTTCAATCTTTAACTGGTATTCTTCAATCTTGTTTTCTAAAATATCTAAGCGTGTCTTCCATTCTTTAAGCAATGTATTGAGTTCATGTTTATCTCTCAAACTTTGTCGGATCAAATCTTTTTTCTGTTCTTCCCGGTCTTCACATTCAAAAAGATCATTAAGTTGTTCACGCTTGATTTTTCTTTCAGCTTTTAACCGTTTAAGACTTTCTTTTTTATCACTAATCTGCTGTTTTGATGTGGCAGACAGTAAAAGTTTTTCTTCCAAAAGGGCTTTATAGGCTGGATACTGTTCCAGTAGTTCAATTTCCTTGTTGATGCTGTTTAAAACTTCTTCTTCTTTTAGAAAAAAACTGTTCTTTGTAAGCATATCAAATACCGGAGGTACAAAAGAGCCGATGTTATTAGAGTTAGCCAGCTTTCCGGAAAAAGCAGTGAGATATCCTAATGTTCCATTCTGTTTTTGAACTACCAAAACACCAAACATTTTACCGATGACCAAACCTTTTTGCAATGGATCTAATCCAAAATTATGTTCAAAATCAGTCTGTAGCGATAAAAATTCCTGAAGCTCAGTTGCTGCTATTACACTTAGCGGATGCGGAACATAACTAAATGGAAAAGTAAACTTTTCAGGTAATGTGAATGCATCTGTATTTGTTTTAAATTCTGTAAAACAATTTTCTATACCCGTTTGAAAAAAGGAGTTATTCATGGTACAAAAGTAAAACAACCAGATGTATATATTGTCAGACTCATTAAAATGATTGGAGTTTTTTCAGCTGATATGATTTTAAATACTCTATAACACATAAAAAAGTTCTATTTTTGGATGAGCAAAGAAAATATATGATTCAGATTATAGAAAACCGGATTCCTGTTGAAACGTATCGAATGCTTCGTTCTGCATCAGGTTTATCTGAAAAAACTACAGAAGCAGCAGAAAGAGGACTTAAAAATTCACTTTACAGTATTTTGATTGAACAAGAAGATTTACCCATAGGTATGGGGCGTATCATAGGTGACGGAGGCTGTTTTTGTCAGGTTGTTGATATCTGTGTATTACCTGAACATCAGGGTAACGGAATAGGTAAAGTAATTATGGAACATATTATTACTTATATTGAAAAACTACCTGAATCTTGTTATGTAAGTCTTATTGCTGATGGTGATGCTTACCGATTATATGAAAAGTTTGGTTTTAAAGATACCCTGCCCCGATCAAGAGGTATGGGATTGAAAGTTTAATACGTTATTATATAACAGACGTATTCTTCTGAAAATAACAATTGATAATAACATCTATCAATTATGAAACTATTTAGGGAGTTTTATTGATTTTTCATCAAAAAAACTTCTTAAAAATCATTCTTAATTGCTATTTTAGCCTATTGATATGAGAGAGATAGCTTTTATAAAACAAAATAAAGACAAATGGCTTGAATATGAAGAGATCATTCTGGGGAAAGTAAAGAAAACTCCGGATGAAATGGCTCAGATGTATATTCGGCTAACTACAGATTTGTCTTTTGCCCAAACTTATTATCCCAAAAGTAAATTGACAAAATATTTGAATTATCTGTCAGCACAGATTTTTCAGAAGATCTATAAAACGAAGCGGTATAATGAAAATAAGCTGGTGCATTTTTTTAAAACAGAAGTACCCCTGTTACTTTATCACTACCGTAAGTATCTTTATTTTTCTTTTGCCTTTTTTTTACTTTTTGTAGCCATCGGAGTTATTTCATCTAAATACGATGACAGTTTTGTGAGGTTGATTTTAGGTGATGGTTATGTAAACATGACGCTTGAGAATATTGAAAACGGAAATCCAATGGCAGTTTATAAAGGTGGATCTTCCTGGGGCAGTGCCTTTGCCATAACACTTAATAACCTTTGGGTAGGACTTCGCTGCTACATTTATGGAATTTCAGGTGGCTTAGGTACTTTTATGTTTGTTTTCTATAACGCTATTATGCTGGGATCATTTCAGTATTTTTTTTATGAAAAAGGATATTTTATGGAAAGCATACGAGGTATATGGCTGCATGGAGCAATGGAAATATTCGGGATGGTAGTTGAAGCTGCAGCTGGGTTTATTTTGGGAGCCAGTATCTTGTTCCCTAAAACCTTTTCACGTCTTAATTCCTTTAAAATCGGTTTCAAAAACAGTTTTAAAATTTTTATCAGCACACTTCCTTTTACCTTCTTTGCCGGAATGATTGAAGGTTATGTAACCCGCTATGCGAAAGAAATGCCTAATGCATTAAACTATAGTATTATATTAATAACTTTGGGGATAATCACTTTTTATTATTTGATTTATCCTGTAATAATCCACAAAAAAACTTTAAAATAACGTCTTATGTTTCCATTATTTAAAATAAGAGATTTTGGTATTTTGTTCAATGAAACTTTTGGTTTCTTTAAAATAAAAGGAAAAAATTTCTTTGCCAATTATTTTAAATCACTTGCCATATTGTTTGTTGTATTATCTGTAATCCTGTATTTCTTTGGAAACTTTTATTATACCAGTTTTTTTCAAAGTTTAGGCAGCGGAGATTTTAATGATGCCTATTTGAGTAATTATTATAGCGACAATGCCGGAACAATTGTTTTATTAGGTATCTTAATGCTGCTTATTAGTCTGGCAATAGGTGCCATTCAAATATCATATCCGGTTCTATACCTTAAATTACTCGAAAAAGATCCTGAAAAAAAACCAACCTACAATGAGATTAAAAAAGAAATTTGGAGTAATATAGGCAGGGTTCTTCTGTTTGTTGTAATCAGTATTTTCTTTTTTGGAATTCTCAGCATCATCATATTGGGAATTTGTATGTTATTGATTTTTGTAATTATTGGTATTCCGTTAATGTTAATCGTTTTTCCATATCTGATGGGATTATTTTATCTTACTTTTTATCAATACATTATTAAAAAAGAGGGTTATTTTGAATCCTTTTCATTTGCTTTCAGAACAATTAATAATAATTTCTGGACTATTATAGGAAGTATTCTTTGTATTTCATTCATCATTAATATTATCAACTATATCATACTTATGATACCTTATATGATTTTTTTCTTTGCTATGTTTGCCGGAGCATCAGGTAATAATGTAGGAACTGAGGATATGGGTATGATGGCAATAATGCTGATGCTTATTTATATGATTGCCATTATCACTACCATGTTGTTAAACAATGTCATACTTATCAATTGTGGACTTATTTACTACAGCGAAAGAGAAAAAATTGAAAATCATGCTGCAAAAAATGATATAGATTTAATCGGTCAGATGGATGAGTAAAATTTGTAAACTATACAGTATCTTCTTTTTTTGCGTTTTTGTTTTTACGGCAAATGCTGACTCATTGCAGCAACCTGCCGAACAAACAAGCTATACGGATGAGGTAGAAATACCATCTATGAACAAGTTTTCATTGGATGCTTTAAAAAAAGATACGATTCCCGTTTTACAAAAGAAATTTGCTCCAAATTTTAAAGACAAATACGACAGTTCAGATTTTGATTATACCTATGAACGACAGAGCAAAAGAAGTCTGATAGAACAATGGATTCAAAAAATAAAAGAGTTTTTTGGCTTTGTTGACCGCAATACCGTCTCTACAGAATCTTTTTTTGACTCAACTCTATTCCGTATTATTTCTCTGGTTATTATTGCATTGATTCTTGCTTACATTATTAAATTGCTGATTCAGAATGATTTTAATCGTTTTTTTAAAAAATCAGCTAAAGATATCGGTGTAGAAACAATAAATATTGAAGAACAAATTCATAAGGTTGATTTCGAAAAACTGCTCCAACCCATCCTCAAGACAGAAGATTACAGATTGGCTATACGGTATTATTACTTATGGGTATTGAGAAGGTTGTCTAATGCTGAAGTTATCAAATGGCATACAGATAAAACCAATGCAGATTATTTATTTGAAATTAAAGATCAGCAACTTAAAAAAGATTTTGAATACTTATCCTATCTGTACAATAATATATGGTATGGTGAATTTACGCTTACTTCAGAGGAATTTTTAAAAGCACAGGAAGCATTTATCACATTGTTAAATAGATACAAAAACTATGAATAGTACAGTAAAATACATCCTTTATTTTATACTGGGATTTCTGGCAATTGTATTTATCCAAAGCCTTTTGCCAAAACCTATTAATTGGCAGCGCTCATTTAAAACCAATGATAAAATCCCATTCGGATTATATATTCTTAATAAAGAACTACCTACCTTACTTTCACCAATAGCGGTTGAAAAATATGCGAAAACACCTTATGAGTACTTTGTTGAAGAATTTGATACAATCAACCCTAAAAAAGAAACATGGTTTTTTGTTTTAGATCAGGAACAGATAGATAAAGCATCAATTGAAAAGTTACTGAAAGCTGCAGCTATGGGAAATGATATTTTTATCAGTTCTATGAGTCCTCCTTATTTATTATTGGATTCTATTGGTTTAGGAAGTAAATATATGTATGGTAATACAAATAAGGATACGAAATTCCAGTTGTTGAATCCCTATCTGAAAAAAGCTTCTTGTAGTATAAATGTTCCAAGTTTAGAAGTATTTACAGTTCAGGATTCTACCGGATTAACAATTTTAGGAAACTCTGGAGATGAACCCGGCTTTATCCGTAAAAAAGTTGGAAAAGGTGCTTTTTATCTGCACAACAGTCCGGATGTATTTGTAAACTACCACTTATTGGAAAGTAATAATCATTTATATGCTGAAGGTGTACTATCATATATCAATTCTGATAAACTGGTATGGTTCGATCCGCAAAGAAATTATAACGAACAGATCGATAATTTTCCGTTGCGTTTTATTTTCAAACATCCGTCTTTGCGTTGGGCATGGTATTTTGTTATTATAGGATTTTTAATTTTTATCCTATTTAATATAAAACGGCGTCAACGTATTGTACCTGTAATTCCTCCTGTACAAAATACTTCTGTAGAATTTGTAAGAACCATTGCCAATCTCTATTATCAGGAAAACAATCATGATGACCTGATTCAGAAAATGATCGTTTACTTTTTAGAACACACGCGTATCCGGTTACGGATTGATACAAGTAAATTGGATGAGAAATTTATTGAGAATTATCACAAGAAAACAGGAAAAGATAAGCAAGACATAAAAGAAGCAGTAGATTTGATTATAGAATACCGTAAAACAAATCAGCCCCGTTCAGAAAAAGAATTAAACAAGCTATATCAGAGCATACAAAAAATAAGCATTTAATATGGAAGAATATCACACAAATAGCGATTCTTTATCCTTTGAAAATCGTATTAATTTAAGCGATTTAAAACAAAAAGCAGATGATATAAAGAATGAAATAGGCAAAGTCATTGTTGGCCAACATGAAATGATTGACTTACTTTTAGTTGGATTGCTCGCCAATGGTCATGTCCTTTTAGAAGGAGTACCGGGAATTGCGAAAACGATTACAGCAAAATTACTGGCAAAAACAATTAATACAGAATTCAACAGAATTCAGTTTACGCCTGATCTCATGCCTTCGGATATATTAGGAACTTCTGTCTTTAACACCAAAAGCAATGAATTTGAGTTTAAAAAAGGACCTATATTTTCTAATTTCATTCTTATTGATGAAATCAACAGAGCGCCAGCAAAAACTCAGGCAGCCCTGTTTGAAGTAATGGAAGAGCGACAGGTAACACTCGATGGCGTTACGCATACCATGCAACCTCCTTTTCTGGTAATTGCAACGCAGAACCCGATTGATCAGGAAGGAACTTATCAGTTACCGGAAGCACAATTAGACCGTTTTCTTTTCAAAATAGTCATTTCTTACCCTACTGCTGAGCAGGAGGTACAAATTCTGATGAATGAACATTTATTACAGGATAAAGATAAAACAGAGCAAGTAAATGAAGTAGTAAAAGCATCGGAAATTATCGCGTATCAACATCTGGTAAAACAGGTTATTGTAGAACAAAATCTGCTGAAATATATTGCAGAAATCGTATCCGACACCAGAACAAACCCTTTCTTATACCTTGGAGCATCACCGAGAGCCTCTATTGCAATATTAAATGCCGCAAAAGGATATGCAGCCATCAATGGCCGAGATTTTGTAACTCCTGAAGACATAAAATTTGTAGCTGTTCCCGTATTACAACACAGAATTATTGTAGCACCAGATAAAGAAATGGAAGGCGTTACAAGCCCTGAAATCATTCATCAAATTGTAGAAACCATCGAAATTCCGAGATAATATTTTGAAAAATATAAAAGCATTATATATAAATTCTCTCGTATACTATTGCATTGCTGCAATTGTACTACTGTTTATATGTTCTTTTTTCTTTGCTTTTCTATACTATATTGTCTGGGTTCTGGTAGCGCTGTTCTTTATCCTTTTCATAGCGGATATATTACTAATTTATGGTGTAAAAAATGGAATAATTGCACAACGTATTACGCCTGAAAAACTGTCAAACGGTGATGATAATTATATATCCATTCGTCTGGAAAATAATTTTCCTTTCAAAATATCGGTCCGCATTATAGATGAATTACCTTTTCAGTTTCAAAAAAGAGACTTTTTAATAAATAAGTCATTGGCATCGAAAACAGCTGACCATTCCACTTATCTGGTAAGACCTACTAAAAGAGGCGAATATCATTTTGGACATTTAAACATCTATGCATCAGGTCCATTGAAATTGATATCAAGACGCTATATTTTCGATAATAATCAGATAGTAGCCACCTATCCCTCCTTTTTACAAATGCGTAAATATGAATTAATGGCGATTCATAACAAACTCTTTATGCAGGGATTGAAAAAAGTCCGCAAAATAGGAAATACAAGAGAATTTGAGCAAATAAAAGAATATACTCTGGGAGATGATATCCGTACCATAAACTGGAAAGCTACCGCCAAGAAAAGCCAATATATGGTAAACCAGTATCAGGATGAGAAGTCTCAGAATATTTACATGATTATTGATAAAGGCAGGGTTATGAAGTCTCCTTTTAATGATCTTACACTATTGGATTATGCAATCAATGCTAGTTTGGTTTTATCCAATATCATCATCAAAAAATATGATAAAGCAGGTTTGTTTACTTTTTCTAAAAAGGCAGATAATCGTCTGAAACCCGATAATAAACCGGTCCAGGTACAAAAATTTATGGAAAATCTGTATAAAGTAACTACTGATTTTCATGAATCCGATTTTAGTAAACTATATTCAGAAATTAAACAAAACATCCACCAGAGAAGTTTGTTGATTCTTTTTACTAATTTTGAGACTTTAGATGGCCTAAACAGACAGTTAAAATATTTAAGAGCCATTACTAAAAACCATCTGCTTGTTGTGGTATTCTTTAAAAATTCAGAACTGGATCAAATCGTACACTCAGAAGCAAAGAATACTCAGGAAATATATGACAAAGTCATTGCAGAAAAATTTCATTATGACAAAAAACTCATTGTAAATGAACTTATGAAATATGGCATCTATTCTGTATTGACTAATCCTGAGGATCTAAACTTAAATGTCATCAATAAATATTTAGAAATAAAAGCGAGAGGCATCTTATAATGAAGCATATCAGCAGTAGTCAAAATCCGTATATAAAATCATTGGTTCAATTGCAGGACAAAGCGAAAAACCGAAAAAATTCCCAATCTTTTCTAATAGAAGGTCAACGTGAAATAATGCTGGCATTAAAGGGAAATTTTAAACTTAAAACCCTGCTGTATTGTGAAGAGCTTATTTCTCTTCAGACCATTAATGAAATAGGTGCCCGTGAATCTGACACGGAATTTATAAAAATCGATAAAGAAGTATATCAAAAGTTAGCCTATCGCGACACTACAGAAGGAGTTCTTGCTGTTGCTGAAAGCAAAAGCAACCGGCTTGAAGATCTGAAGTTAAGTAAAAAACCATTAATTCTGGTGGCTGAGGCTCCAGAAAAACCCGGAAATATTGGTGCTCTTTTGCGAACTGCTGATGCCGCTAATATTGATGCTGTTATCATTGTCAATCCTAAAACAGATATTTACAATCCGAATGTGATTCGTTCCAGTGTTGGTTGTATTTTTACAATTCCGGTAGCTACAGCTACAACTTCAGAAGCTATTGCTTATCTGAATTCTAAAAATATAGCAATATATGCTGCTATTCTTCAGGAGGCAGCTCCTTATTATTTACAAGACTATAATGATGCTACAGCAATTGTAGTAGGAACAGAAGCGACTGGACTTACAGATGAATGGAGAATTGCTTCTGCTCAAAACATCATTATACCTATGGAAGGCGTTATAGACTCTATGAATGTATCCGTTGCAGCTTCTATTTTATTGTTTGAAGCAAAAAGACAACGATTTTTAAAAAATTCTTTTTTTTAACGCAAAACTTACTATATTTATAAAATAATAATTTAAGGAATAATTATGAAAACAATAAAAAGAAATTTATTTACTGTCGCATTATTAACTGTGACGCTACTATCAAGTTTTTCCTCAGAAGCACAAATACTTACAAAGAAGCAACGTTATTTAGGGGACTATAAATGGAGAGTCGGAATCGGTGTGAATATGATGGACTTCAACTTTAATAAATCAGATCTTCCTGAAGGTGCTGAAACAGTATTAATGGCTATTCCTTCAAGATTTTATATAGGAACAGAAGTTGCAAAAAATTTATCGATTGAAGCCTCTTTTGCCATGAATGAAGTTAAAAAAGATAATTATACCAGCGGAGTATTAGTTACAGATGACAAGACCATCTATGTACTTGACGGATCTTTGGTATACAGTATCGGCGGATTGTTCAATATTCCTTACGTTGACCCTTATGCAAAAGCCGGAGTCGGATATTTAGGTTTCGGTGACAGCAACTATACTTCCGTAAGTTTTGGTGGAGGTTTGAATTTCTATTTAAAAGATTTCGGAATTGGTAAAGATTACAGATATCCAACAGAAAAATGGTATAGCCGTTTTGGAATCAATGTTGAGGCAGTAGGAAGAAAAAACATTACTAACAGTGGTCCGGGATCACATATGCAGGCATCTGCAGGTGTTTTCTACATTTTCTAAGAAAATCAACGTATTATATAAAATAAAAAAGTGTGCATTTATCACACTTTTTTTGTTTTTTTACTTTTGCAAGTACTACTAATTTATAGTATATTTAATACAGACAAGCTACTTACTTATGACAGAGATTGATATTGAAAAAGAGAACAAAGCAATTGCCCGCGAATACAAGGAATTATTAAGCATCAGCTATCAAACCTTAAACGATGAAGATAAAAAACTCATTCGAAAAGCTTTTGATGTTGCTGTAGATGCTCATAAAGACCAACGCAGAAAATCTGGTGAAGCTTATATATTTCACCCAATTGCAGTTGCAAAAATAGTTGCTTCAGAAATCGGATTAGGTCCCACTTCCATCGCTGCGGCATTAATGCATGATGTTGTTGAAGATACCGATATTACTGTAGAAGACATTGAAAGAATGTTTAATCCTAAAATTGCTAAAATTGTTGAAGGATTAACCAAAATATCACGTTTAGAACCAGATCCGGGTGTATCATTACAGGCAGAGAATTATCGTAAAATGTTATTAACCTTAAATGATGATGTACGTGTAATTCTCATAAAGATAGCCGACCGCTTGCATAATATGCAGACAATGGAAAGTATGGCTGCATACAAGCAGGCGAAAATAGCTTCCGAGACTTTATATATATATGCACCCCTTGCCCATCGTTTGGGACTTTTTAACATCAAATCTCAATTAGAAGATTTGGGATTGAAATATACTGAGCCTGATGTATATCATGCCATTCTTAGTAAAATTAAAGAGACAAAAGAAGAACAGGAAGCATATATCAGTCTTATATCAAATGTGTTGAAAGAGTCGCTAGACAAAGAGCATATAGATTATACCATCAAAGGACGCCCTAAATCCATCTATTCGATTTCACGTAAGATGAAAGCACAGAACGTTTCTTTTGATGAAGTATACGATAAATTTGCACTGCGTATTATTTATTCCTGTGATGAACACGATGAAAAGTTTATTGCATGGAAAATATATTCGATAGTGACGGATCACTATCGACCATCGCCAAGCCGTTTAAGAGATTGGATTTCATCTCCTAAATCAACCGGTTATGAAGCCCTTCATATCACTGTTATGGGACCAAAAGGGCGTTGGATAGAAATACAGATCAGAAGTGAACGCATGGATGAAATAGCCGAAAAAGGCTATGCAGCGCACTATAAATACAAACAAGGTGTTACGGAAGAAAACAGTTTAGACATCTGGTTAAATCAGCTGAAGGAAACACTTGAAAATTCTGAAGCAAATGCAGTCGACTTTGTAGAAGATTTTAAACTTAACCTTTATGCAAAGGAGATTTATATTTTTACCCCGAAAGGAGAGATTAAATCGCTTCCTAAAGGAGCTACAGCATTGGATTTTGCATTTAGCATACACTCTGAAATCGGAATTAAAACCCGAGGAACCAAGGTAAACGGAAAATTAGTCCCTCTAAATCATGTGCTCAACAGTGGAGATCAGGTTGAAGTCATTACTTCACCTAATCAGAAACCGAGCATTCACTGGCTTGAGTTTGTTACAACCGCTCGTGCCCGCAATAAAATAAAGAATGTACTAAATGAAGACACTAAAAAGACCGGAGAAGAAGGAAAAGAAATATTACAGCGTAAACTGCGTCATCTAAAAGTAGAACTGAACGAAAAAACGGTAAACGAACTGGTAAATTTCTTTAAATTGAAGACCAGTCTTGATTTGTTTTATAAAGTAGGTATCGGAGCAATTGGCAATCAGCAGATAAAAGAATTTGTTTCTTTTAAAAACAGTAATTCTTTCTTTAACTTTTTTAAGAAAAATATCAAAAAGTCTGAACCGGTTGAAGTTATTGAAAAAACCAAACTGGATGTCATTGTTTTTGGAAAAGAGGAAGAAAAACTGGACTATAAATTAGCCAGTTGCTGTAACCCGATTCCAGGTGATGATGTTTTTGGATTTGTAACCATTAACGATGGTATTAAAGTTCATAAAAATGATTGTCCGAATGCTCTCAGTATGCAATCAAATTATGCATACAGAATTATTGCTGCAAAATGGGTTGATTCTTCGAATCAGGAGTTTAATGCCACATTAAAGATTATCGGAATTGACAGCCTTGGTCTTACAAATGAACTCACAAGGGTGATTTCTAATGACTTGACAGTAAATATAAGAAGTATTTCTTTAAGCAGTCATGCCGGTATGTTTAAGGGAGAAATCACTGTAGTTGTACCTAATAATAATGTGCTTAAAAAGCTTATTGACAGTATCAAGTCGATAGATGGAATTGATAAAGTAATTCGTGAATATTCAAAATAGCAATTATATTGTCTCATAAGTTTTAAAGCTCAAAAATATAAATTATATTTGCAATGTATAAGGAGATAAATCCAATGGAAGTAGATAAAAATCAAGAAATTGTAAAAAATGTTTTTACAAAATATTTAGAAGAAAAAGGACACCGAAAAACCCCTGAGCGCTACGCAATTCTTCAAGAGATTTATGAAAATGAAGAGCATTTTGATATTGAGTCTTTATATATCAAAATGAAAAACAAAAACTACCGTGTAAGTAGAGCTACTTTATACAATACTATTGAATTACTTCTGGAATGTGGTTTGGTTCGTCGCCACCAGTTTGGTCAGAACCAAGCACACTATGAGAAATCATATTTTGACAAGCAACATGATCATATTATCCTTACCGATTCCGGCGAAGTGATCGAATTCTGCGATCCGCGTATTCAAACAATCAAAAAGACAATAGAGGAAGTTTTTGGCGTTAAAATCCACAACCATTCCCTTTATTTCTATGGTACTAAAGAAAATTCAGACACAACTAATAATTAATCACATTATTTAAACATTATGACGGTAGATTTACTGCTTGGTCTTCAATGGGGAGACGAAGGGAAAGGAAAAATTGTTGACGTTCTTACCTCAAAATATGATATTATCGCTCGCTTTCAGGGAGGTCCGAATGCAGGACATACATTGGAATTCGATGGAATAAAACACGTATTACGTACTATTCCGTCCGGTATATTTCATACCAACTCTATCAATATTATCGGTAACGGTGTTGTTATCGATCCTGTAGTATTTCAGAAAGAGCTGGAAGGTTTGGAAAAATTCAATATTGATATCCCATCCCGCCTTTATATCTCCAGAAAAGCACACCTGATATTGCCAACGCACCGCTTATTGGATGCAGCTTCGGAAGCTTCAAAAGGAAAAGCAAAAATCGGATCTACTCTAAAAGGTATCGGACCAACTTATATGGACAAAACCGGAAGAAACGGATTGCGTGTAGGAGATATCGAATTAGCAGATTTCAAAGAAAGATATAAAACTTTAGCAGAAAAACACATCGAAATGATTGATTTCTATAAAGTTGATTTACAATATAATTTACAAGAACTTGAAGAAGAGTTTTTTGCAGCAGTAGAAGAATTAAAAAAACTTACATTTATTGATTCTGAAGACTATCTTAATCAGGCACTGAAAAATGGCAAATCTATTCTGGCGGAAGGTGCTCAGGGTTCTTTACTGGATATCGATTTCGGAACCTATCCGTTTGTAACGTCATCAAATACTACTGCAGCTGGTGCGTGTACCGGTTTAGGGATTGCGCCAAACAAAGTAAAAGAAGTATTTGGTATCTTCAAGGCTTATACTACTCGTGTAGGTTCAGGACCATTTCCTACAGAACTTACAGATGAAATCGGAGCTACCATGGCTCGTGTCGGGAATGAATTCGGATCCGTTACTGGCCGTGCCCGCAGATGCGGATGGTTAGACCTTGTAGCATTGAAATATGCATTACAGGTAAACGGAGTGACAGAGCTATATATGATGAAAGGCGATGTGTTATCCGGATTTGACACACTAAAAGTATGTGTAGGATATGAATATAACGGACAGCAGATAGATCACCTTCCTTACAACATTGAACCGGAAAATGTAACACCTGTGTATGTTGAGAAAAAAGGATGGAACGCAGACCTTACAGGGCTTTCTTCTTATGAAGAACTTCCTGTTGAATTAAAAGAATATATAGAGTTTATAGAAAGTCAGGTAGAAGTACCCATCAGAGTTATCTCTGTAGGACCAGACAGAAAACAAACCATCTATAAATAATCAAACAAAAAGCACTTTTTTTCAAAGTGCTTTTTTTATGCATAAAATCTTCTTAACGCCCCACTCTATCCTATTAATTTTGACTATTTTTGGAAAAATTTTACTCGTTTGAAAAAGCATTTATTTTTACTTGTAATTATACTCTTACATTTTCTGCCAGGAAATGCCCAAACCCCGGCACCACCTGCGTCCAAAGGAAAATCTATAGAAATATTACATGCGGACTTCACCGATCAGAATCAAAATGAAATCCCTGGAGCCTTAATTCTTACTGGCAATATAGAAGCACAGCAAGATAGTATGTATATATATTGCAATAAGGCCTATTTTTTTCCAAATGATAATTACCTTAAATTGTTTGGAAATGTACACATCATTCAGAATGATACCTTACAGTTAAACAGTAATTATGCTGAATATAACGGAAAAGAAGGTATTGCTTTTGCTTCAGGTAACGTATTGATGACTTCACCTGATTCTTCATTAAAATCGGAAAAAGTTTATTATGATAAAGTAAACGGAGTAGCTTATTACAATGATCACGCAACCATCGTTAATAAACTTAACACATTAAAAAGTAAAGCCGGAAAATACTATACGGCAGAACAAAAATATGAATTCAGAACTCAGGTAATTATTACTAATCCAGATACAGAAATAAAATCAGAACATCTCGATTACTATGAAATCCCAGGTCATGCCTATCTGTTTGGTCCGTCAACTATTAAAAATAAAGAAAATTTTATATATACAGAAAATGGTTTTTACGATACGCGTTTAGATATCGGAAAACTCATTAAAAATTCTCATATCATCAGCGACAACAAACGTATTGAGGGAGATGACATGTTTTATGATAAAAACAAATCTTACTCCCGGGCCATACACAATGTGAAAGTAACCGATACGGTTAACAATATGATTATGACGAGTCATTTTGCTGAATTATTCAAAGACCGGGATTCTATATATGTTACAGATAAACCATTGGTTCGCATGCTTACAGAAAATGATACTACTTATTTTCATGCTAAAAGAATCATTGTAACCGGACCGGACAAAGAACGGGTACTTACAGGATATCATAATGCACGCCTTTTCAGAACACCGGATATGAGCGGAAAAGCAGATTCACTGCATTATGATCAAAAAATAGGTTTGGCTCAGTTAATCGGTAATCCTGTATTGTTCAGAGGAGAAAGCCAGATGACGGGTAAGCTGATTCATCTTATCAATAATCCCGTAACGGAAAAACTGGATTCTCTAAAAGTCCTTACAGATGCTTTCTTAATAGAAAAAGACAGTTTAGGAACTGGTTATAATCAGGCAAAAGGAATTAATCTGTATGGTAAATTCAGAGACAATAAGTTATATGAAGTAGATCTTGTTCAGAATGCAGAAATGATTTATTATGTGTATGATGAAGATGATGAATTAACGGGAATTGATAAAAGTATCTGTAGTCGCATACACCTTGAACTTGAAGATAATCAGATTACAAGTGCCACGCGTTTTGTAAATCCTGAAGGAGAATTATATCCTCCTGCAGAGTATCCTGAAAGCGCCAGATTGTTCCCTGGATTTAACTGGCGTGGAGATGAAAAGATAATGCGCCGGGAAGATATTTTCCCACCCGAAGAAAACGATATTGGTGAAAAAGCCGAGGTAGACAGTGAAAAGCAGCAGAAAGAAGCAGAAAAGCCAATGGAAGCTTCGGACGCAACCAAGAATTTTATAAGAAAAACAAAACCTGCCAATGTTATTAAAAACGGAAAGTAAGGACTCGATGACCCGTGATTTTTTTAAATATCAGGCACAGACTTCAAAATATCCTTTAGCAGTAGAAATTTCACATGCTGAGGGAAGCTATATTTACAGTACAGACGGACAAAAACATTTAGATTTTGTTGCGGGTGTTTCAGCCTGTACTTTGGGACACAAACACCCAAGAGTTATAAAAGCTATTAAAGATCAGGTAGATAAATATGCCCATGTGATGGTATATGGAGAATATATTCAAAAGCCTGCGGTTGATTTCTGCAAGTTATTGGCAGCTAACCTGCCCCCGACACTAAACAAGACCTATTTGGTAAACTCGGGAACAGAAGCTGTTGAAGGCGCCTTAAAACTCGCTAAAAGAGTTACGGGAAGAAACCAGATTATATCGTGTGTTAATGCCTATCACGGAAACACACAGGGCTCTATGAGTGTATTGGGCAACGAAGAACGAAAAGGAGCCTTCAGACCTTTGTTGCCGGGTGTCGACTTTATCACCTTCAATAATGAAGAAGATATCCAAAGAATCACGACCAGTACAGCCGGAATTATATTGGAAACCATCCAGGGAAGTGCCGGATTTATAACCCCTCAGAATGATTTTTTAAAGAAAATCAAAAAGCGTTGCGAAGAGGTTGGCGCTCTGATGATTTTAGATGAAATTCAGCCTGGTTTTGGAAGAACAGGTAAATTATTCGGATTTCAAAAATTTGAAGTTGTTCCTGATATATTAGTGATGGGTAAAGGTATGGCGAGCGGAATGCCGGTAGGTGCATTTACAGCTCATGAAAAGTATATGGATTTACTTTCCCATGATCCAAAATGTGGACATATTACCACATTTGGCGGTAATCCTATCATTGCGGCTGCCAGTTTGGCAACACTGCAAGAATTACTGGAAACAGATCTGATGGAGCAAATAGAGCGTAAAGAACAACTCTTCAGAAGCTATTTACAACATCAGCTTATTACCTCCATACAGGGTACCGGATTGATGTTAGCGCCTATGTTGCCTACAGAGGATATCACCAATCAGGCAATATTAAAATGTAAAGAAAGAGGATTAATTCTCTTTTGGCTGATGTTTGAAGGCAGAGCAATAAGAATAACCCCGCCCCTGACCATATCTGAAGAAGAAATCAAAGAAGGTTGTGGCATCTTAATTGATGTATTGAATGAAATACAAAGTGAGATAAAGCAAAATTGTTAATGATTTTGTTTAAAACATTTTGTAATGAAGAAATAGGCTCCTATCCTATTTCGTAAATTTATATAGGAACCAAAACCATTTTGATATGTACGTAAATGACGAAGAAGAACATTTTCGTTTATCAATATCTAAATTTGAATCGATGCTCAAGTCAAATAAGATTTTCTTTTTTGATTCTGAGGAATTTGAAAACATCATTCTGCACTATTTAGATTCCGGTAAACTAAATTTGTCAAAAAAAGCATTAAAATTAGGTTTAGAACAACATCCTAATTCTGTCGGACTAAAATTGGTACAGGTAGAATTATTAGTATTTGAAGACAAACTTGATGCTGCAGAACGTTTATTAAACGAATTGGCAGTTATTGATGCAGCAAACGAAGAAATATACATCCAAAGAGCCAATATCTATTCTAAAAAAGGAAATCACGAAAAAGCCATAGAATCACTCAATGTTGCTTTGCAGTACACAGATGATGTGGCAGATGTCTATTCTCTTATGGGAATGGAATATTTATATGTTGATAAACTGGAACAGGCAAGATATTACTTTATAAAATGTCTTGAAAATGATGTGGAAGACCAATCGGCTCTCTATAACATTGTATATTGTTATGACTTTTTGGATCAGCATCAGGAAGCTATCGTGTTTCTCAATGAATTCATTGATGACAACCCGTACAGCGAAGTTGCCTGGCATCAGCTCGGAAGGCAGTATATGCATCTAAAAGAATACAAAAAGGCTATAGAAGCTTTTGATTATGCATCTGTTATTGATGAATATTTTTTAGGAGCACATCTTGAAAAAGGAAAGGCCTATGAGCAACTCAAAGAATATGAAAAAGCTATTAATTGCTATAATACAACCTTAGAAATTGATGACGCATCTTCTTATATCTTATTGAGAATAGGTAGTTGCTATGAAGCTTTAAATAAAAATCAGAAAGCCTTAAAATATTATCTGAGAACCGTTCATGAAGATCCATTATTAGATAAAGGGTGGGTAGCGATCACCGATTTATACATAAAAGTCGGAAACTTTCAAAAAGCATTGTTTTATATCAATAAGGCTATTGGTATTGATGAGCAAAATAAACTGTACTGGCGTAGATATGCCGTTATCAATAAAGAATTAGGCTATTATACCGATGCTGAGTACGGATTTAGTAAAGCCATTGCTTTTGGTGACGATTTTCTGGATTCCTGGTTATTCTGGGTAGATGCTTTGTGGAAATTAAATGAAGTAGAAATTGCCATTCAGAAACTTATAGAAGCTTCAGAAATTTTTCCTGATGAATATGAGATTGCTTACCGTTTTGCGGGGCTCTATTTTACAAATAATGAAATAGAAAAAGGATCATTTCATCTGTCTAATGCTTTGCGTTGGAATTTTAAGAATAAAAAGCTGCTGCAGGATTTGTTTCCATTAGTTTGGGAAAATCCGGTAGTACAGGATTATATTAATCTTTTTAAAAAATAAAAATCGCTTAGGCGATTTTTTTCTTTATCATGAAAACATACGGTCTCATTGGAAAGGATATATCCTATTCTTTCTCAAAAAAATATTTTACGGAGAAATTCAAACAGGAAGGTCTTTCTTCAATTCAATATGTCAATTATGATATCCAGGATATTTCTGAAGTAGAAGTTATTTTATCTGATACAGCTGTAGTAGGATTAAACGTAACAATCCCATATAAAGAAACGATTATTCCTTTTCTGGATGGTTTATCACATGAGGCAAGCACTATTGGAGCCGTAAATACCATACAGTTTTTAGAGGATGGAAGAAAAATTGGTTATAATACCGATTATATTGGTTTTAGAGATTCACTTATTTCTTTACTGAGACCGCAACATACAAAAGCTTTAATTCTCGGTACAGGAGGTGCCGCCAAGGCCGTTGCTTATGCCTTAGATGAATTGGACATTTCTTTTTTGAAAGTCTCAAGACAGAAAAATAAGGGACAAATCAGTTATGAGGAGATTACACCTGAAATATTAAAATTGTATACCATTATTATCAATTGTACACCCATCGGCACTTTTCCGAATAAAGAAAATAGTATGCCGATAAATACAGGGTATTTCACATCAGACCATCTGGTATATGATTTGATCTATAACCCTGAAATGACTGTTTTTCTGCATAAGGCAAAGGAAAAAGGAGCAATTGTAAAGAACGGATATGAGATGTTGAAAATACAGGCTGAGCATGCCTGGAAAATTTGGAATTTATAATAAATACAAAGGAAATTAATAATTTTATCCCTATTTCTTTGATATTTTAGAATTGATTATTTATCTTTCAAGAAATTTAATGTGTAACTTAAACATTTAGGCGATGTTAGAAGAAAAGAATGATAACCTGCCACAGGCAGACGGACATGATCAGCAAATCCCATCCAATCACGATGCTATTGAGGCCATTACTCAATCAAATGCTGAAGAAAGTGAAGATGTGTCTATTGATGAAACCTCTGAAATTGCAGTTGTTGACTACGAAAATCTTACCATGAGTGAGTTGATTGTAGAGCTTGAGAACCTGATGAATAACCATAAAGTAATGGCTATTAAAGATCAGGCTGAAGCCATAAGAAAAGCATTTTTTCACCAGTATCACAATCTTATTGATGAAAAGAAACAAGTTTTTTTAAGTGAAAATCCTACAGCAGCTGATAGCGATTTCTCTTATGATTTTCCTTTAAAAAATAAATTTGAAAACATATACAATACCTATCGCGATAAGCGAAATCAGTATCATAAATCCATTCAGGATTCTTTAAAAGGAAATTTGTCAAAAAGAATGGCCATTATTGAAGAATTGAAAGAGCTTATTGATAATACAGAAAATTATGCTACTGCTTTAAAAGATATACAGAATATCCGTGATCGTTGGAAAAATGCAGGGCCCATACCTAAAGATAATTATAATCACGTTTGGAATAATTTTCATTTTCACATCGAACGTTTTTATGACCATCTGCACTTAGACAGAGAAGCCAGAGATCTTGATTTTAAATTTAATCTGGAACAAAAGCAAAAACTTATTGAACGTGCAAGAAAATTACTGGAAGCAAAAGATATATCTAAATCTTTCAGAGAATTGCAAACCCTTCACCGAATATGGAAAGAAGAAGTGGGACCTGTTTCAAGAGAATACAGAGAAGATATATGGAACGAGTTTAGTGAAATAACCAAGCAGCTTCATGATAAAAGAGAAGCTTATTTACAGGAATTCCGCGTAAAAGAAGAAGCAAATCTGGCAATCAAACAAGATTTAATAAAAGAAATAAATGCTATTGCAGAAAAAGGAGCTACTTCACATAAAGAATGGCAGGATGCCATAAATAAAATTAACACACTCAGAGATACTTATTTCAGTACGGGAAAAGTTCCTTTAGAAGACAATGAAGCTACCTGGGCACAATTTAAAGAAGCTACAAGAGTTTTCAACGTACAGAAAAATGCATTTTATAAAGATATCAAAAAAGACCAGCAAGAAAATCTTAATAAGAAACTGGCCTTAATTGAAAAAGTAAAATCTCTTTACGAAAGTGATGATTTTGATACGGTCACTCCTATCATGAAGCAGATTCAGGAAGACTGGAAAAAAATAGGACATGTGCCAAGAAAATATTCCGATCAGATATGGAAAGATTTTAAAGCAACCTGTAATCATTATTTTGATCGTTTACATGCTCAGAAAAATGAATCCATTTCCGCAGAAATGGAGAATTTCGATAAAAAGAAGCAATATCTGGAAGATCTGAAATCTTTCGAACTTCAGGGAGATCATAAAGAAGATTTGGAATCGATCAAAAAACATATTGAAAACTGGAAAAATATTGGACCCGTTCCTCAAATGCGCAGACATATTGAAGGGAAGTTTAATAAAATTCTCGATGCCTTATTTGACAAATTAAGCATGTCTAAAAAAGAAGCGGAATTGGTAAAATTTAACAATCGTCTGGAACAGCTTGCAGAAAGTGATGATGTGAGAAGAATACAGAATGAATTCGTTTTCATACAACGAAAAGTGGATGAAATACAAGCTGAAATTTTTCAATTGGAAAATAATATTCAGTTTATCTCCAGTGCGAAAGCAGATAACCCACTGATCAAAGAGGTTAATAAAAATATTGAACGCCACAGAGATGAATTGAATTTATGGAAAGATAAATTAAATCATTTAAGAAGAATTACAGATTCTAATAAATAATTAAGCATAAAAGCCGGAATGTTATTCCGGTTTTTTTTATTTTTGATTATGCGTATACAACATTTAATATACTATACTCTCCTGTGTTTTGTTTTGGTCGGATGTGGTGCCTCAAAAAACAATAAAAAACGATGGAACCAGAAAACAACTTCTTCTACATCTTATTCTGATGCAAGCGGAGCCAGAGGCACTGTTCTCAAAAAAAGAAACAATAGTCTTGATGATTATGCTGACGTTTTGGGAGTTTCTAAAAGTACCTTGAAAAATAAAGAACTCTATTACTTTATTGATGAGTGGCTCGGAGCTCCTCACAAAATGGGCGGTTTAACCAAATCCGGTATCGATTGCTCTGCTTTTATAGCAGAAGTATATAAAAACATTTATAATATACAGTTACCACGTACTTCA
>Ga0308157_10001365_pt1 | contig 51669 bp, 47 predicted proteins | sample PhyBR1_FD_201035 | JGI IMG/M metagenome (GOLD analysis project Ga0308157, IMG submission 201035) | Phyllosphere microbial communities from UC Gill Tract Community Farm, Albany, California, United States - DLSLB.R1 | ecosystem: Host-associated > Plants > Phyllosphere > Unclassified | place: USA...
GCAGATATAAAACGCTTCCATAAAAGATATTTAAAATCTCTTATTCCTGACCGGCCTTAGGATCGTACGAAACAAACATATTAATGTATAAGTTTCTTGAAAGACGAAGTACAAAAGGAAACAATGCAACTAATGTCAAGATAATTGCAATAAAGGCTTGTTCGATTGTGGCTCCAAAAAAGACAAATGAAACAATAAAAGCAGCAATTCCTACCGCAACATTTAATCCGTAACTAACGTACATTGCGCCATAAAAAAAAGAAGGTTCAATTTGGTATTTGAATCCGCAATGGCTGCAATGCTCGTTCATTTTGAGAACCTTACTCAAATGAAGCGGATTTTTGTCTTCATACATGCTTTCTTTTTGGCATTTTGGACAACTTCCTGTTATAATGCTATTTAATTTGGAACCTCTTTTAAACATTTTAATGCTGATGTAATTTTAGAAATATTGTAAACTAAGAATTAATCTTTATAAAAGTGCTTACAATTTCAATTTTGAGTTTTTAGAATAAAATGTAAATATAGCAATAATGTTTGTTTTTTGCTCGGTCTTGTATTCTCATTAGTTTAAGATAAATCTTTGTCGTAATTTTTTGTTGGTAAATAATTTATTATGTAAAAATTAAATCAACGCAATTTTAATAGAATTGTGCTTTAATTTGTTGATAATTTTTTTGCTTTTACGGTTTTCCTCATTATTAATGGTCTTCTTTTTCGTATTATTGTGCAAGTTAATTTTTTTAATATAAAATAGAATAATGGCAATAAATTTACAAAAAGGACAAAAAATTGATATAGGCCTCTCTAATATTACTGTTGGTTTAGGATGGGATCCAAATGAAGGAACTGGCCATGATTTTGATTTAGATGCTTCAGCCATTATGATTAATGCTGATAGAAAACTTTTAGGTGAAAGCTATTTTGTTTTTTATAATAATTTATCATCTCCAGATGGAGCTTTATTGCATACAGGTGATGATCCAACTGGAGGAAATAGTGATGGAGACGATGATGAAGCGATAAAGGTAGATTTAGCTAAAATTAACGATGCAATAGAAGAAATCCTTTTTGTAGTTACAATTGAAGATTTTGAGCGCAGAAAGCAAAACTTTGGACAGGTCCGAAATTCTTATATTAGAATTGTTGACGATTCAAATGGTCAGGAGATTGCTAAATATGAATTAGGAGAAGATTTTTCTATTGAAACAGGTGTTGAATTCGGAAGATTATATAAGAGAAATGGTAACTGGAGATTTGAGGCTTCAGGAATTGGCTACAGAGCTGATTTAGGTTTCTTCTTAGAGAAATATTATTCGGGAGAAATAATTAAATAAAAGAGATTCTTGAAAATAAATCATAAAAATTACAGCCATCTTTCTTTTGATTTATGGCTGACATTAATAAAATCAAATCCAGAATTTAAACAAAAAAGGAATCTGTTATTTAAGGACTTTTTTGAAATGGAGCATGGAATTGAAAGGGTAAATGAAGTCGTAAGATACTACGATGTTTTATGCAATAATATTAACGAAAAAACAGGATTAAATATTGATACGTACGAAATTTATTATTTAATTTTAGCGGCTTTAAATGTTGATTTTGATAAAAATGGTACAGATCGCTTAAAGGAGTTTTACAGCCATACAGAAGAACTATTTTTAAAGTATAAGCCAGTTTTAATTTATTCTGATATCGAAAAGATGTTTAAAGAAGTAACTAATCAAGGTAAATCGATAAATATTTTGAGTAATACAGCATTTATTAAAGGAAAGGTTTTAAGAAAAATATTAGAACATTATGATCTGGCTGAATATTTAAAATTTCAGATATATTCTGATGAAGTCGGATTTTCAAAACCAAACACTGAAATTTTTAAATTGGTATTTGATGAAGTTAATAAATATAAAAAAATAGAAAAAAAGGATGTTTTACATATTGGCGATAATAGTATTGCTGATTATAATGGAGCATTAAAATTTGGTTTTGATGCACATCTATTAAAAATATAAAAGTGAATATAAGCTATAGTTTACATAAAATTGTTGAAGAAGAAATCTGTCCTTTTAAAGAGACAGAATACAGCAGATTTAAATTTGGAGATAAGTTTTTTGCAGAGAAATTTGCAGAAGATCTTTTTGACGGATTTGTTGCTCAACATAAAGATTTAATTTTATCAAATAGAGACATTGTTATTTTACCAAGTCCTTATTTATCTATTCCAACTGCATCCAACTTTTTGTGCTATTATTTTAAAAAAGAACTAAACAGCTATTTGTTTAAAAATGGGAAAAAAGCTTGTATTGAATCTAAAATTTATAGAAATCAAACTTACGTAACAGATTACGGAAATTTAGATTTTGAACAGAGAGTAAAATTAATATCGAATGATACGTATTACATCGATCGTAATTTTATTGAGGGCAAACTATGCATTTTTGTAGACGATATTAAAATAACAGGTAGCCACGAGCATACAGTAAATAAAATTTTGGATCAGTATAATGTGAAAGGAGATTTTCTATTTGTTTACTACGCAGAATTGACTAATAAAGAGATTCATCCGAAAATAGAAAATCATTACAATTATTTTGCGGTTAAAAACGTAGAAGACATTGTCTCTATTGTAAATAGTGAAGATTTTCAATACAATACGAGAATCGTAAAATATATATTAAGCCTGGATGACAAACAATTTGCTTATTTAATTTCTAATATTTCTAGAAAGAAAAGTAACGAATTATTTCATCTTGCAATTAGTAATAATTATCACCAGATTTTAGAATATCAAAACAATATTAACGTAATAAAAATAGATTAGATTATGGCTATTAATTTACAGAAAGGACAAAGAGAAAATATTAATGCACCAAAATTTACAATTGGTCTAGGATGGGATACAAACAACAGTAGTACAGGTTCTAGTTTCGATCTTGATGCTTCGGCTTTTATTGTTGGTGCTAACGGAAAAATATTATCCGATTCTCATTTTATCTTTTACAATAATCTAAAAGCTCCAGACGAATCTGTTATTCACACAGGGGATAATTTAACAGGAGATGGAGACGGTGATGATGAGCAAATTAAAATAGATTTAACTAAAATAAATCCCGCTGTAAAAGAAGTTTGTATCGTGGTTACAATTCATGATGCTCAAGAAAGAAGACAGAATTTTGGACAAGTGCGTAATTCATTCATTCGTATTGTAGATGATTCTAACAATACAGAAATGGTTAAATATGAATTGGAAGAAGATTTCTCTATCGAAACTGCAGTTGAATTTGGAAGAATTTACAATAAAGATGGGCAGTGGAAATTTGAAGCAATGGGTGTTGGAATGAAAGGCGGATTGGAAGATTATTTAAATAAATATAACTAAGATATGGCAATTAATTTAGAAAAAGGACAACGTATTAATCTTGAAAAAAGTAATGGCTCAAAACTAGTAAACATCTGTGTAGGTGTGAATTGGGGAGCAATCGAGAAAAAAGGTTTTTTTGGCACAAAAAAAGAAGCAGTAGATCTAGATGCTAGCTGTGCTGTTTATGACGACAAGAAAAATCATATTGATTCGGTAAACTTTAGAAAATTAATTTCTAATGATCGTGCAATTAAACACAGTGGAGATGATTTAACAGGAGATTTAAATGGTGACGACGGATTGGATAATGAAGTTATTACTTTAGATTTTTCTCAGTTAACGCCTTCTGCAAGTCATGTTGCATTTTTTATAAACAGTTTTAGAGGTCAGGATTTTAAAGATATTCCTTTCGCATCTATCAGAATATACGAAGGTACTCCAACTAGAGTATCTCAAGAATTTGCACGTTACGATGTTGCAAATGATGCTTCCTTTGCCGGAAACGTATCCATGATTTTAGGTGTTTTTTATAAAAGAAACGACGAATGGAAATTTAACGCAGTTGGAGTACCAACAAGCGATAAAAAATTAGAACAAACTATTGTTACAATTCAACAGAATCACTTATAAAAATCATGGAAAATCAATTAGTTACTCAGGAGAATACTGCTTTGATTGATAAAGATGGAAATGTGAACTTAGCTTCAATAACAGAGGCGGAAGTAAATAGTTATAAAAGCATTTCAAACCAATTGAATGAAAATGATGCCAATTCGATTCTGAATTATGGTGCAGAAATTCAAAATTCTATTGCTAAACAAAGTGATAATTTCTTAACGAATGTAAGAACTTATAATTCTGGCGAAGTAGGAGGTTTGATTAATGATTTATTAACTGAACTTAATTATATTGATGTAGAGCAGTTAAATCAAAGTCCATTTAAAAGATTTATATCAAAAGTTCCATTGCTTAATAAGTTTATTATTGACGTAAAAAAATTATTCCAGGAATACGACAGAATTACTGTAAATATTGATAAAATCAGTAATAAGGTAAAAGCAGGAATGATTAATTCTGTGAAAGATAACAGCGCACTTCAAACTATGTTTGATGGGAATGTGAATCTTATCAAAGAAATGGAAAAACACATTATTGCAGGACAAATTCGTTTTAAAGAATTAAACGAAGAGCTTGCTGTAATGGAAGCAAATAGCGCTCAATATCAGGATTATCAAATATCAGATAAAAGAACTTTCATCAATCGTTTAGACAAACGTCTGGCAGATATGAAGATTGTACGTTTTATCATGTTACAGTCTTTAGCGCAAATTAGAGTTGTGCAAAACAATAATACTTCTATTGCAGAAAAAGCACAGTCTATACTGACTACAACAATGCCAGTTTGGAAAAATCAGCTTACTCTTGCGGTGGCACTTCAAAGACAAAAACAAAATATAGAAGTACAAAGAAAAGTATCAGAAACAACAAATACTATTTTACAGAAAAATGCTGAAATGCTGAAACAAAATAGTATTGAAGTGGCTAAAGAAAACGAAAATACAGTCGTTTCTCTTGAAACGCTTAAGATGACAACGAAATCTTTGATTGATACTTTGACAGAAGTAAAGCAAATTCATGAGCAAGGTGCAGAAACCAGAAGACAACTTGATGCCGGTTTACAAAGTCTAGAACAAGAATTGAAAAAAGGTGTTGTAAGCTAAGATTAATAAAAATTGAATGTTTGGAAATTAAATAAATGCAGGAGGAAGAGGAAAGATATCTTGAAATAATAAAAGAGAGTAATAGAAAATTAGTGGTTTTAGAATTGTTAGCCAATTTCTTTAATCACAAGGATCTTGTTGGAGTTTTGGTACGAACAAAAATCATTCACAAACTCTTCGAAAAAAATAGAATTTTAGATATTAATAAACTGGAACTTTTTCATATTCAATATACTAACAGTTTAATTGATTTGTTTCAAAAACTAAAAAAATCAAAAGAACAGCAGTATGTTTTAATTTCAGATGAGATTTATATTAACGAAGATATTTTAGCAAAATTAAAATCGGAAATCGGGGAGACAAAGCTTGCAAAACAACTGCAGCTTCATGCTCAAAATATGTCAAGAAAGATAGAAGAACTCTATCAATTGTTTGTTACAGAAAAAGATGTTTTTTTCAATTGGAATGATTTGTTGACTTTCTCACAAAGCATTCAAGCAGAATATTATAGAGAAATTACTATTGATCAATACGAGAAGCTTTCGCAGTTTAATAAAAGTGTTTATGAAAATGCACACGCACGATTTGAAAGAAAGCTTTTAGGACGACTAAATATTTTAGGTTTTAAGATCAAATTTTGTTGCGGATTAGTTTGTAATAATGAGATTATAGAAGTTTATGAATTCAGGGATTCTAATGACAAATTTGTTTTTGTTGCTAACGAAAAATCATTCTATTTCTTAAATGAAGAAGCTGTAAAAGGAATTGATCTTTCTAAAAATGATTCTTCTAAACAAATTATTATAAAAGGGCTGAAAAATAAAAATGCGGACCTAAAAAATGAACTTAGTACGATAAAAACAACACTGCCTGAAAGTGTTTTAGAAGTGCTAAATGAATATCTAGAAAAAATTTCGTCTGTCGATTTTCTGGATGAATTACAGAATGTTGATGAACAGACTAATATTTTAAAAACAATGTTGAATATTAATATTAATTAAAAATAAAATGGCAATTAACTTAGAGAAAGGACAAAGACAAAGTATCGATGCTCCAAAATTTACTGTTGGATTAGGATGGGATAGTAATTCAAGCAGCACAGGATCAAGTTTTGATTTGGATGCTTCAGTTTTTTTAGTTGGTGCAAATGGAAAAATTCCGAATGACAATCATTTTATTTATTACAATAACTTAAAATCACCTGACCAAGCAGTTACTCACGCAGGTGATAACTTAACAGGAGATGGTGACGGCGATGATGAAAAAGTATACATCGACTTATCTAAAATTTCTCCAGAAGTTCACGAAATCTGTTTTGTGGTTACCATTCACCATGCTGATACAAAAAGACAAAATTTTGGACAAATTAGAAATTCATTTATTAGAATTTTAGATCAAGCTAATGTTGAGTTAGTTAAGTATGAGCTTGACGAAGATTTTTCTATAGAAACGGCTGTCGAATTTGGTAGAATTTACAAAAGAAACGAAGAGTGGAAATTTGAAGCTGTTGGGATTGGAATGAAAGGCGGTTTACAAGATTACTTAAATAAATATAATTAATTTTAAAACATTAACTCAAATGGCAATTAACTTAACCAAAGGTCAAAAAATTGATTTAAGAAAAACTAGTGGTGAAACATTAACCAACTTCTGTGTTGGAGTAAACTGGGGAGCTATTGAAACAAAAGGCTTTTTAGGATTATCAAAAAATGTAGTGGATATTGATTTAGATTTAAGCTGTGTATTAATCGACGATCAAAACAAACTATGTGATCATTTGTATTCCCCACTTTACAGAGTAGAAGTTTTACAACAATTTGGTTTGCCAAAAGGTAAATTGATAAGTGTAGATGGTGCATTGAAGCATACCGGTGATGACCTTGCAGGTGATACAGGCGGCGACGATGGTTTGGATAATGAAATTATTACAGTTGACCTTTCTAAAGTTGATGCCAAAGTAAATCAGATATTTTTCTTTTTGAATAATGCAGGAAAAGAAGACTTTTCTCAAATTCCTTATGCAAAAATTAGAATGTATGAAGGAACTCCAACAAAAGTAGTTTCTGAATTTGCGTCGTATAATGTAGCCGCAGACCGTCAATACGTAAACAAGCGTTCTATTATTATGGGTAAATTGTACAAACGTAATGGAGAATGGAAATTCAGCGCAATTGGAGATCCAACAGACGATACTTTTTTAGGACAGACTATTCATAAAATAGTTCAATCTTACCTATAAATTGAAAACATTCATGGATTAGAGTTTCTCAGGTGATAGATCTGTTTATCAAGCTGAGAAACTTGTAATATTTTCATGCATTATTTCATTTTTAGTAGCGACTTTAAAAAGAAGCTCTAATATTTATAGCGCTTTTGAAACTTCAACCTATAATATTCCTGTATAAATCGTTATATCATGAGAAGACTGCCTGTATATTTACTTTTAGACACATCTGGTTCAATGACTGGCGAACCTATTGAAGCTGTTAAAAACGGTGTGCAAATGATGATCAGTTCGTTGCGACAAAATCCGCAAGCCATAGAAACTGCTTTTTTGAGTGTCATTACTTTTGACAGTACGGCACAGCAGATTATTCCATTAACCGATTTGGCATCTTTTCAAATGGTTGATTTAAAAGCGAGTGGAGTTACGGCTTTAGGCGATGCTTTAAAATTGACTGCACAGAAAATAGAAACTGAAGTTGCAAAAACAACCACAGAGCAAAAAGGCGATTGGAAACCATTAGTATTTATTATGACTGACGGAATTCCGACAGATAATTGGGAAAACGGTCTGGCAGAATTTAAAAAAGTAAAAACAGCTTTTACGGTTGCTTGTGCAGCGGGAGGCGGTGCAGATACCAATGTTCTAAAACAAATTACCGATACTGTAGTAAGTTTAGAAAACGCAGATAGCGCTAGTATTGGCAAGTTTTTTCAATGGGTAACAGCTTCAATTGGTGTAACTTCTACAAAAATTGAAGATTTAGGCAGAGAATTTACAAATGTAAAAGAATTACCTCCGCCACCATCTGAATTAAACATTGTGGTTTAAATTCAGTAAAAGGCGGGGTTGTACCGTCTAATTAATAGTTCACGAATTCATTGTTTTACTAGTTTTTAAAAATTATTATGAGAAGACTACCAGTATATTTTTTGCTAGACACTTCGGGTTCAATGTACGGAGAGCCAATTCAAGCTTTGAATAATGCTTTAAGTGGTATGATTAATACATTGCGTTCAGACGCGCAAGCATTAGATTCTCTTTGGATTAGTATTATAACCTACGACAGAGAAGTAAAAGAAATTGTACCCTTAACCGAATTGGTTCATTTTCAGCTTCCTGAAATAACTTGTCCGCAAAGTGGTCCAACCAATACGGGAGCAGGTTTAGATTTTGTAATTCAGAAAGTAAAAACAGAAGTTATAAAAGGATCTGCAACTTTAAAAGGCGACTGGAAACCATTATTATTTGTTTTTACAGACGGAAAACCATCAGATATTCAATTCTACAGAGAAAAAATTCAAGAAATTAAAGCCTTAAATTTTGGTGCAGTTGTAGGTTGTGCGGCCGGACATATGGCCAACGACAGTATTTTAAAGGAACTTACAGACAATGTTGTCCATTTAGATTCTGCTGATAGTTCTACTTTAAAGCAATTTTTTAAATGGGTTTCTGAAACTATCGAACAAGGAAATAAAAGCCAGGGAACAGGAGAAAGTGTAACGCTTCCGCCACCGCCAAGCGAAATAACAGTTGTGATTTAATTAAAAAAAATGCTTGATATGCTATTTACATTTTCAAAAGTGCTTATACATGTTGCCACAGCAGTGGATGAAGCTTATTATGAAGGAAAAGAAAATGAGCTTGAAAATTTAGAGCAAACTTCAGACGAGATATTAGACACCATGAATATAGATAATATCAATATGTGTTACGGGACAACAGGTATTGAAGATTTCAATATTAAAAATGTAGAGCAGATCTTAAAGCAGAATTACATTAAAAAGGATTTTATTATCCACGATGTAATTGTTAGAAAAAGTTGTGCTTATTTAAAAGTGAAACATGATATACCTTTAAATGGAGGAAATAAATGTTATGGCGCTTGTTTCTCTATAAATTATATGCAACCAAATAACGGAATAGCAGTTTACGGCTATCCAACCAAAAATACCGCAGAAAGAGAGGCTTTTAAGGAAATAGCGAGCGAGATAATCAAGGCACTTTCATAATGTATACAATTAAAATTCTTATTGAAATTCTGATTATTGCATTATTTTTTTATTCCAAATTATTGCCATATAAAGATAAGCTTCATCATCAGTTTAAATCGTATTTTGATTTTTTCAATAGTATATTTTCCCCCATATTAAATTTCCTGAAAACATTTGTAAAACCTGCTCAAGTCGGCGTTGGATTGGCAGTTGATATGACACAAATTATCCTTTTATTTATTTTTTTAATGCTATTAAAATTCCTTTAAAATGAGAAGATTACCAATATATTTTTTAATTGATATTTCAGAATCAATGGTTGGAGAACCTATTCAGCAAGTTGAAGAAGGTTTATCAACTATTATTCAGGCATTAAAAACAGATCCGCATGCTCTGGAAACGGTTTATGTTTCTATCATCGTTTTTGCAGGACAGCCAAAAACTTTAGTACCGTTGCAGGAAATAGTGAGTTTTTATCCGCCTAGATTTCCAATTGGAAGCGGGACATCGCTTAGTAAAGGTTTAGGGCATTTAATGTATGAATTAAGAAATAATATTGTTAAAACGACTTATGAAGTAAAAGGAGATTGGAAACCAATCGTTTTTTTATTTACTGACGGAGTTCCGACAGACGATACGCAGGCAGCAATAAATGAATGGAAAAATAATTGGCAGCGAACTGCAAATTTAATTGCGGTTTCATTTGGAAACGAAACGGATACAAAATTATTAGGGCAGTTGACAGAAAACGTACTTCACTTTAAAAATACAAATGTACAATCGTACAAAGAATTTTTTAAATGGGTTACAGATTCTATTAAAACCAGCAGTATTAGCGTAGAAAATAATTCATCTGGTTTTGAATTGGCAAAATTAGATGGAGAAACGCTTTCTAAAATTGATTTGACAAAAGAAGAACCAAACAAGCAATATGTAGATGATAATTATGTGGTTTTAAGCGGAAAATGTCAAAATACTAAGAGACCATATTTGATGAAATACCGCAAAAATATTGCGCCATCTATTTATGCTGGAATCGAATTGACGTCAAAAAATTACAAATTAGTTGGCGCTTATCAAGTTGACAATAATTATTTTGAATTGGCTGATAATAGTAATTTCAATACAAAAGTAAATACAGAAGAATTGTTTGGTGCACCAACTTGTCCATGTTGCGGCAATCAAATTGCATTTGCAGTTTGTGTTTGCGAAAAAATACATTGTATTGGCGACGAGCAAATTAGTACATGCCCGTGGTGTAACAATCAAGGATCTTACGGTTATGGCGAAGGTGGTTTTGATGTAAACAGAACGCAAGGATAATACGTATGGAAGAGACCAAAAGATATCTTCAGTCTTTTTTATTCCAGAATAAAATTGATATTCCAAAAGGCAAACAATCGCTTTTTGAAGATTTTATTTCTAGTGAAAACAATATTGCAGCAGTAAAAATAATAAAAGAAAAACAGCAGATCATTATGCAAAATTGGAACTTAATAAATCGAATAGATGATATTACGAATCAATCTGTTTTTCTGCCAAACGGTACCGTAAATAAAGCATACCAAGCAAAAATTGATTTTATGCAATTGGGTTGGGATGATATTATTTCGTACGAAATGGAAAATTTAGAAGAAACCGGACTTTCATTTGATCGCGAAGAAAAAGTGCTTTCGGGAAATCCGAAAATAAGCGGCGATTTAAAAATAAAAATGCTTTTTAAAATTGATGGCGAATCGGAAGAAACGCCTTTAAACGAAAAAGTTTTTACCATAATTATAAATCCTGACCCAAAATCACTTTGGAAAAGTATTGAAAGTGACAAAAATGCTCCTTTTGCTAAAGAAGATAATGTAGCGGTTGCGAGTACTTTTTTAGATAAAAAAATTGTTGTGGCTTCCAAAAGAGGAAGAAGTCATGCCAATGTGGGCTCTTTTAGAGAAGACGATTTTGCATTCAAAAATTTTGATACAAATGGCTGGAGTGTTTTGGCTGTTTCGGATGGAGCGGGTTCGGCGGCTTTATCGAGAAAAGGTTCAAAATTAGCTTGCGATACTTTAATTGACTATTTTGAAGAAAATCTGGATAAAGAAAATTTAAAAGAATTTGACGAGATTTTACTTCATCATTACCATAAAACAGATGCAGATTCATCAAAAAAAATAAGTCATTTTGGTTACAATACATTATCAAAAGCGGCTCATTTTGTTAATCAAAAGATTGAAGAATTTGCGGCGGCGAATAACGAAGAACTGAAAAAATTTCATGCAACTTTAATTTTTGCTTTAGTTAAAAAATATGATTTCGGATATGCCATCTTAACTTTTGGAGTTGGCGATTGTCCCATTGGTTTGCTAAATAAAGATTTAACAGAAATTACATTGATGAATGTTATCGATGTCGGCGAATTTGGAGGTGGAACTCGATTTATTACCATGCCAGAAATTTTTCAAAGCGATAAACTTTCTTCACGTTTCGGCTTTAAATTAGTAAATGATTTCTCTTATCTAATGCTGATGACAGACGGAATTTACGATCCTAAATTTGTGGTCGAAGCCAATTTGGAAAAAATAGAAAAATGGAATGAGTTTCTGTCTGATTTAAATGGCAAAAATGAAGACGGATCTAAAGTTGATTTTGAAGATGAAAATGCAGATATTGCAACACAGCTTTCAACTTGGATGGACTTTTGGAGTCCAGGAAATCATGATGACAGAACGCTTGCTATAATTTACTAAATATGAGTACAGTTACAGTAAAATCAATAAACGACTCTACCAAAACATATCAATTTGTTGATAACGGAGAACCGATGCGCGGTGGTGTAAAAGACGTTTATTTTAGTCCCGACAGAAAATATGTAGTCGCCATTTTTAGAGATAAATTAGACTTCAATCAGAAAGAAAGGCTTCAAAAAATTACCAATAAATACTATTCTCAAATTCAAAATGGAGAAGCTGGAGATTATTATTTAAATGAAGTTTTCAGATGGCCAACGGACGTTATTGAATACAATGGTTTAACGGGAATTATTGTCCCTGTTTATAAGCCAAAATTCTTCTTTAAAAAAGGATATCAAACCAGTGAATTAATTCAAGGAAAAGAAAAGAACGGAAAATGGTTTGCAGGACCCAAATTTAGAAATCCGCATTTTCCGTTACGTGTGGCAAGTTCTGAATTGGGCGATTGGTTAAGCTATTTTCAAGTTTGTGTAAATCTTTCTAGAGGCGTTAAAAAAATGCATGCCATGGGATTGGCTCATTCTGATTTATCATACAATAATGTGTTAATCGATCCGATAGAAAGATCGGCTTGTATGATAGATTTGGACGGATTGGTTGTTCCAGGATTATTTCCTGCAGAAGTAATTGGTACAGCCGAATTTATTGCGCCAGAAGTACTTTCGAGCAAACATTTAGATAAAAATGATCCGAACAGAAAATTGCCAAACAGATTAACAGATTTGCATGCATTGCCAGTTTTGATTTATATGTTTCTATTGCATAGGCATCCGTTAAAAGGAGGAAAAGTCCATGATTTAGATACCGAAAAAGACGATTTATTGTCAATGGGCGAAAAAGCGATGTTTATCGAACATCCAACCGATGCCACAAACAGACCAAAACTAAACCAAGTTTCGAAGTGGGATTTACCTTGGGCAGATATTACAAAATTGCCTTATACCATCACAGGACCTTATTTAAAAACCTTGTTTGATAAAGTTTTTATAGACGGATTGCATAATCCGATGCAGCGACCAAACGCAGAAGAATGGGAAATAGCCCTATTAAAAACAACCGATTTAATGCAGAAATGTCATAATCCGACCTGCGACCAAAAATGGTATGTTTTTGATAATACAAATACTCCAAAATGTCCTTTTTGCGGTACTCCGCATCAAGGAACACTGCCTGTTTTAGATCTGTATTATCAGTTTCAGGAAACGACTTGGAAGCCCGAGAATCATCGATTAATGGTTTATAATGATCAATATTTGTTTCAATGGCATGTTAATCGTAATATTGCCAGAAATGAGAAATTAACACCGCAGCAAAAAGTGCCTGTTGGTTACTTTACTTTTTTTAATGGGAAGTGGGTTTTGGTCAATCAAAAACTGACTTCGCTAAAAGATTTAACTGAAGACAAAGAAGTTCCAATTGGTACAATGGTAGAACTTACACACGGAAAAAAAATACTGCTTTCTAATGAAGAGGGCGGAAGAGTCATTGTGGTAACAATGGCCAATATATAATTTAAAAATTAACCTAATTAATATCTAAAATGAATCAACACCCAATCTTTTCGGAACATCCCGGTTTAATTATTGTTTTTGCGGTTGCAGTAGTTATTATGCTGTTGCTAGATTTAGGAATCTTCAACAAAAAAAGTCACGTCGTAACAAATAAAGAAGCTATAACTTGGTCATTAGTTTGGATCAGTTTAGCCATGATCTTTAGTGGTTTAGTGTACTATTTTGCAGGTGCAGCTAAATTCTATGAATTTCAATCGGCATATTGGATCGAAAAAGCGCTTTCTGTTGATAACCTTTTTGTATTCATATTAGTATTTAAATTTTTTGATGTTGCGAATAACAACAAACATAAAGTGTTGTTTTGGGGAATTATCGGAGCATTAGTTTTAAGAGCAATCTTTATTTTCTCTGGTGCTTTCTTAATCGAATTAACGTATTTAAACAAACTTTTAGGCCTTGCAGGATTAGAAGGATTTAAATATGATATTAACTTAATCATGACAGCTTTCGGATTGTTCTTGGTATATGCTGGGGTTAAATCTTGGTCTTCTGGAGACGATGACGATGATGAAGATTACAACAATACTAGAGGAGCTAGATTGATTAGAAAGTTCTTTAAAGTTAGCGATAAGTATGACGGAGATAAATTCTTTACATACGAAAATGGTAAAAAATTAGCAACTCCACTTTTAGTAGTTGTAGCCGTAATTGAATTTACAGATTTACTGTTTGCAGTAGACTCTATTCCTGCGATTTTTGCAATTTCAAATGATCCATTTATTCTTTATACTTCTAACATTTTTGCAATTTTAGGGCTTAGAGCATTGTTTTTCTTGTTAGACAACTTTATTCACTTGTTTAGTAAATTGCAATATGGTCTAGCCATTATCTTGTCATTTATCGGAATAAAAATGATTATTTCTCCATTCTACCATATTGAATCTATTTATTCTTTATTAGTAATTGGAGGTGTACTTTTAATTTCTGTTTTAGCTTCGATCTTAATGCCAGAGCCTAAAGAAGCTTAAAAAAGCATTCAATAATTTAAATTTTAAAAACGGATTGAAAATGACATTGAATTTTCAATCCGTTTTTTTGTTTTAGAATATGGTAAAAGCGATTGTTTTTCAGTATAAAAACTTCAATTAAAAGTTATACTTTTGCACTTTCAAAATTGTAAATGCCAAAGGTTTATTTACAGTTTGTTTTTTATTAATAAAATAAAGGTTTTTCACAGCCTTTAGTTTTTACTCAAATTATGCTTAATATACACAATCTTTCCGTTTCTTTTGGAGGAACCTATTTATTTGAAGAAGTTACTTTTCGTTTAGGCGCCGGCGACCGTGTAGGTCTTGTTGGTAAAAACGGAGCTGGTAAATCTACAATGCTAAAAATGCTGGCAGGAGATTTTAAACCAGACTCAGGAGTTATTTCGCAAGAGAAAGATATCAGAATGGGTTTTCTACGTCAGGATATTGATTTTGAACAAGGAAGAACCGTTTTGGAAGAAGCCTATGAAGCTTTTACAGAGATTAAGGTTGTAGAGAAAAAACTGGAAGAAATCAATCATCAATTGGTTACTAGAACCGATTATGAAAGTGAAGAATACGGGCAAATCATTGAAGATTTATCTGATTATACACATCGTTTTGAACTTCTTGGAGGTTATAATTATGTGGGAGACACAGAGAAAATTCTTTTAGGTCTTGGTTTTAAAAGAGAAGTTTTTAATAACCAAACAGAAACGTTCTCTGGAGGATGGAGAATGCGTATCGAATTGGCTAAATTATTATTACAATCCAACGATGTATTGCTTCTGGATGAGCCAACCAACCACTTAGATATCGAAAGTATCATTTGGTTAGAGAATTTCCTTCGTAATTATCCTGGAGTTGTCGTAATTGTATCGCACGATAAAATGTTCTTGGATAATGTTACCAATAGAACAATCGAAATTTCGTTAGGTAAAGCATACGATTTTAATAAACCATATTCTCAATATTTAGAACTGCGCCATGAAATTCGAGAAAAGCAATTGGCTACTCAAAAAAATCAGCAGAAAAAGATTGAGGAAACAGAGAAATTAATCGAGAAATTCCGTGCAAAAGCTTCAAAAGCTTCGATGGCGCAATCGCTGATTAAAAAATTAGATAAAGTCGAAAGAATCGAAGTTGACGAAGATGATAACTCAGTAATGAATATTTCGTTTCCAGTTTCAAAAGAACCTGGGAAAGTTGTTATTGAAGCTGAACATGTAACGAAAGCTTACGGTGACAAAACGATTCTTAAAGATATAAGTTTACTGGTTGAAAGAGGAAGTAAGATTGCTTTTGTTGGACAAAACGGGCAAGGAAAATCGACTTTCATCAAGGCTCTTGTAAACGAGTTTGAATATGAAGGAAATATCAAATTAGGACACAATGTTCAATTAGGATATTTTGCTCAAAATCAAGCTGAATATTTGGACGGAGAAATTACTTTGCTTCAAACAATGGAAGATGCTGCAACTGATACAAATCGTATGAAAGTACGTGATATGTTAGGTTCGTTTTTGTTCCGTGGAGATGATGTGGAGAAAAAAGTGAAAGTACTTTCTGGAGGTGAACGTAACCGTTTGGCACTTTGCAAATTGTTGTTACAGCCAATTAACGTCTTGCTGATGGATGAGCCTACGAACCACTTAGATATTAAATCTAAAAACGTTTTAAAAGCAGCACTTCAAAAATTTGGCGGAACTTTATTATTGGTTTCTCACGACAGGGATTTTCTTCAAGGAATGTCAAATATCGTTTACGAATTTAAAGACCAAAAAATCAAAGAATATTTAGGAGACATTAACTTTTTCTTAGAGCAACGTAATTTGGAAAACATGCGTGAGGTTGAGAAAAAAGATGTTGTAAAAGCAACGACTCCAAAAGAGAAAGAGGTTGCCAAAGTATCTTATGAAGATCAGAAGAAAGGAAAAGCCCTTCAGAACAAATTAAGCAAAATCGAAAGCCAGATTCAGCAATTAGAAAAGCAAATTCAGCACGACGATAAGATGTTAGAAACTAATTACGACAAACATATCGAAGATGCCTCATTTTTTACTGCTTACAATAAAAAGAAAGAAGATTTGGAGCAATTGTTAATCGATTGGGAAGTTGTTTCAGAAGAAATTGATGGGTTGAATGCTTAATGTTTTTGTTTCGAGTTTCAGGTTTCAGGTTTCAAGTTTCATGTTGACGAGTAAATTTAACCGCAAGGCACGCTAAGTTTTTTGTAGTTGGCATTTACAATTTACAAAGTTCGCAAAGCTTTATCAATAGATAGCTTTGCGAACTTTGCGTTTTATAAAACTTGAAACTTGAAACAAACTACTTAATAATCCCGATCGATCTAGAATGATCAATTGCTTTACTGCTTTCTTTAAAATAGCAAACGGAAACATTTATGCTTTCCAGATTTTTTAGAATCTTTTGGACTTCTTTTTTAGGAGATTTACCCGTTTGTCTAATATAAACCGCAACAACTGTAACGGGAAATATTTTGCAAATTCTTTCGTAAAGCATTGGATCGTGCTGCGAGTCATCGCCCATTAAGACATATTTTAAAGTTGGGTAGAACTCTACAACATGCTTTATTTTTTCGTATTTATGATCGTGATTTCCTCTTCCGCTCATGAAGAAATCGGTGACTCCTCTTTTGATGTCTTTTAAGAGAAAAACGGCTTTAGGGAGTTTGTGAATTCGGGTGAATTTAGCAATAAATCGGTATAAATTCCATTCGCTGCTAGAGATGTAGAAAAAAGCATTTACTTCTTCGACATTGTCTCTTCCTGCAGAACTTAAAGCTTGATAGTGAGGTACAACATCTTTAAAAACTTTTCGGTCATTTACATTTTTAAATAATAAAATATAAAGTTTTCGAAAAAAGTTATTGGTGTGTGAAATCAGAAAAGTGTCGTCAATGTCAGATATGATTCCGAGTTTTCCTTTGTGAGGTCTAATAAAACTGCCTTTGCAAGTTATGGTTTCTTCTTTATATTTTAAACTCACTTCGTAAGACATCCATCCAAAATGGGTTTCTTTTTCTAATGGAATGCAAAAATTGAAAAAGCCATCATCTAATGTTTTAGTGTGGATGACTTCGCCATTATAATGAAGATAAACATCAAAATTTTTAATGGTTTTTATTCGGAACAGTCTGAGTATCGAAGTGGCATTTTTTAATTTTCTTTTCTCAAAATCGTATTTGTTTTCTCTTTTTAAAACATGCCCCATTACAATTAACTCTTGCTCATTTGCATAACCGCGATATAATTGTAGAATTGGTTTCATTAATTACGTATATTTATGTAACTGTAAATTACTTAATTTAATTGGTTTTAAAAATAAAATTTTGAAAAAGAATATTCTATTTGTTGTAAATCCTATTTCTGGTGACTTGGATAAATCAGATCTTATTGATGCTGTTGAAGAGTTTGCAGCAACCAATCATTTCAATTTGGAAGTCTACGAAACTACGGGAAAAAATGATCTAAGAACCATACAATCTTTATATAATGAACATGAGCCAGAGCGCATTATTGTTGCAGGAGGCGACGGAACGATAAAAATGGTGGCCGAAGCGGTAGAAGAGCAAGATGTTATAATCGGGATTTTGCCTGCAGGTTCTGCAAACGGACTTTCGGTAGACTTGAATCTTCCTGATGGAATAGAGGAGAACCTTAAAATAGCGTTTCTACACCATTATATCGAAATGGATATGATTTGTATTAACGGAAAAAAAAGTATCCATTTAAGCGATATCGGATTAAATGCCAATTTGGTTAAAAATTATGAAGAAAGTGATGTGCGTGGTTTTTGGGGATATGCATTGCAAGCTTTCACAACGCTCAAAGAATCTGAAGAACCTTTTGTTGCTACCATTTCGGCAAATAACAAAACGGTAGAGCATGTAGCAAGAATGATTGTAATAGCCAATTCGCAGAAATATGGAACTGGAGTTGTAATTAATCCAAATGGTGCTATGAATGACGGCAAGTTTGAGCTCGTAATTTTAAAGAGTCTCGACCTGCTTTTAATCGGAAAAATAATTACTGGAAATATGCCAATTGATTCTGATGATATTGTGATTATTTCAACCGATAAGGCTGAAATAAAAACGGATTATCCCGTTAATTTTCAAATTGATGGAGAATATTGTGGAGCACAGACTTCTTTAGAAATTCATATTCTGCACAAGCAAATGAAAATTGCGGTACCGTAGATTTATTTAAATGGATTACGTTCCTGCCATTCTGTTTTTGGTTCTAAATAATTAAAAAACCTTGAAATGTTATGGTTAATCAATGCATTGCTATGTGTGATTAAACCATACATTTTAACTGGTTTTGCCCCAACCGAACTTTTAATTTCAAGAGCTGTTCTGGCAAAAACAATTTCTTTGAAACCTTTCTTAATAGAATAAGCGATCATATCGTAGAGCATATTTAAATACAGCATTTTTTCGCGCTGAACACTTTCGTCATAACCAAGAAAATACGTATCCATTACATCGCCATTTTTGATTAAAGTGTTGAAGCCGATTAGTTTTTCATCTAAAAAATAGCCATAGAGAAGAAAGTTGTCTCCCATGATTTCTTTGAAAAAGCTGAAATGATTTCTCGCCAGAAAAAAGGTATTGAAAGGTGCATTTTTTGCAACATGAAAATATAAATCGTAAATCACATCTTCATATTGTTTAATGTCAGAAAGAGACATTTGCTGTTTTACAATTCCTTCCGATTTTTTGCGTGCCCGTTTGTATTGATCGCGATATTTTTTTAATAAAGCATCAATATAATCTTGTTCGGTTTTCCAATTTTCATTGATTTCAAAAATCATATTTGGTTGGGTCGAAAACGTGTAGTTGTTTTTGAATTCTGCCTGAAGCGGTTCGATTTCTTTTGCTGTAAAATCTTTTATGCTCGTTATATGAACCTTTCTTCCGCTTTCTTTCAAATCTTTTTTAAGCTGATTGATAGCCTTATGAAGTGTTTTAATCGCTTTGGATTCTTTGATGGTCTTGTCAAAAATAAAAGCATTTTGTCCTGTAAGCATATTGTTTCCAACAAATAAAACGTGTGAAGCAAAATTCTTTAATGCAAAATTACGTACCGAAGTTTTTAAGCATTTATCACGCTCTCCAAAAGATTCAAGTTTTTCTGCAAATAAGAATTGCGTTAAAGCAATTCCGATTAGTTTTTTTTCTTCAAAAAGCCCAATAAAATGGCAGGTCATATTTACTGGAGAAGAATTTTCCAGTACTTCGAGATATTCTCGTGTCAAAAAAATATTATTTGCTGCAAGCGAGTTCCATTCTAAAGGCAGTAATGATGCGCTTTTGTAAATCTGGAAAGAATATGTTGTATTCAAAAGAGTGAGCTAATTTCTTCAAAATTAGATAATATTTATAATAACTAATGGGGTTTAAGTTATTATTAAGAAAAACCCATTTGAAATAAATTTTTCAAACGGGTTTTTTATAAATGATATTAAGCAAATCCGCAGATGATTCCGCCCATAAGGGTCAGAGTAAGAATCCAGTATCCGCTATGGATAAAAATATATTTCCAAGATTTTCTTTCAAACAAGCCGTTGATTCCAATTAAGGGAAAAGCAAAAAATAGTCCCGACATAAAACCGTGAAGCGCACCATGCTTGAAAGTTCTGTAGGCCATTCCGTAATCTGCCATAAAAGCAGCAAATGAAGGTTTTGCACTGTCAATTAATGGCGGTCCACCAACCATTCCGATTGCACCAGACTGATGAATGGTCAGAGACATTAAAGTCATTGTAATCATTAGAGAAAAAATATACGTTAGTCCGAAGATTTTAAGCATATTTCCTTTTTTTAACTCTTCTTGAGTAAGATTATTTTCTTTCATCCAGATTGTTCCGAATACTTTTGGGCTGTACCAGATAAAACCAGTTACGAGTGTGACAATTGCTGCAAGGAATAAAGCAACGAAGTTAATTTGCATAATGTGAGGTTTTTAGAATTAGTTGATCAAATGTAATCAAAAAAATGCAGGTTCTGAAAAATAATAAAAGTAGCTTAAATCCTACTTGTAAAATTTTTTTCAACAGTTTGCCGATAATTTGGTGTATTATAACTGTGAATTGTATAATTTTACGCGAGTAACAAATCCCAAATCTGTTATGAAAATTTTAATTACTCTTTCTTTATTATTTGCTTTTTCGCTAAACGTTTTGGCAGATAACATTTCGGATAAAGAAAAAGAAGCGCTTGTAAAATTGTATCATGCAACAAATGGTTTGCAATGGAAAAACAAATGGGACTTAAGTCTGTCTGTTTCTACTTGGTACGGTGTTAAAGCCGAAAACGGAAAAGTGGTCGCGCTCAATTTGGCAGATAATAATCTGCAGGGAGAATTGCCTGAAGCTTTTTACGATCTTGTGAATTTAGAATCGCTGAATCTGGAAAAAAATAAAATTGAAGGAAGTTTGTCTTCTGCCATTTTTAATCTGAAAGAGTTAGAAATGCTTAATATTGCCGATAATAAATTATCAGGAGCAATTCCATCTTCGATTTGCCAGTTGACTAAATTGAAAGATTTGGAGCTTTTTATGAATAAGATATCTGGAGAGCTTCCGTCGGAAATTGGAAAACTAAATCAGTTAGAAATTTTAGCTGTTTGCAATAATGAATTAAACGGAAAACTGCCTGTTTCGATTTATAAAATTTCTGGTCTAAAAGTATTGCTGCTGAATAATAATAAGCTGTCGGGAAATTTGACAAATGAAATTATTAATTGGAATGTATTAGAAAATTTTAGTTTATTTGACAATGAATTTTCAGGCGCAATTCCGCAAGAAATTGAAAAGCTTAACAAGCTTGAAGAATTGAATCTTTCGTATAATAAATTTACAGGCGAAGTTTCAAAAAAGACAGCATTATTAGATGCTTTGAATATGACCATGATGGACGAAAATGGAAATCCGTTTTTATTAGAAATAAACCAAGAAAATAAATTACAATAATTACCCAAAATTAATCGATGCTTATGAATGAATTTTACACTCGTTAAACAAGTTGATTAAATATATTTAGTTAATTGCCAAAACCGTAATTCGTTACGGTTTTCTGGTTTCTAGAGGTTTCGCCTTTTTGAAAAAATAACATTTAATTTAGAATTGAATTCTTTATGTTTGCCTAAATTTTTATAACTTTAATATAAGTATCCGGAGAACCAAAAACCGATTAACCAACGGCATTACTAATCACTTAATAAGAAGAAATTATGACACTGCAATATCAAGGAGAACAGTACGGAAAACCAACCACTTTTACAATTAGAATTATTGGTAATAACTTATCAAAAAGCAGTTCCAACTACCAGGTTGATCTTTTGGTAGGAGATAAAAAACTGCCGACTTTTACAAGTGAAATTCACCAAAGTCTTTCTAATTGTTTAAAAGAAATTTACTTGTTTAGAAAATATAACGGAATCACATTCAATGAATCGTCAGAGAAAATAGTTTCGCTTTATGTTGCTTATGATAAAGTTTTGTACAACTATAATAAATATGCTTTATTTAGAGCATAAATTTTTCTCAAAAGAGTATAAAAAAGACCATTTGAAAAAATGGTCTTTTTTTATTTTAAAAAGCAAAAGTTATTATCGAATTATCTTTAAATAAGCGCTGTAAGGATCGTCTTTAAGTGAGGTACGCATGTAGTATACGTTTTCGTCTTTTTCTTTTAAATCAAACTGAATTAAGCCTGCATCGCAATAATAGTAAAGTAGGTTATCATCAGCAGGAAATTCTATATTGGAAATTGGCAGTGTAGTTAGTTTTTCTTCAAATGCAATTTCACCGTTTGATAAGTCCAGTTCAAAAAGCTTCTTTTTGCGAGTGTATCCCCAAAGATTATCAACTTCTTTAACGATGTATTCCACATTATCGCCTTTAAAATCTGTTTTCCAAAGCTGAGTTCCTGTTTTAGAATCAACAGCATAGATAGAAGAAACTTCTGGCCCTTGCGCTGCAAAATATAGCTTTTTGTCGTGGCATACTATACGTTCCTTAACGTTATTCTGGTTTTCTTCTATTTTAAACTGCCACAAAACATCAAGGCTATTTGGTTTTAAAGCATACAGCCAATTTTTATCGCCTGCTATAAAAACACTTTCGCCATCTGTAACTGGTTTCCCGGTCATGGTTTCATCAAAGCTTTTTTGGTAAAGTAATTTTCCTGTATTAGCCTCAAAACAATATACATTTGTTCCGCTTTGGGTAAAGATCTTATTATCGAAAAAAAGTGGCTCAATATCGTTGTTTGGAGTGTCTAATTTGTAGTTCCAAGCCAAGCTGCCATCTTTTAAATCTAAAGCGTATAAATTACTGCTCTGATTTTGATTTTGAGCAGTTATAAAAAGTTTTCCGTTAGCTATAATCGGAGTTTGGTCTTTTAGAACAATCTGGTCTGTAATGTTTCCTATTCTAGATTTCCAGAAAATAGTTCCTGTTCCATTATCTACTGCGTAAATTTCTCCATTAATAAACGGAATATACACAACTCCGTCATGAATGGTTATTTTGTTGGCGCACATCTCTGTGTGGGCATCTGAAGCTTTTACTGTCCAAACAATGCTTTCGACTTCCAGATCCCATGAAAAAAGCGAACCGTCGTAATCGTAAATTAAAATTGAGGTATCGTCTAGAGAAATCTTTTTAAGCGGTTTTAGAGATTTATTAGTAACAGCTTCTTCTGCAGGTAATTTGCTGTTGGTGTAGTTGGTTTTGCTGGCGGGCGCTTGTCCAGACATATTTGCAAAGGCGAATACAAATAAAAGGGCTATTAATTTGTGTTTCATTTTAAGATTTGGGTTGATTTTCTGATTGTGTTTGTAATCTGAAATTACTTCATTCATAACTTCTTGTTTGCTTTGTTATTGTGTTTGCTGTATTTGTGTCTTTATTAATTGCCAATTTGTAGGTTTTGTGCGCTTTTAATACTGTTCTAAAATCCTCAAACATTTAAAGAAGTAAATATAAACAAAAAAAGCTCCAGATTTCTCTGAAGCTTTTGTCTTAGTAAGTAGTCCGTGGGGGAATCGAACCCCCCTTACCAGGATGAAAACCTGGCGTCCTAACCGATAGACGAACGGACCTGCTTTGCTATTGCGGGTGCAAAAGTGCAACTATTTTTGAGATGTACAAAGCATTTTGAGAAAAATTTTTAATTTTTTTTGATGGAAAACCATTTTGGACGATCAGTATTGGCATGTTAATCGAGTTAGTTGTTTTGTATTTGTTTGATTAATAAATTGTTGTTGTGAGGTTGTGTGGGCGAAATGTTCGTTTTTTAAGTGAAAAATAATTTTTAAAAATATTGAAAAATTTTATTTTTGAGAGAATATTCTTCTATGCTTTTATTGTGTTTTATGTTTTAATGAAGGGAAGAATAATCATGTTTTCTGAGATAGTTCCGATACTTCGACACTTAAAGCTTTAGAAATTCTAATAACTTTATCGATACCCATAATTTGTTTGCCTAACATATATCTTCTTAAAGCTTCAATATCTAAATTAGAATCGCTCGCTAAATGTCTAACTTTTAGTTTTTTTCTTTAATAATCTCATTTATATTATTTCCAACAATCTTTAGAGATTCAGGAACTTCTTTCTTTCTCATTTTTTCATATTGTTTGAACCTGAAAATTATGAGTTAGTAATTAAAAAAATCGTAGCACGAGCCAGACGCTCACGCCAACAGTTGATAGATCCTAAATCCATTTCGTTTGATTAAGATGACTATTAAGAAGCTTTTTTACGAAATTAAATCTATGTTAAAAGAGCACCTTTATTTCAATATTAATGTGAAATTTGTGAAATGTCTAATTAACAACGAGATAATATGGAAGGGCAAATTATAGAATTGGAAAAAAAATACTGGTACGGAGTTGAAAATAATGACTATGAAACGGTAAGAAACCTAACGCTGTTTCCTTGCATAGTTGCCGGGAAAAATGGCATTCAGAGTATCAGCGAGACTGAGTTCAAAAATATGTTCGACTCTGGGCAAACCAATAAAATAAAAGTGCTGAACATCTATGATGTAAAAGAAAAACTAATTGCCGAAAACACTGCGGTAATAGGATATCGTCTCGATTTTGAGATAGTAGATCAAAGTCAAAAAGAACCTATAAAGTGCGTTTGCACTTCTACCTGGATTAAAGAAAACAGCAAGTGGGCGTGTGTGATGCATACTGAAACAGAATTGGAAAAGAATTAGCCCAATGGTAGATATCTTTAGATCTTTACAAGAGACATTAAAATTAATGGCAATTCCAAACCATATTAGCATTAATGAAAGGGATGATTTAATTAGATTTAATTTAGAAGAATTAGAGGGTGATTTTTATACCTTTCTGAATCCTATTAATCTCAATAAGTTGCATTCAGAAAACTTGATTGATGGTGATATTAAATTTAAATTGGAACAATTATTTATTCTTTTACAAGATATTGAGAGTAAAGATTGGAACACTGAATCTTTTTTGACTAACCCAAAATGGTTTGTAATACGTAATCTGGCTAAAGAAGTAACCCAGTATTAAATAATATTTAGACTGCTAATTTGAGCGTAATGCTCTTGAAGGCAATGGATATAACAGTTTTAATGATAGTTCTAAAAAAAGCTTCAGAGAAATCTGGAGCTTTTGTATTGGTAGTGAGGACAGTACTCGAATCGGCATCCGTCGTGGCGGATATAAGCCCAACGAACTGTTAGGATTTAAAATAAAAAAACATCAGCTTTTTTAAGTGGTATTTTTCTTAGTAGCGGGAAGCATTCAAACATCTAACTAGATTATCTTTGATTATTATGATTTTTAAAAATGAACACCTTAACTTTTTTCTCTTCTTTTTGTTTGCATAACCACATTTATAAAATAAGTTAGGAGTAATTTTAGTGAACCAAACGGCAAACGGTAAAAGATTTGTCAATGCATAACAAATTTAAAGTCTCGTTGACAGCTGGTGAATCCAATTTTTATAAACTATGAAAATAAAAGTTTATTCCCCTTTAAATCCTTTACTTAAAAAATACATAGAGTGTATTTATATACTCACGCATACATCTGAAGAAAAACCCGCCCAATACATAACTTTCCCATCTATTTTTACCATTGTATCAATAAGTGAAAAATCAAAAACTATTAATAAAGGAAATAAGTTAATAATTGGGAAATGCGATGACAATAAGATTGAAACAAATTTGGTGTATAATTTCAATAAGCCGGTGTATGTCCAATACGAAGGAGAAATAAAAGAAATTACTATCTATTTTAAGCCGTTAGCTATTAATTCATTTTTGGAGCATGAATTAAGCCACTATAATAGTTCAAATTTTTCTGAATTTTCACCTTTTAAAGATTATAGAAAAGCTATGATTGAAATTCTTTCCTTGCAAAATGATACCGAAAAAATTCAAGCTGTTGAAAGTTATTGGTTATCCAAATTAATAGGGTTTCAGCATGATTTTCTTGAAACTATTTTGTCTGAAATTATGTGTGAAGAAAATGATGCTTTAACGATTATAGAACTATGTAAAAAAAATGCTATTTCACGTACAACGCTAAACAAACACTTTGGCAGGCATATCTGCAAAACTCCATCTCAATTCAAAAAGATACTAAGATTTCGAAATGCGGTTAATAAATACTCATCAAACAATACAAGAAACAGCTTAACGGATATTGCATATAGTGTTGATTATTTTGACCAGTCCCATATGATAAGAGAATTCAAATCATTGACAGGGTTCTCTCCTAAAGTTTTTTTTGAAAAAACAACTGCGCTAGAAAGAAAACAAGTGCACTGGCTGTTTTTATAGGTTTACATTTATACAATTTTTCGTTTTATGGTTAAAGTAGTTTTGTCTCTTTAATCATAAAATGATACCATATGACAACCCGTCAAATATATTTTATTATATCGATCTTCTTTATATCGCTTTTGCAACCTATCGCGGTCCAATCACAAAATTTGGAAAGTGTAGTTTATCCGATAAGGTCTCACTTAAAAAAACTTGAAAAAGAAAATAATTTAAGTGGGGTTGTTCTTATTGCAAAAAATGGCAAACCAATATATAGGGAAGCATTTGGTTTTGCCAATTTGCCAGACAGTATAAAAAATAAGCCAGACACAAAGTTCAACTTAGCTTCTATAAACAAGATGTTTACAGCAATAGCGATTATGCAATTGGTAGAATCTGGCAAGATTTCGCTTCAAGACAAAGTAGGCAAATATCTTGCAGATTATCCCAATAAAACTGTTGCCGACTCTGTAACAATCCACCAATTGTTAACGCACACTTCGGGAATGAACAGTTTTTGGGAAGAATACGATAAGCTTGCAAAAGAAAAATTCAAAACGGTTTCTGATTACCTTCCGTTGTTTGTCAATAAAAAACTAGCCTTTGCTCCAGGTACCAGCTTCTCGTATAGCAATTCTGGATACATGGTTTTAGGATTAATCATAGAAAAAGTGTCGGGTCAAAATTATTTTGATTATGTAAAAGAATATATATACAAACCTTCAAAAATGATTAATACTGATGCTTATGAATTGGACAATGCTATTCCAAATTTAGCTACTGGCTATACCATGTCATTGGAAGAACCAGGGCAATGGAAAAATAATATTTTCGTAAATTTAGCAAAAGGAACTCCTGCTGGTGGCGGGTATTCAACAGTTGATGATTTGTTGAGTTTTGCCAATGCTTTACAAAACGGTCGTTTGCTTAGTAAAGAAAATATTGCTCTTTGTACATCGGGTAAAGTGAAGTATAGAGAAGGAATGTACGGGTATGGGTTTGAAGAAAACAAAATAAACGGGCACCGAATTTTTGGACATACCGGTGGGCATGATGGTATTGCTTGTGAACTAATGATTTATCCGGATTTGGGCTATACTGTTGTTATTCTGACAAATGGAGAAGTTGAAAATTATTGGGAAGTGAGTAATCTAATTAAAAAACAATTAGTGGGTTCAGCACCATCAATTGACAATTTTTTTTATACTAAAGATATAATTAAGATAGTATGCAATAAAGGTTATGAAGCTGGCATTAAAGAAATAGAACGCAATTCGAAGAAGTGTTCATTAAGAGAAAATCTTATTGAAAGATATGGTTGTAAGCTATTGTTCGAAAAAAAGACGAATCAGGCAATAGATTTATTTAAGTTAAATAATCACCTTTTTCCAGACTCCACCTATGGGTATTATTATATAAGTGAGGCATATAGGTTTTCAGGTCAAAAAAAACAAGCGATTGAATATCTAAAGTTATACATTGAAAAAGAGCCAGAAGACAAGGATGCTAAATTAAAATATAAATTGCTAATGAAATAGCTAGTCCAATCTCCGAAGAATTCCTCATGAAAAGCTGCGCAAATGTCTCTGACTTTGCGCTTTTTTTTGCCATATTGAATACAAAAACGTCTCAAAAGTCTGCTGACTTTTTTCGTTTATATCTTGTTAGGAGTTTTATTCTAAAGTAAGAGACTTTGAGACGCTTATGTTTTTTAGATATATTTGTTTTGAGTAGCGCAAAGTTAGAGACATTTGCGCAGCACTGATGAAGAAGATTTTGCGGAACACGAAATAATTAACTCAAACTTTAAAACTATAAATGAGCACACAAGAAATATTTGATGAATGGCATAGAAGAGAATATCCAAGTCAATATATTTGGGAAAATTATACGTATCCAAATTTCGGAATTAGTGATGATCAATTAGTGTGCAGATTGCCAATTAGAATTTTTAATTGTGATAATTGTCAATTAATAATTGATAATGAAGAGATTTCAGAAATCCATAAATCAACAATTGAATATATTGTTAGAAATCAAGAATCATTTATAGAAGACATCCGAAAAGGTATTTTTGATTATTATACATTTCTGTGGAACGATTACTTGAATGAATTTGAAGATGATAATAAATATCCTAATCCAATGAATAAGGATGCTCAAATTATTGATTTAATGATAAAACCAAAAGCAATTCATATGGCAGGAAAAATAGATGAAGGTTATTTTGGAATCTGTTTCAATTCGACATTTGAAGGAGATCACGGACTTGGGATAGAAATGAGAAATTACAAAGTGAAAAATGTAGGAGCTGAATCTGTTGGGTTTAATTTGCACTCTGTGGAATAATTCAACATAAAGAATATAAAAGTTTCAAGGATAGTTTAAAAAAAACAAAAAAATCCCACTCTCCGAAGAGTTCCTCATAAAAAAGCTGCGCAAATGTCTCTGACTTTGCGCATTTTTTTTTCGTCATATTGAATACAAAAGCGTCTCAAAAGTCTCCTGACTTTTTTCGTTCATCTCTTGTTAGGAGTTTTATTCTAAAGTAAGAGACTTTGAGACGCTTATGTTTTTTAGATATATTTGTTTTGAGTAGCGCAAAGTCAGAGACATTTGCGCAGCACTAATGAAGAAGACTTTGCGGAGCAGGGGATATTCTGTTATAGTGGCTCAATTAGAAAAGGATTATTCGAAAATTAGTAATTAAAAAAAATGAGAAAGTTAACTTTATGTGATAGGTTTTTACCACACCAATATATTAGAATTGAAAATGAAGTTGGTATCAAAATACCTGATAACATTAAAGATTTTATTTCAGAATATGCTGATTTGTCGGTAAAGGAAAATAAGTTTATAAATAATGACGGAAAGTTGTTTGAGATTTCACAATTCATAACTTATAGGATGATGTACGATTTTATTAAAGAATTCAAAGAAGAAGGTTTGGGAAAAAAGTTGCCATTTGCTATTGATAATGGAGGCTGGATATTTTGTATATCATTTGATGAAGAATCGATAGATAAAATTTTACTGTATCAAATGGAAATGGAGTGGGAAACAAAAAATGATGCTTTTGAATTAGTAGCCAATAGCTTTGAAGAGTTTATAAATGGTTTGCGAGAAGAAACTGCCATTTCTCTATAAAAGTTTACTGCCGCTCTCCTAAGTGTTCCCCCCCGCTCTCCGAAGAGTTCCTCACAAAAAAGCTGCGCAAATGTCTCTGACTTTGCGCATTTTTTTTTCGTCATATTGAATACAAACGTCTCAAAAGTCTCCTGACTTTTTTTTTGTTCATCTCCTATTAGAAGTTTTGTTTTAAAGTCAGATACTTTAAGGCATTTATGTTTTTTAGATATATTTGTTTTGAGTAGCACAAAGTCAGAGACATTTGCGCAGCATTAATGAAGAAGACTTTGCGGAGCAGGGAATAACATGATGAATTCTGATCTGGAAAACTTAAAAGCATGAATAAATAAATAAATAATAAAAACAATAAGTCAAATGAAAAAAACAGCAGGGATTTTATTATTAATGATTATTCTTAGTTGTTCTTCAAAAGAAAAAATCGTTAAAAATATTTCTTGTGAAGGAAATATTTCTGTCCAATATGATAGATTGAAGCCGAAAAATTCAGGTATTGTGTCGAAGCAAAATTTGCAAGCATTTACAGTTTATTTTTTGTATGAATTTAATGATGTTATCAAAGGATTTGTTAATAATGAGTTGAAATATGAAAAAAAATTAAACCTATCTGGAAGTTCGGATACTTTGGAGGAATATTTTGGATATAATTATTCGAAAGATTCAGAGACACCTATTTTAAAAGTAATTTCTGAAACAAAAAAAACTTGTTTTGATATACGAATAGACAAAAGATATAAGATAATTTATGTTTATTTCTCAAAAGACGGAAAATGGACTATTAGATTTTCTAATGCCTATTATACTAGCTAATCTCTCTGCTAGCACGAGCACAACGATCACACAGATTTGCAATCTGTGCCCGTAAAGAGAATCGGAAAGGTATGTAAACAAAAAAAGCTCCAGATTTCTCTGAAGCTTTTGTCTTAGTAGCGGGAACAGGACTCGAACCTGTGTCCGCCGCGGCGGATATGAGTCCGACGAGCTGTTAAAATTTTGAATAAAAAAAAACACCAACTTTTTCAAGTGGTGTTTTACTTAGTAGCGGGAAGCATTCAAATATCTAACCTCTTTTTTGAAGATTTCTATGAAATTAGCGCATTTGCATCTTAATTATTTTTGTAAAATCAGCTAATTGTTTAGCTGAAAAATATTAAAGATGATAAGGGAGGCGTTTATTTCATTTTCCGATTAGAAATACAGGAATAAAAAAGCTTCAGAGCAATCTGAAGCTTTTTTGTCTTGACATTTAACCGCCATTTACTTTCCACCGTCAAACTGTCGATTATAGCCGAATGCTTCTAATGCAAAAAATGGCTATAAGCTCAAAGTTAAACAAAAGTTAAGTCTTTACGGAAAGCCGTAAGGAATCAATAAAACATTGCATTATTTTCGCCGTACTCAACTAATAACCTCAATATATTAAAAATGCGTATGCGGAAATTTTACTTACTACTCTTTTTTTTAGTGTCTTTTATTACCCATTCTCAAGATATTCTTTGGGAGAAATCTTATGGAGGGACACATGCTGATTACCTTTTTGATGCCCAGCCAACGGCTGACTATGGCTTTATTTTGGCTGGAAGTTCGGTTTCGGGCAAAACGGGAAGCAAAGCCGATGACAATCATGGAGATCTGGATTACTGGATTTGGAAAATGAAAGAAAACGGAGATCTCGACTGGCAGAAAAGCTATGGAGGATCAGGCTTTGATCTTCTCCAAAGCATTAAAAATACCCGAGATGGAGGATTCATTCTTGCCGGAACTTCAAGCTCTTCAAAAAGTTTTCAGAAAAAGGATAACTGCAAAGGCCTTTCAGATTTTTGGGTTATAAAGCTAAATGCTGCTGGAGACGAACAGTGGCAGAGGACTATAGGAGGAAATGGCCAGGAAGAACTCTTGTGTGCTTTTCAAACTAAAGATGGAGGCTATATTTTAGGAGGCTCTTCAAGTTCCAGCCCAATTTCTACATCAAGTTCTAAAATTGATGAAAACTCTTTTGCTGCAGACATCTATTCTAAAACAGAGAAATGTAGAGGCAGCATGGATTATTGGGTTGTCAAATTGGATAAAGAAGGTGTTATCCAATGGCAGAAAACTTATGGTGGAGAATATTCCGATATTTTAAGGAGTATGGAACAGACTGCAGATAACGGCTACATTCTTGCCGGATATTCTAATTCTCCAGTTTCAGGAGATAAAACGGAATCGAGTAAAGGAGGCGGCGATTATTGGGTTCTGAAACTAAATGATTCAGGTGTCATTGAATGGCAGAAAACGTATGGAGGAGATGGGGATGACCAGCCCTATGTCATTCACCAGACTAAAGATGGAGGATACATCTTGGGCGGAAACTCAAACAGTTCTAATGCATTAACTACAGAAGGCGGAATTATTGCCAACGGAACAGACTATTGGGTTCTTAAACTGGATAAAGAAGGCAGCGTAATTTGGAGCAAAACTTTCGATTTTGGCAAGGTGGATATCTTAACCTCACTGGTTGAAAATGCAGATGGCACCTATTTAGTTGGCGGCCATGCACGCAATTCCGCTCCCAGGTCAGGCAATGGTTTGGTTTCAAAAGCGGCTGGATTAATCGCTAAGGAAAAAGACGGAATAAACGATTATGTCGCTTTAAAAATTAGCGATAAAGGCGATGAAATCTGGAATAGAACCGTAGGCAGCGGAGGTGAAGATATTTTAAGAAAACTCGTTGAGACCAGAGACGGGGGCTATCTGATGGCGGGAACTTCCAACGGTTCGTCAAGAGATAAAAATTCAAGCATAGGAGGCAACGATTTCTGGGTGGTCAAATTGAAAGACAAACAGAAAGTTGAAAAAGTAAAAGCTAGCATTGAGGCAATTCCTAATCCAGCGAATGCATATACCAATGTGATTATAGGTTATGATTATACGGAAGGCACTGCAACGCTAGTTGATATGCTGGGAAGAATTTTGCAGCATTTTAAAATTAACAGCAGAACCGTTCCAGTAAACTTAAATGGTTATGCTGAAGGGGTTTATATAGTTAAGATTCAGACAGATGTGAAAACAGAATCAGTTAAAATAATTAAGAAGATTTAATACCTGAAATAAATGCATTCTATAAAATTACAAAGCATGCTAAAGTTTTTATGCCTGCTTATGATCACGTTCTCTATAAGGGTTAATGCACAGAACGATACAGACGAAATTCAGCCAAATTATACACCGCCATCACCAGCAACTGCCAGTTTAGGGAGTTTTGGAAATATACCTGTAGGGCTGAATACGGGAAAGCCAAATATTAATTTAGAAATATACAATCTGAAAGAAGGGAGCATTTCTATTCCAATTTCTATAAGTTACAGTTCAAGCGGAGTTGCTGTAGATGCAGTAAGTTCGCAATTAGGTCTTGAATGGAACTTAATCTCATCGGGAGTAGTAAGCAGGCAGATTAACGGTTTTGATGATTTAAGAACAGATTTTTTTTCCCCTGATCCCGAAACTAGCGAATTTTGTATGCTTCGTTCACAATTGGCATCTACAACAGCAAAAAGTAATACTGAGAAGGATATTTACAGTTACAGTGCCTTTGGAATTTCAGGCAAATTTATTTTCGATGGAGATAATATTCGTGAAATCCGTCCAACCAAGAATAAAATTGAATTATTATATGCATCTGGTGTAAATGGATCTGTTCTAAAGTATTTTAAAATAACAGATACAAACGGCACGGAGTTTTATTTTGGCGATGCTGATACTGCGATTGAAATATCAAACAATAAAAATCTCTGCGGAAATTCGATCCAGACCTCCGGACAGACAGCTTGGTATCTGACCAAAATAAAAAAAATAGACGGTACCGTTGCATCTTTTAAATATAACATAAAAAGCTATAGTTTTAATCAGTCTTATAGCCAGATGGCCAGAAGCCAGGGAGAAGTTGTACTTAGTCCTGCCAGCGTGAGCGTACCTTGCGTAAGCAGTGTTGTAAACCATTCCGTTCCTTTTCTTGAAGAAATAAGGATAAATGACAAAAGGATTGTATTTGAATATGAAAAGCTTGATCTCACTATAAGAGATAGCGATCAGCTGACTAAAATGACTGTCTTTAAAAATGAAACAGAAGTTTTTAAAAGTTTTGATTTTTCGTATTACCTGCTGTCTAGAAATACGTCTTCAGATGTTTTAAATCCATATACCACAAGTTCCGGTGTAAATAACAAGCTTATTTTCCTGAAAGACGTTAAAGAATACGCTTCAGATCGTTCCGCTTTTATCCCTAAATATTCATTTGAGTATTACAGTCCAGAGATGCTTCCTCCAAGATTCTCATTTTCAAAAGATATTTATGGATATTATAATGCTGCCCGAAATTCTAATTTTGTCTATAACAATATAGGCCCGCTGGATCCGCTTCTGTATCAGCCATTTTCAACAGTAAAGTCAAATAGGGATGCCAATGTTAATACAGTGAAGTATGGCATGCTAAAAAGCATTGCATATCCGACAAAAGGCAATACGGAAATTTTTTATGAGCCTAATTATGTGGAGGTAGAAAAGAGGATTTTTCCTCAGGCAATTCCTGTATCTGCCAATCATCAGGCGGAAGCTGGAGATAACAACAGTGAAGTAAAAGAATCTGACCCGATACAGATTAAATTTGATCAGACCGCTGTTTTAAATGGCTGGGCTGAAGAAAATTTAATTGATGGTGAATTTTGTGCACTTGTTCAAGCTAGAGGGGCATCCTGTAACGTGCAGCTTATTAATGCACTGACTGGCGAAGTCGTGAAATCTGTTACGGCAGATCCTTCTTTCTCCATGGACGTAAGCCTAAAAGCTGGAGTGACCTACAAAATTAAAATTACCACAATGGTATCCTGCATGAATGCAGAAGGAAGATTGAGCTATTATGATGACCCCATACGTACTGTGAGAGTTCAGGAACCCGTTGCGGGAGTAAGAGTAAAGAGGACTGTAGACCATGATGATAATAACCATGAAGTGGTTAAAGAATACTACTATCATGATCTGGATTGCGATAGCTGCAGCAGCGGCTATTTTGCCACATCAAATCCAGCAGGAGTCAATAATGTAGATTTGAAAGTTTCTGGAGCTAATGCCCAGTATACCATGCATTCCAGCCCCAAAAAACCTCTTTCTTCTTTTGATGGGATTGTCGTATCGTACGGAAAAGTAATTGAGTCAGAAGGGATAAATTATGCAAATGGTGGCGTTTTGCATGTCTTTGACAATAATATGGATGAGGAGCCAGCACCAGTCTGCTATGAATACCTAAGAGGAGCTTCATTTTCTAACGGTTTTTCCAATGGCGAGATCAGCACTTTTAAATTTAGAAAAGAAGGGGTTATAACAGTGCCGCTTATACTGGAAGAGATGTTTTATGGACATAACCCTTCTTTAGACGTCGCTTTTAATAATTTCTACGGAGGCGTGGCAGGCTCGCTTGTAGCTGTAGGAACTGGTGGTGATGGAGGTCTTAATGGGCCTGGAATTACCACGGAACCATTTTTTGACTTTAATATCTACCAGACAAGGATTGAATGGCATTATCTGGCTCAGAAAAAAACAACTGTTTATGATTTGAATGGGAAAAATGGCATTACAACAGTAGTGGATTATTCTTATGATAATCCTGCCCATCTGCAGCTGACATCCCAAATCACAACAAACTCAAAGGGAGAAAAAACGAAGACAAAATTTTTCTATGCACTGGATCCGGAAATGAATGGCAAGCCTTTTATAAATGAGATGATAGCGAAGAATGTTGTTGGAGTTCCGCTGGATATTTTAACGTTTAACGGAGATGATAAAATATCAGAAAAGCTGAATGTCTATGAAATGAGTTCGGAAACTGGCAGCCTACTAGTTCCAAAATATGTGTATGCTAATAAAGGGATGAATCCAATAGATGTTTCCCAGGACTTAAAAATAACATTTGACAAGTATGATGAGAAAGGCAATGTATTGCAATACACCCTTGAAGGGGGAATGCCTGTGTGCATCATCTGGGGATACAATAAGACGCAGCCTGTAGCAAAAATAGAAAATGCTTCTTATGCAGAAGTATCGGGTTATGTTTCAGCTATTCAAGACCAATCCAATACTGCGAATGAAAGTGCTCTTATAGGGGGGCTTAACGGTTTGAGAACAGCATTGCCAAATGCTATGGTAACCACTTACACGTACAAACCTTTAATAGGAATCAGTACGATTACAGATCCGAAAGGAATGGTTACAAGTTATGAATATGATGATTTTAACAGATTAAAATTGATAAAAAACAATAATGGAGAAATCATTTCTGAGAATATTTACCATTATAAAAACTAAAATGCACGATATGAAAAAGATAATACAGCTGATTTTATTATTTCTAATATCGGCTTTTTCCAGTTACGCTCAAGATACTATTCCTGCGATTAAAAAATCGATTTCTGCTCCTGTAATGGCGCCAGCAGCTATAAAAGACCCTCCTTGCGATGACTGCCCTCTTGGCTACGATTGGAACAGGGATTTGGACAATGACGGTTATGGAGATCCAAACTACCATGTATATAGCTGGACAAAACCTAGCGGTTATGTTGCAAATCAAGCCGATTGCAATGACAGGGACAGTACGATTAATCCTGATACTGTGTGGTATCGAGATGCAGACGGCGATGGTTTTGGTACGTCAGCTTTAACAGTAAAACAGTGTTTGCAGCCAGCAGGTTATGTTAGAAACGCATTAGATCTTAATGATTCAACACCATATATTACAAACATTACGCCTCAGTATTTCTATCAAGACGCAGACGGTGATGGCTACGGAAATCCAAGTGTTTATGTGTACTATAGCTATCAGCCGGGAGGTTATGTCACAAACGGTTTAGACTGTAATGATAGCGATGCATCATTAAATCCGAATACGGTATGGTATAGAGATGCTGATGCAGACGGTTTTGGAAATGCAAACATAACCACAAGAAGCTGCACGCAGCCTGGGGGGTATGTAAGAAATGCTGCAGATTATGATGACAGTACAGGAAATATCACCAATGTCGCGCCTCAGTATTTCTATAGAGATGCAGATGGTGATGGCTACGGAAATCCAAGTGTTTATGTGTACTATAGCTATCAGCCAGGTGGTTATGTTACAAACGGTTTAGACTGTAATGATAGCGATGCGTCATTAAATCCTAATACAGTTTGGTACCGAGATGCCGATGCAGACGGTTTTGGAAATGCTAATTTGACCACTAATAGTTGCACGCAGCCTGGGGGGTATGTGAGAAATGCTGCAGATTATGATGACAGTACAGGAAATATCACCAATGTTGCGCCTCAGTATTTCTATAGAGATGCAGATGGTGATGGCTACGGAAATCCAAGTGTTTATGTGTACTATAGCTATCAGCCGGGAGGTTATGTCACAAACGGTTTAGACTGTAATGATAGCGATGCATCATTAAATCCGAATACGGTATGGTATAGAGATGCTGATGCAGACGGTTTTGGAAATGCAAACATAACCACAAGAAGCTGCACGCAGCCTGGGGGGTATGTAAGAAATGCTGCAGATTATGATGACAGTACAGGAAATATCACCAATGTCGCGCCTCAGTATTTCTATAGAGATGCAGATGGTGATGGCTACGGAAATCCAAGTGTTTATGTGTACTATAGCTATCAGCCAGGTGGTTATGTTACAAACGGTTTAGACTGTAATGATAGCGATGCGTCATTAAATCCTAATACAGTTTGGTACCGAGATGCCGATGCAGACGGTTTTGGAAATGCTAATTTGACCACTAATAGTTGCACGCAGCCTGGGGGGTATGTGAGAAATGCTGCAGATTATGATGACAGTACAGGAAATATCACCAATGTTGCGCCTCAGTATTTCTATAGAGATGCAGATGGTGATGGCTACGGAAATCCAAGTGTTTATGTGTACTATAGCTATCAGCCGGGAGGCTATGTTACAAACAGTTTAGACTGTAATGATAGCGATGCATCATTAAATCCTAATACAGTTTGGTACAGAGATGCCGATGCCGATGGTTTTGGGAACGCAAACATAACTGTAGCAACCTGTACTCAGCCGGGAGGTTATGTGAGAAATGCTGCAGATTATGATGACAGTACAGCAAACATTACTAATATCGCACCTCAGTATTTTTATTATGATAATGACGGTGATGGGTTCGGAAATCCTAATATTGCGATATACTATAGTTCTAAACCAGGAGGCTATGTTACAAATAATTTAGATTGTAATGACAATGATGCATCATTAAGTCCTAGTACAAAATGGTATGCAGATAATGATCTGGACGGACTTGGAGACCCTTCTGTTTTTGTGCAGCAATGTACCGCTCCTAATGGCAATTATGTTCGAAATAATTCAGACAATTGCCCATCTATAGCGGGGTCAAGTTCAGACTGCTCAGATATTTTAATTCCTTCTGCTGACCGTAATTACATTATCAGCAAAGTGTATAAAAAACCGAAAAAAGCGATAGTAGAGTCACCGGCATTAGATGAGGTTCAGACAAGCATAACCTATTTTGACGGTCTTGGCAGAGCTGTACAGCAAATTGCAAACAGGCAGTCATCTGCAGGCAAAGATATTATCACGCACATTGCTTATGATAGTTTTGGAAGACAGGTGCTGGAATATCTTCCCTATGAAGCTTCTTCTACAAACATGTCATTTGCGACAGACGCTGAAACGGCAACAAAGGCATTTTACAATACAGAAAAATACGAAAACACTGCAAATCCTTTTTCAGAGAAGAAATTGGAATCATCGCCTTTAAATAGGATTTTAAGACAGGCGGCGCCAGGAAATCCGTGGGCTATGGATGGCGGCCATGAAATTAAATTTGACTATAAGACTAATACGGCAGACGAAGTGAAATTGTACAAAGCTTCAGCCAATTGGAATTCCGGATCTGGACTGTATGATATTTCCCTTTCAGATGCAGGATATTATCAGGAGGCCCAATTGTTTAAAAACATTACCTATGATGAAAACACTTCAGCAAACCTTGTTGAAAAATCGGGTTCTACAGTGGAGTTTAAAAACAAAGAAGGACAGGTTGTATTAAAGAGAACGTATGACGCTGGAGAAAAACATGATACATATTATGTTTATGATGTTTTCGGAAATCTCACCTATGTGATTCCGCCAAAAGCAGAAGGAATTATTAATGATGAGATGCTGAATGGCTTATGCTATCAATACAAATATGACAGTAAGAACCGTTTGGCAGAGAAAAAACTTCCAGGCAAACAGTGGGAGTTTATTGTTTACGATAAGTTAGACCGTTCTGTAGCAACAGGGCCTGCTTTTTCGCCTTTTAAAGATGATAATGCAGAAGGATGGATCATTACCAAATATGATGCTTTAGGCAGGCCAATTTATACAGGATGGACCAGCCAGGCTTCAAATTCTGCGATAAGAAAATCATTGCAAGATGCCCAAAACAGTAAAACTGTGATATTTGAAACGAAACAGACTTCTGGCACTATTGACGGAATAGAAGCGTATTACAGCAACACTATTGAACCCGTAAATTTTAAGCTTTTAACAGTAAACTACTATGATGGCTATGCATTTCCAAACGCGCAGCCTGTACCGACTTCTATTGAAGGGCAAGATGTTTTAAGCAATGTAAAAACACTAAATACAGGTACCTGGACAAGAGCTATCACTACAGCATCTTCAACAGCAGGAGAAACCAGCACAATATTTTATGATGATAAGGCAAGACCAATAAAAAACTATCTTCAGAATCATTTGGGAGGTTATACTTCAAGCGAAAGCAAAATTGATTTTGCAGGAAAAACATTGCACACCATTACCAAACATAAGAGAACATCTGCAGATGCTGAAATTGTGGTGCGGGAAGAATTTACGTATTCGCCTCAGGATAGATTGCTTACACACACGCACCAAATAAACGGAGGAGCAGTCGAACTTTTGGCGGATAATAGCTACGATGCTTTAGGGCAGCTGATGAGCAAAAAAACAGGTGGCAATACAGGAAATCCATTTCAGAAAGTAGACTTCCAGTACAATATAAGAGGGTGGCTTAAAGAAATTAATAAAATAAATAACTTGGGGCAGGGTATGTATCCTCCTGATTTATTTGCATTTGTAATTAATTATGATACGGTGCAAAGCGATGTCGCGGGAGTAATGCCGCTGTATAACGGAAATATTTCGGAGACATTCTGGCAAACGGTTTCAGATTTAAATGTAAGAGCATATAGCTATAAATACGATAATTTAAACCGCCTTAAAAATGCAGTATACCAAAATAATGGTTTGATAACCAGTGCTTACGATGAAATCCTGACATATGATAAAAACGGAAATATTAAAACATTAAACCGTAAAGGAGATTATGACCAGCAGGTGGGAAGTATTGAAATTGACGATCTGGTGTATGCTTATGCAAACAATTCGAACCAGCTGACCAAAGTGGCTGATAATTCGAACAATAGCAGCGGATTTAACGATGCCAGTAAAACAGATGAAGATTACAGCTATGATAGCAACGGTAATATGATTGCCGATAAAAACAAGAACATTACAGCCATCTCCTACAATCATTTAAACCTCCCAAAGAAAATAACATTTGGAACAACAGGAAGTATTGAATACTTTTACAATGCGTCTGGACAAAAAACAGGGAAAGCCGTCACAGAGGGTACGTTTACTGCAGTGACCGACTATTTAAGCGGTTATCAGTACAAAGAGAATGTATTGGAGTTTTTCCCGACAGCAGAAGGGTACGTAAAGAATACAGATGGAGCGCTTTCGTATGTTTTCCAATACAAAGACCATTTAGGAAACGTTCGCGTAAGCTATGCTGAAAACCCGGCAACACAAGTTCCTGAAATTATTGAAGAGAATAATTATTATCCTTTTGGGTTAAAGCATAAGGGATATAATGATTATCTGCCGACAGCGAATAAGTATAAGTACAACGGAAAGGAGCTCCAAGACGAGCTGGGGCTTAACATGACAGCGATGGATTACCGTCAGTATGATAATGCTTTGGGGAGATTTAATTCGATAGATGCCTTATCTGAATTTTCATATTCTGCTTCTCCTTTTGCTTTTGCTAAAAATAACCCTATCTTTTGGTCAGACCCAACTGGATTGATTTCACAAAGTGCAATTGATGCAATGTGGAATAATAGTGCTGAAAATAGTTCTACCACGTGGACAAACAATGGCGGAGGTAATTTTGATAGTTCAGCAGGAAATGGATGGGTAAATGCAGAAAGTGGAACTTTTAATGAGTATATGGTGTCCCTCCCTGAGGTTAAAGTAGGTGGTGATTCAAGTAATTGGGCAAGTACATTCGAGCAACATACATATAAAAATAGTCCTTTTTATGAAAATAGTTGGTATTCAACTGGAGGTCGAATAAATGCTGTGGCTGGAACAGCAGCTGCAGGAATTGAAAGTCTATCTGGAATAACAAGAGTAGGAACTAACGCTACTTTCTATACTTCTACCGCAAGGGGTGGAGTCTTTTATGGTAATCAATATGTAAGGACTTTTGGTGTTGCAAAAATTGGAACAGCTTTAGGAAGAGCTTCCGTTGGGGCTGGATTTATTATGGATGGCGTAGGGGTATATGTTTGGTATCAAAATCCCAATTCAAAAAATGCAGTTCATCCAGCAAAAATGGGTGTAAACACAACTATGGGATTAATTGGTTTGGAAGGAGGACCACCAGGTGCAATTGTGAGCACAATATATTTTTTAGGAGATGCGTTTATTCCTGGAACAGCTCAAGAACCTAGCGGAGGATGGCCTGCAGCTATTGAAGCAGGTACAAGAAATTCAAATGAGAACAGAGCGATTTTAGGTTCAAATTGGAGTCCGCGACCATGTGGTGGCCTATAAACACTCAATTACTAAAAAACAGATATAACTTAAATACTAATAAAATAATTCGAAAACAATGTTATTAAAAAAGGCCTACTATTACTTTTATTATCAATTGTATAAATCAATAAATAACTCTTCTGTTTTTTCTCGTCAGTTTCGGGCAAGCTTGTACTTAGACATTTTATTTATTATAGTTGGGTTAAGTAGTTTATATTTGTATGGAACTTTTGTTGATTCAGGTTTTGAAATCGAAAATGGGAAATGGTTTATAGTATTATATATTGGTGTAATATGCATTCCAAATTATTTTATATTCGAACATAATGGACAATGGAAAGATATTGTAAATGAATTTGATCAATTACCTAGAAAAACAAATAAAATAGGTCGATGTGTAGTTTGGGTCATTATAATTTTAATTATTGCAAGTTTAATTTTTTCCATTTACTTAATGGACCAAAAAGCGAGAATTAATCACACAGGACCATATTCCAGAGAATATATGGAACAACAAAAAATGGATAGTATTTCAAATTAGGTGTTTTTATTAATGTAACAGCTTAATTAGTTGAAAATGAAATTTATGTTAAGCATTAAATGTTTTTGCAGAATAATAACATAACGAACTGAAAAAGAACATGAAGTTTTAATTATTTAATAAAAAGAGACGCCCAACAGGGCGTCTCTTTCGTTTGTTTTCTTTTATAAGCCTTCTAATGCTTTTGTCTAACCGTAGTGTTTCGAATTAGATCAGGAAAATAAAATTGATGTTCCAACAAAAATTGAAGACATACATATTTAGGGGGAGCTTTTCTGCACACTTAATCATTTTTTGATTCCTTTAAAAAGCCTCCTTTTCTTCTTCTGTTTAAATTGTTTCGAAACATAGTCATTTATCTTTTCCCCACGGAGTAGTATATCAGTAAGATTCTCTTTCGCATACTCTTTTGAGACTAGATTTTGAATGTTTTCTGTAGCGTTTGAATTGGACTTTAGGTATTTCCTTTCAAGTGCAAGAATGTTCATTGCACAGTTTTCCTGAATTCCTTTTGCACTGAATTCTTTTCCCAGACTGCTTCCGTTGAAAACGGATCTGGTTTTATGGTCAACGTAAGTTATCCCATAAAGCTGTCCTTCATTGCTTTTTCTTAGTATCATATTAATGCTTTGTCCTTCCAATATATTGGACAATTTCTCGGGAGAAAATATGTTTTCACGAAAGAAAGCCAGTTTTATAGCATTTTTTAAATATTTTTTACAAGATTGTTTCTCTGCTTCATTAGACCTAAACTTTTCTTCCAGAAATTTTAAGGTGGGTTTGCAGTAGAATTCGCTGGCTTTTATTGGCACACCTATCGGTTTTGAATTCTCGTCAAGTATCTTGTAAAGCAATCCATTATTTTTAAAAACTCTCGATTCCTCGCTTCCTCTGTCAGCATGGACATTATAAAGATTTAAAACCGCTTTGAGTTCAGGCAGGCTTGAATACTTGTAATCAAATAAAACCTTGTTTAAAACTGAATTGATAGCCTTTCTGGACTCTGCTTTTCCGTATTGGACTCTGCCGACATCTATCGGATTTAACGAAAATTGTTCTTTCTGTTTTCTTCCTTCTGCTTTTACAAGTCCGAACATCTCTTCAATTTCTTTTCGGGCAGGTTCTGATTTTCTGATTCCCAGTAAATGCAGATCGATTCTTATTCCGTCTCTCTGAATATTGTTCGTCACTATATGGCAGTGCGGATGCCCTGCATCATAATGCTGATAAACTAGATAAGGCTGTCTGCCGAATCCCAGTTTTTCCATGTAGACATCCGCCATTTCAGCCAGTTTTTCTTTTGAATGATTCTCCGAGGGATCAAAGTTGAGCGAGATATGCACTGTGTTTCTCTTCGCATTGGTATTGAGTTCTGCCAGTTTTAGAAAGCGGTTTAATTTTGAAGTAAAACTTAGTTTTTCCAGTTCCAGAGGATAATTCACAGCACTTATGCATTCCGCTTTTCCGAGCTCAACTTTATTTTCGTTGTAATTCAGAATGCCTCTTATGGACGAGCTTGTTTTTATCACTGCAACCATTTTTCCGCTATTTTCTGTGTGTGACCTGATACTTCTTCCATTTTATCAAAAAGCCTTTTTCTCTGTATCTCGAACAGATAAAGATGCCCTTTAAAATCGGGGACTGTTTTGAGCATATTTATCTTTCTGGCAATCTGATTGATATTATTGCCGATTGCCCTTAATTCGGAAGTAAGCACAGCTGTTTCTTCCATCAGTTCGTCTAAAGACTGGTTTCTGTAAATGGCTACAATTGGTTTGTTGAATAAGTGGCTCCTGATGTGGTCGCTTAATTTTCGGCAGGTGCTGGCTTTGAATCTTTTTTCAAGTTCGGCATACTCCAGGGGAGTGAATCGCAGTCCCACGATTCGTGTTCTGTTTGAATTTTCTCTTTTCATCATCTTTCATTTTCATTATTATCAAACTCATATCTTTTAAGTTTCTCCACCGCCGAGTTCCGAGGCAATGGGTGGCAAGATAGGCGGTTGTTTAACAACCGTTCATCTTGCCGTTAGCTTTGACGCTAACTTAAATGTTCTCCAGAGTCTTAAATTTTCTCTAGATTATTGAAGTTTTGCAAAGGGGTGAACAAAACATCTTGCTTGTATTTATTTAGGTACGTGAGTCGGTATTAGTCCCCTTATTTTAAATATATAAGATTTGAAAGAGGTGAACTGGTCATCTTGCTTGTGTTATTAAAGATACATCATCAGTATTAGTCCTCTTTCATTTCTTTCTTTTACGGTATTAACAATTTTGTTTCATTAAAATACTTAAATTTTGTATTCGGCTCCAAGGAGGTGAACTGTCCATCTGGCTTGTATATATTAGTTACCTAATCGGTATTAGTCCTCTTTGAATGTCTTTTACAATCGTTGCAGCAACCAGTTAGAATAGTAGACTTTCAGGTCTTTTAACGGCATTAGTTCATCGCAACAAATTAATTATTAACCTTTAATATCAATGTTATGCAGTTCAAACACTTTGTCGGGATTGATATTTCAAAACTGACTCTGGATGTCTACATCCATCACAAATCATTACATCATAAATTTACTAATGACCAGCAGGGCTTTGATGCATTATTGAAATGGATCTATCTGCGAACCGCTGAAAGCACTCCTTTAGAGATTGTTTTCTGTTTTGAGCATTCCGGATTTTATTCCCTGCTGTTGGCAATCTACATGCAGAAGCATGACTGTAATTTCTCCATGATATCCCCTTTGCAGATTAAGCGTTCACTGGGCATTGTGCGGGGCAAAAATGATAAGATTGATTCTCGCCGTATTGCTGAATATGCATATGAAAAAAGAGATAAATACTATCCGACCAAAATACCTTCTGAAGCCATATTGAAATTACATCCAATAATGACTTTAAGAGATCGTCTGGCAAGAGACCGTGGTGCTTTTGTAGGCACTATGAAAGAACAGTCAAAGTTTCTTCCAATTGATCAGATACCCGTTTTAATGGAGAGTTATACTCACATAATTAAATCCTTAGATGCTGAAATTAAAGCTCTTGAAAAAGCTATTAAAGCAATTGTAAATGATGATCCGGAACTTAAAAGAACATTTGAATTGATAACTGGCATAAAAGGCATCGGGCTTCTGGTCGGCGTTTATTTAATTATCTATACCCATAACTTTTCAAGATTTGAAACTTGGCGAAAATGTGCCTGCTTTGCGGGGATCGTTCCTTTTCAAAACAGCTCGGGAACCAGTGTCCGCAGCAGGAGCCAGGTTCATCCAATTGCCAACAAACAGATTAAAAAAATGCTCCATATTGCAGCTTTAAGCGCAGCCCATACCGATAAGGAGATAAACATCTTTTATAATCGTAAAATTCAAGATGGGAAAAGCAAAATGTGCGTGCTTAATATCATCCGCAATAAACTTCTGGCCCGTGCTTTTGCAGTGGCTAGAAGAGGTACTGAATATGTTGATATCATGAAGCATGTAGCTTGATAGATATCTGATTTTTCATTCTTTACAGCTGAGTTTTTTCTCGGCCTGGATCTGTTATGCTCTTTCGTTATCTTTTTCTTTTTATAAACATCCTCAAAATAAACATCAAAAAAAATTTGCATATGTCTTAGAATACTGATGTCAGGAACGTGGACATCTTTGAAGATTTTTTAAAAGCAGGCTTCTAATTTAGAGAAAATATTTGAATGTATCATGCGCAAAATATGTGCATGATGGCTGTAGACTGTTACAATGAATAAATGCTTAAAAAAAGAAAAAGGGAAAAAAGAAAGCGGTCTGAAATTGGACAGGCAGACAGCTGAAGTGCCATAAGTCCCGGAGGGCGGATTTTTTGAGGGACGAGAAAAATACGTTATGGGCACTTCTCTGGCTGTGTCCAATATCTTGCTTTTCTTTTTTCTTTTGGCTTATTTATAATGTGAAGCAGTTAAATTATTCGTATTAAGGATAAACACTGCTTAAAAGTTTTATGGTCACATTATGTCCATGACTTTGATTGAAAAGTCTCTTATCTTTGTTAGGGGCTGAAAAATGATTTTAATAATCATAAGTAAATTTTACTTATGAACCTCAATGAATTAGGCTTTATATTTGTAGTATCCCCACCAAATTTTGATCAGGGTAAAATGAAAAAAGTGTTTTAACTTTATAGCGGATAGTGATTGTGGAATAAAAAAGACCGGTGCTGGTCTTTTTTTAATGAAGAGGGATTGTATAATGAAAAACAGAGCAGCGGATGAGAGAAGAAGAATCACCCGAGGGAAAACTTTTGTAAATTTACAAATTGAAAAACAAGGGGTTAGATTCTGTGAAGGAGAAAGTGGTATTTGTGATGCAGAAGAAAAAACTAAAACAAATGAAGGAAAATTAACAGTTGAAGAATTAAGAAAGTGCAGAGGTTTTGAAGAAATTTCAGAATCGGAGGGGAATGAGATAATCGAAAGCTTATTTCAATTAGCAGTGATTGTATATAATTTTAAAATGTAGATTATGGGGATTGAAAGTTTTAAGAAATTTCAGAAAGAGAAATTAGCGCAAAGGGCTGAGGTAAAAGAAATCTGGGGGTACACAAGGGTAAGCTCAAAACTGCAGTTAGTAAACAACAGCCTTGAAGAACAGAGGATTGAAATAATACAGTTTGCTTCCAAAAACGGTTATACGCTCAAAAATATGCTTGGAGGCACTTATGAAAGCGCTTCGGGCGATTTTACCAGAAAAGAGTTTACAAGATTATTGGAAGAGGTTAAAAGCGCAAAACAGAAACCTTTTGCAATTGCCATAAAATTTATCAGCAGGTTTTCCAGAACAGGAGGCAACGCCATTAGCATTGTTCATGAACTTGTGGATAAGCTCGGAGTGCATTTGATTGAAACTTCTTCGGGTCTCTGCACAAATGACGAGTACAGCAAACTTGATATTTACAGCAAGCTGTTAGATGCCAGAAGGGAAAACATGGACAGGCTTGAAAAGACAATTCCAGGCATGAAAGCGCTTCTGAGAGCGGGAAATTGGCTAGGCAAAGCTCCCAGAGGCTACACAATGAGAGGGAAAAAGGTCGGGGATTATGCTTTAATGCAGGAAAAGCAGTCTATCACAATTAATTTAGAGGGAGAGATTTTAAAGAAAGCTTGGAAATGGAAGCTTGCAGGAGAAAGGGATTTTGTAATCAGGGAGAAACTGGCAAAGCTCAATTTAAATATTACAAAACAGTCACTCGGTTCTATGTGGCGCAATCCTTTTTACTGCGGAATATCAGTCAATTCACTTCTTGAAGAGCCCTATAAAAGGAAACTGGACTGGCTTGGTCAGCGAGGAAGATTTTCTAAAGGTTGACAGAATGCTTTCTGAAAGCAAAGCGCCAGTTAAAGAATATTCCAAAAGCAAGATCAATGAGTTCAGACCATTGACGGGATTTTTAAGATGCCAATGCGGAAGCCTTCTGACAAGCTATGTGGTAAGAAAAAAGAATACACATTACTACAAGTGTCAGAAATGCAGAAATGCCAGCTTTAACGCATTGACTACGCCATATTCAAAAACGGAAGGTTTGAATGATTCTTTTGAAAAGCTATTATCAAGATATACATTAAGTTCTCAATTTGTAGAGCCTTTCAAACTTCAGCTGAACAAACTTTTTGATATCATGGAAAATGAAGGCAGGGAGGAAATGAAAGGTCTGCTTTCAAAGAAAAAAGATTTGGAAGCTAAAATCGAAAATCTCGATAAACGCTATTTTGAAAATCCGAATTTCGGAGATGAAAAATACAATAGATACTCGCTTCAGTTTGATATGGAATTAAAAGAAGTTGAGCTTCAGATTACGGCAAACAGCAAAAAAATATCTAACCACAGCAGGCATATCGATAAAGTAATAGAGAAAGTTACGAACATCAATAAATACTGGAAAGAAGGCGATATTGACAGTAAGATAAGAATCCAGAATCTGGTATTTCCAGAAGGATTGTCAATTAGGTCTGAAAACAGGGAATATCTAACTGGAAGAGTAAACTCGATTTTTGGATTAGTCCCAACGTTTACAGGCATTGACAGAGGCAATAAAAAACAAAAAACCCATCAAAAATTTGATGGGTCATTCTCTGTAGCGGGAACAGGACTCGAACCTGTGACCTTCGGGTTATGAGCCCGACGAGCTGCCTACTGCTCTATCCCGCGATGTTTCGGGTGCAAAGATACACACTAAATGCGGTTATGCAAACAATTTTAGTACTTTATTTTTTATAATTTTTAGAAAAGACGGTTTTTCTTATAATTTAAAATCCAGTAATTCTTGGTAAACGTTTCCGTTTAAGCCTAATAGCAAGCTAAATGCTGGTTCGGTTTTTATGCCTTTTTCTTTCAGTTTTATGATGGCTAATCTAAAGTTTTCGTCTTTTGAGCTTAGAATTTGGTGCTCAATGAGCATATGTCTGTAACCATTTTGAAGTTCAGTCGAGATATTTTGTCCAAAGATTTCTATTTCGAAAGTCTCAATAAAAAAGTTTGCCACAACAGATTCCTGGTTATCAATCACAATTTCTTGAATGGTAAAATTGCTTTCTTTTTCAAATAAAGATTTAATTCTGTCAATAAAATCAGCTTTGCTTTTCCAGTAACAGGCAATATCCAAATCGCTATTTTCAATATCAATATTTATCGGAATCGTGCCAACCAAAATAGGATCAAACTCAGCAAGGTTTTCCAAAACTTGATGTTTAGTCAAAACATGAAATGCGGCTTGCTGTTTAAGATTTCCATTTTCTAAATATGATAGGTCTTTGAAATTAATCATTTATGATAGTGCTTTTTTCTTCGTTGATTTCTTGTTTTAATCTTTTATTGATATCGATTTTAGAATTTGTGAAAACAAAAATCGTAGCGCCGTATTCTCTAGCATATTTATTGGTTATTTGACCTCCAATTGTTGCCGTTTCAAAATACGGACTTGTTTCTTTAAGTTCTTCATTGTTTTCGTCATATTCTTTAACGCGAATCAGGTTTTTGTATGGAACGCTAAGATCAAACCAGTTCAGATAATCGGCATTGAAGGAAAGCGCTTTGATTCCTTTTTTAGAATAAAAATTAATCGCTCCCGCTTGTCCGTAATTATCGCAGAGCACAATGGTTTCTTTTTGGTTGGGAATCAATGCATAAAGAGAATCTGTTTTTCTAACCAATTCTTTCCACCCGAGCATATCCGCAAAATCCTGTGGAAGATGATGATCTTTTCCGTCTTCCCAGCGCAGCATTCCCATTTTTTTGTATTTCTCAGGATGCGCCACTATATATTCTGGACTTTTATTAGGAAAAGCCATTTTGTACATCGGAATAAAAAACAATAAGGGCAGTGCTATAAATACAGGTTTTAAATATCGTTTCCATCCGTTGTTTAAAATTTGAGATAGAAAAACAGAGCCAAAAGCAATATAAATTGGATATAAACCAATTACATAATACGATTTTGCTTTAAAGTAAATAAAGATCAGCATTGTAAAAACGAAAGAGGTAAAAAAGAGCCTGTATTTTTCAAAAGGTTTATAGAATAAAACGGCAAGAAGTCCAGTCAAAATAACCAATAATCCGCCAATAAAAAATAGAACTTGATCTTTTACAAAATCACCTAAATCAACATTAACCAATTGCGTTTCGGCCAATTCCTTCATATGATGCACAATTGGAAAATGATTGCTGTACTGCCAATATAGATTAGGAAGAATTAGAATTAATCCTAAAATAAGAGCAAAGTAGAATTCTTTTTTTGCGAGTATTTTTCGCTGTTTAGAAATTAAAATAGCAGGAATTAATCCGAGTAACAAAAACACTATATTGTATTTGTTCAAGAAACCCAAAGCGAAAATTACGCCTGCCCAATAAAACCATTTTTTATTTTCTAAAGTCAGGTATTGTAGTAAAACATAATAAAATGCAGTCCAGCATAAAACATCAAATGAGTTTGGCTGATAAAGCATATTTAAACGCAGTAAACATGAAAATAAAACACATAAAGCACCAAGAATTAACGCATAAAGATTGCCTTTTAAAAGTTCGATAGCTTTCCAGACAATCAAAAGTGTCAAAGCGCCAAATAGAGCAGGGAAGAACTTAATCCAAAAAATCGAATTTCCAAGCAGTAAAATGATATACGAAAACCAAGAGGTAAGTGGCGGAACAGACAAATATCCCCAAGCCAAATGATTTGCTTGATCCAGATGCAGATATTCGTCGCGCTGCAAATCGTATTCTGGGCTAACTAAAACATATTGTAGGATAAATTTTAAAACTATAAATCCGAATAAAATTAGGTTTCTTTTGGTCATATAGATTCTGGTTTCTTAGGTTTTTTGACTTTGGTGCTGTAAGTGGTTTTAAATCAACGCGCAATTCTGTAGCTAAGATAGGACTTATTTTGATTTATGAAGATTTGCAATGTTTCTTGCTGAAATAGTATAAAGTACAGGTTTTTAGATGTTTATGATTTTAAAATGTCAGATGAATTCACATTTTTATTACCTTTAGTATCAAGCAAATAACTTTAAAAGAAAATACCATGAAAAAGAAATTATTGATTTTAGCTGTCTTTTTAGGGACAATTTCATTTGCAAATGCACAAAGCATAGGAGACGTAACAAAAGCAGCCAGTAAGGCATCGACAACAGCAGTACCTGCTTTTGATGTTGCTAGTGTCGCAAATCAGGTTATGGGTGTACTATCTCCAAAATTGAAATTAACCGAAGCTCAAAAACCGGTTGTGAATTCGTTGGTAAATGAAACGCTAAATAAAAAGAAAAATATTTTGCCTACAATGGCTACAGACAAAGCAGGTTATACTTCTAAAATGACCAACACTAGAGAGTCTTTTATAGCCAAAATGAAAAAGAATATAAGTCCAACACAATTTGATGCGCTTACGTCTTTACTCCCAAAATCGGCTTCGGCAGTAACGCCATTGGCAAAAATGCTTTATTGAAATAGTCTAAAATAAAAAAGCTTCAGACCATTCTGAAGCTTTTCGTTTTTTTTATGCATTTTAGGATATTACTCCTCTAAAGCCGTTTCAAATTCCATGTGATCGATCATTTCTGCCTCTGGTTTTTCTGGCTTAGACGCTTTCAAAGCGTTGAATCTTTCCAGCATTTCTGATTCGCCTTCTTCACCGCTGAAATAAGGAAAAACATCCATAATTGCCGTTTCTGAAATGGCCGGAATAGAATATTCGCCCATTGTATTTTTCATGATGTGAAGTGTATTGTCAAAGGCTTCGCGAACATCATTTGCCTGAACCAGCATATACATGCTTGTTTTTCTTTCCTTACCACTTTCTTCATCATAAGCAATTAAAGTGATTTTAGATTTAAACCATCTGTCTGCATTCTCAAAAGGATGAATTTCGGCATAATTTGCCACTTTGATAGCCGTGATTTTAAATTCTTCACTCGTATACGCGGCCATTTCTTCAGTCATTCTTTTTTCAGCTTCTGTATAAGACAAAGCATCAACCAAATAGGGCTCGGTTAAAACTTTTTGTCCTCCAGTTTCATCTGTCTTTCTATATTTTACTTTGCATTCGTACCAAGTTGCGCTCATCTCTTTTTAAATTTTAAGGATGCCAAAGATAAATCTTACTGCAAAATAAATAGTTAAATCTTCAAATAGATATT
>Ga0308157_10001366_pt1 | contig 51637 bp, 56 predicted proteins | sample PhyBR1_FD_201035 | JGI IMG/M metagenome (GOLD analysis project Ga0308157, IMG submission 201035) | Phyllosphere microbial communities from UC Gill Tract Community Farm, Albany, California, United States - DLSLB.R1 | ecosystem: Host-associated > Plants > Phyllosphere > Unclassified | place: USA...
TACATCGAGATGTTTTACAACCCGACACGGCGACACGGTTCCAATGGCGGCCTGTCCCCGATAGAGTTTGAACGGCAGTACGCACTAAACGGCTGAAGAGTGTCTACAAAAGCCTGGGCGATTCAAAGGCGATCAGCGAGATCAGTGCAACCATGCCGAAGGTGGTGGCACGGTATTGCGGGGCGAGGATGGAGGTACTTGCCGGCGGAGCCGAGGCAATGCTTTGGGAACTCATGATGCGACGCTGCTGCTTGAGTTGCGGCTGGGGGGCGTGCAGCATCACACCTCAACCATGGTTGAGGTCAAGTGATGTCCACGCGGGAACTGAGTGTAGGTGAAGTGGCCCGGCGCAGCGGTGTTGCGGTGTCGGCCTTGCACTTCTATGAGCGCAAGGGACTGATCCACAGCCAGCGCACCGCCGGTAACCAGCGAAGATTCCAGAGTGATGTGCTGCGCCGGCTGGCGCTGATCCAGGCTGCACAACGCGTGGGCATGCCCTTGCAGGCAGTGGCTGAGCGTTTGGCGGAACTGCCGGAAGGGCGCGCGCCCACAAAGGCTGACTGGGCGAAGATGTCGGCGCGTTGGCGCAAGGAACTGGATGAGCGCATCGCGACATTGCAGTTCATGCGTGACCAGCTCAGCGATTGCATCGGCTGCGGTTGTCTATCGCTGAAGCGCTGCGGCCTGCTGAATCCGCAGGATGTGCTGGGGCAACGCGGCGAAGGCCCGCAACGCGTGGGCTAGCGTTGTGAAACGGGATCGGCAAGCTGCCGGGTATCGGGAAGAAACGCCGGCAGCGTTTGCGGTTCGGGCCACATCGCATGGCCCGGATCGATCAGATTTCAGCTTCGATCAGCGGCATCGCCAAGCGCGAGCGGGTCAGCACCATGCCGAGGTTGGCGGTGCGGCGGCAGACAAACACCATCACGTAATCGGGGTAGCGCTTGCCGCGCATGAAGACGTGGATCAGGTTTTCGCTGTTGACGATCATTTCCTGGAAGTAATGCGCGCCTTCCTGGTCTTCCAGGCCACGTGCGCGACGGAACATCTGCTCGATGCTGCGGATGTTCGGGCCCTGGTACAGGTCGGCGGTGGCGGCGGCGACCAGATCCAGCACTTCGCGCGGATGCGAATCAACGGTGCGTACCGACAGCAGCATGCCGGAGCTGATGTCGACGTAGCCGGCGGCCACGCATTCGGGGATGGAGGCAACGGATTGCTGCAGGGTGGTGTCGAGCGACATGGGGAGTCCTTGCGGAAGGGGGAGAAAAGGAAAAACGATGCCCGCAGGCCGCAGCGCGGCCCGGCATCACTCAGTGTTTGATCAGTCGCAGGCGCGGATCAGCAGGTTTTCTTCCAGCGCATGCAACAGGTCTTCCTGCTTCTGCGACTGCACGAAACCCGGGTCCAGCGTGCGCAGGCGGCGCAGTGCCTCATTGGCGGTGAGGCCTTCGCGTATCAACCACGCGGCCAGCACCATGCCCGTTCGGCCAAGGCCGGCCAAGCAGTGCACGGCGACGACTTCGCCTTCGCGCAGCATCACCTCGATCTTGGCCAGCAGCAGCTTGGCCCATAACAGTGGCGGAGCGCCGCGGTCGGCGATGCCCAGGTGATAACTGCGCAGCCCGTAGGGAGCCAGTCGCTCGGCCGACATCTCGCGTTCAGTGAGGTTGACCAGCACGGTGACGCCCATGCCACGCAGCAACGCAAGATCGTGATCGATGGCGAATACCACGCCGGGCATCGGGCAGCCGGCGAGCTTGCCCGGAACCAGCCAATGGAAGCCGTTGGGGCCGCGCCGGGATGGCGTGGCAGACAGGCGGACCGGTGCTGGTGTCTGCATCGGTGCTGGACGCGCAATGGAAGCTTCGGGCGCAGGCGTGGCAGGCCGGCTTGGTGCCTTTTCGGCGATGGCAACGGGCGCTGGTGCGACGACACCATCGGCGAGGTCCTCGGCGCGCGCATCCGGCGCGGGCACATGGCAGCTGCCGGTGCGCAGGAACTGCGCCAGCACCGGGTGCTGCCCGCTATTGGCAAAGAAGGCATCCACTGGCGCATCAACCTGCACATGGCCGCCGGCCAGCAGGATCACCCGCGAAGCGATACGTCGGGCCTGGCCTTGATGGTGCAGGCTGACCAGGCAGCAGTGCGTGGCGGACAGGCGCTCTATCAGTGTGAGCACGGCTTCGGCGTCGGCCGGCTCCAGCTCGCTGGTGGGTTCGTCGATCAACAGCAGCGCGCTACCGCTGAAGGCGGCGCGCAGGATGGCGACCTGGCGACCGAGTCCGCGCGGCAGGTCGATCACCCGCTGTTGCAGATGTGCGACCACGGCGGTAGCGCCCAAGGCCTGCAGGCGTGTGTCGATCTGTTCGCGCAATGCCTGTGGCTTGTTGCCAGCTTGCGGGCGCAGCGCGGCGCTGAGGTTCTCCAGCACGCTGAAGCCAAGTTCGCGTGCGTGTTGCTGCACCAGTACCGGTGGCTGCGTTGCCGCTTCCAGCGGTGCACCCTGGAACAGCAGCGTGCCCCAGCGCCCGCCATGGGCGTTGCTTTGGCCAGACAGCGCCTGCAGCAACGAGGACTTGCCGGTGCCGCCCGGGCCCATCAGCACCACGATGCCGGTACCGCTAATGTCCAGATCAATCGATGCCAGCACGGTGCGTTGGCCACGGCGCATGCCCCAGCCTTGCAGCTGCAGCAACGGAGTAGGGGAGTTGTGGACTGGCAAGGACGTCACTCTGCCCGTCGCAAGCCCCGTTTCTGAGACCTGCGCGGAATTGGAAAGGCGGCCAGTATGGTTTGTGTTAATTCCATGTCAATTTGACTTTGTGATGTGTGCGGGCGATGCGCAACGACCTCGCAAGCTGCGAGGTGATCGCTGCTGCGCTGCCATATCAAATTGATTGGGAAAGCAAATGCGCGCTTTTTCAAGCGCGTTTGCAACCGCGAATACGGTGCTGGAGTGACAAACAAGACGATGCCTATTGTTTCAGCGGGATTCAGAAATTCCGTTCGAAACGCACGTTTCCTGCGCCTGCATCTGCGCTGATCTGCAGGTCGATGCGCAGTTGATCGCGTGGATGTGCATCGAGTAGGCCGATCAGGTCGGTGTAGTCACCCGTACGCACGGCACGCAATTCGATCTGCTGGCGCTTGCCGGAGAGATCGGTGGCGATGGCCTGCACCTCGCCGTCTGCTGGCAGTTCTTCGCCTTGTACGAGTTGCCGCAGGGCGACCACCAGCAGGGCACGGTCGGCTTCGCGCTGCACCTGGTAGCTGCGAGCGACTGCATCGTTCATGGCCAGGGTTGGCAGCAGGTTGTAGTGCACGCGCAGCTTGCCGAGGTCGGCGTGGCTGGGTTGCGCTTGTTGGATGACGGCTGCGCGCGGGGAGGGTTCCGCGGAGCAGGCGGCAAGGGTGAGCAGCAGGGTGGAGGACAGCGTTAGGGCGAACCGGGGCATGGTGGATCTCCTGGGCTGCGGTGTTTGTTGATGGGTGGGAGGCTCCACGATTGCTTGGAAGCTACAAGGCTTCGCCTTGCTCGCCTCTCCCGAACCCCCGCTCCGCGCCCCGGCCCTTGCGCGAGCGCAAGGGCGTTCGATGGGCAGCGAACCGGTTGTTCGCAAGCTGGCCCTCTCACCCCGCAGGGGGAGAGGGGCTTGGCATTGCGTGCAACTTGCAGAGTTCTTACTACTCAGTCGTTCGCAGCAGACAGCTCTTTGCCACGTTTCGCTGCCGCATCGATGGCGCGCGCGGTCAGCGCTTCAAAGCCGCCTGCCTGGAAGGTTTCTATCGCTGCCTGGGTGGTGCCGCCTGGGGAGGTGACGCGGCGGCGTAGTTCGGCCGGGGCTTCGCCGGCTTCGGTCAGCATGCGTGCGGCACCGAGGACGGTGTCCAGTACCAGCGTGCGGGCCGCATCCGCTGGCAGGCCTTGTTCCAGCGCTGCGGCTTCCATCGCCTCGGCGAGCAGGAAGATATAGGCCGGGCCGCTGCCGGAGACAGCGGTCACCGCGTCCATCAGCCCTTCGTTCTCGATCCAGACGGTGCGGCCGGCGCTGGCCAGGACCTGCTCTGTCTGCGCGCGCTGGGCGGCGGATACGCGCGGGTTGGCGAACAGGCCGGTGACGCCGGCACCCAACAGAGCAGGGGTGTTGGGCATGGCGCGGACGATGGCCTGATCGCCACCCAGCCAGCGTTCGAGCTGCGCGGCGGTGATGCCGGCGGCGATCGAGGCAACCACTGGCTGCTGTGCAGCGGCGACGGGACTCAAGGCCTCGCAGACGGTACGCATCACCTGCGGCTTGACCGCCATCAACCACAGCCCGGCATGAGCGGCGGCGGCTTCGGCGGCGTTATAGGTATGCACGCCGAAGTCCTGCGCCAGCGCCTCGCGCAGGGCGGCGACCGGCTCGGCGACATGGATGCGGTGGGCGGCCATGCCGCGTCGCAGCAAACCAGCGATCAGGCTGCGCGCCATGTTGCCGCCGCCGATGAAGGCGACATCAGTGTCGGGAAGGTCTGTGTTCGGGCTGCTGGTCATCAATCCAATCTCGGTGCGATCAAGGGGAAGGGCGTTGGCCGAACAAGGCGGTGCCGACCCGGACCATGGTCGAGCCGGCGGCGATGGCTTCGGCAAAGTCACTGCTCATGCCCATCGAAAGTGTATCGACCTGCGGGTACTGCGTGGCCAGGTCGGTAAACAAGGCCTGCATCCGTGCGAACGCGGCCTGGCGTTTGGCCGCTTCCGGGAACGGCGCGGGGATCGCCATCAGACCGCGCAGGCAGAGCCGTGGCTCCTTGGCGACGGCCGCGGCCAGTGCAGCGACCTGCTCCGGGGTGCAGCCATGCTTGCTGTCCTCGTCGTCGATGTTGACCTGGATCAGCACATTGAGGGGGGGCAAAGCGGCCGGGCGGCCCTTGGCCAGGGCGTTGACCAGTTTGCCCCGGTCCACCGTCTGCACCCAGTCGAAGACCTGAGCGGCCAGCTCGGCCTTGTTGGACTGCAGGTGGCCGATCAGGTGCCATTCCAGGCCCAGTTCGGCCAGCTCGGCGATCTTGGCGGCCGCCTCCTGCACATAGTTTTCACCAAAGGCGCGCTGTCCTTGGGCGGCCAGTTCAGCCACCGCAGCGGCCGGCTGCAGCTTGGAGACGGCCAGCAGGCGGACCGGTTGGGAGGGGCTGGAAGCAGCGTCGATCTGCTGCCGGAGGGTGGCCAACGACACGGTTTGCAAAGCATCTACCTCTTACGTGGGAAGGCTTATACTGCCTGCCAGGGGAAACACCTTACATATACTCGCAACGCAGGGGACAGAGCGCGTATGGACATCGCTGAACTTTTGGCGTTCTCGGTCAAGAACAAGGCCTCGGACTTACATCTTTCCGCCGGCCTGCCGCCGATGATCCGCGTGGACGGTGACGTCCGTCGCATCAACATCCCGGCCCTGGACCACAAACAAGTGCACGCGCTGGTGTACGACATCATGTCGGACAAGCAGCGGCGTGATTACGAAGAGTTCCTCGAGGTCGACTTCTCGTTCGAGATTCCCTCGCTGGCGCGCTTCCGTGTCAATGCGTTCAACCAGAACCGTGGTGCCGGTGCGGTGTTCCGTACCATTCCCTCGGAAGTGCTGACGCTGGAAGACCTGGCCTGCCCGCCGATCTTCCGTGAGTTGATCGAGCAGCCGCAGGGTCTGATCCTGGTCACCGGCCCGACCGGTTCGGGCAAGTCGACCACGCTGGCGGCGATGATCGACCACATCAACAAGAACGAATACGGTCACATCCTCACCGTCGAGGATCCGATCGAATTCGTGCACACCTCGCAGAAGTGCCTGATCAACCAGCGCGAAGTGCACCGTGACACGCACGGCTTCAACGAGGCCCTGCGCTCGGCGCTGCGTGAAGACCCGGACATCATCCTGGTCGGCGAATTGCGTGACCTTGAGACCATCCGCCTGGCACTGACCGCGGCAGAAACCGGTCACTTGGTGTTCGGCACCCTGCATACCAGTTCGGCGGCCAAGACCATCGACCGTATCATCGACGTGTTCCCGGCCGGCGAAAAGCCGATGGTGCGCTCGATGCTGTCCGAGTCGCTGCGTGCGGTGATTTCGCAGGCGCTGCTCAAGCGCGTGGGCGGTGGCCGCGTGGCCTCGCACGAAATCATGGTGGCAACACCGGCGATCCGTAACCTGATCCGCGAAGACAAGGTGGCGCAGATGTACTCGTCCATCCAGACCGGCCAGCAGGTGGGCATGCAGACGCTGGATCAAAACCTGCAGGATCTGGTCAAGCGCAGCCTGGTCACGCGCAGCCAGGCCAAGGAATACGCCAAGGACAAGCGTCTGTTCGAGTAATTCCAGGTTTCGGGATTAGAGATTCGGAATTCGGGATTCGCAAAAGCCGGAATCGACGGGGCGCCGTGGAGTCATCCCACGCCCTGTCCCGGCTCTCCATCGGGAGCCAGACATGAGCACTATTGATTTCACCTCGTTCCTCAAGCTGATGGCGCACCAGAAGGCGTCGGACCTTTTCATCACCGCCGGCATGCCGCCGTCGATGAAGGTCAACGGCAAGCTGTCGCCGATCACCCAGACACCGCTGACGGCGCAGCAAAGCCGCGACATGGTGCTCAACGTGATGACGCCGGCGCAGCGCGAGGAATTTGAAAAAACCCACGAATGCAACTTCGCCATCGGTGTATCCGGCGTGGGCCGCTTCCGTGTGAGCTGCTTCTACCAGCGCAACCAGGTAGGCATGGTGCTGCGTCGCATCGAGACGCGTATTCCCACCGTGGAAGAGCTGAACCTGCCGCCGGTGATCAAGACGCTGGCGATGACCAAGCGCGGCATCATCCTGTTCGTCGGCGCGACCGGTACCGGCAAGTCGACCTCGCTGGCGGCGATGATTGGTTACCGCAACCAGAACTCGACCGGCCACATCATCACCATCGAAGATCCGATCGAATTCGTGCACAAGCATGAAGGCTGCATCGTGACCCAGCGCGAAGTCGGCATCGATACCGACAGCTGGGAGGCAGCGCTGAAGAACACCCTGCGACAGGCGCCTGACGTGATCATGATCGGCGAAATCCGTACCCGCGAGGGCATGGATCACGCGGTGGCATTTGCAGAAACCGGCCACCTGGTGCTGGCCACGCTGCATGCCAACAACGCCAACCAGGCGATGGACCGCATCATCAACTTCTTCCCGGAAGACCGTCGCAACCAGTTGCTGATGGACTTGTCGCTGAACCTGAAGGGCGTGGTGGCACAGCAGCTGGTACCGACCCCGGACGGCAAGAGCCGCCGCGTGGCGATGGAAATCCTGCTGGGCACGCCGCTGGTGCAGGACTACATCCGCGACGGTGAAGTGCACAAGCTCAAGGAAGTGATGCGCGACTCCGTGCAGCTGGGCATGAAGACCTTCGACCAGAGCCTGTTCGAGCTGTACCAGGCCGGCGAGATCAGCTACGACGACGCCTTGCGCTACGCCGATTCGCAGAACGAAGTGCGCCTGCGCATCAAGCTGTCGCAGGGCGGCGACGCCAAGACCTTGTCGCAGGGTCTGGATGGTGTGGAGATTGCCGAGGTTCGCTGAGTCTGGCGGGCTTGGTTGTTTGAAAAGCCGCTCCTTTTGGGGCGGCTTTTTTGTTGGGGGGCGGGGAAGATCAAGATCAAGAGCACCCCTCCCGAACCCTCCCCTTCGCTACGCGAAAGGGAGGGGCCAAGGCCGAGCCAAAGCGAAAGCCGAAGCCGAAATCTTGGCGGAGGCCGCTCTTCCCCCTCCCTTTCGCGTAGCGAAGGGGAGGGCCGGGGAGGGGTGCTTCTGCTTTTGCTCTTGCTTCCAGCTCCCGCTCAAGTCAACACCGCCCGGGCAAATTACCGCCCCATCCAAGCCGGCCCAATCGCCGCAATCTTCACCATCACCGGGCAATCCTCCCGGTGCGCGCCCGGCAGGTAGCCCAGGCTCATCAAAAATTCGCCGGTGATCTCGCCGCCGGTAAACCGGAACGTCTTCTTGAACAGCTTCACCCAGTCCGCCTTGGGCAGCGGATGATGCGCGTCCAGCCATTCGGCGAAACCGCCATGGGAGGCACGCAGCCCTTGGATCACCTGCGCGTTGTGGATCGCTGCTGCCACCTTGAGCCGGTTGCGGATGATGCCGGCATCGGCCAGCAGGCGGGTGATATCCGCCTCGCCATAGGCCGCCACCGCGTCCACGTCGAAGCCGCTGTAGGCGCTGCGGAAGCCTTCGCGCTTGCGCAGGATGGTTTCCCAGCTCAAGCCGGCCTGATTGATTTCCAGTAGCAGGCGCTCGAAGAGTTCGCGTTCGTCGCGCTGCGGGAAGCCGTACTCGTTCTCGTGGTACGGCCCGTGCACGGGGTGGCCCGGGGCGAAATCACAGTAGTAGGTCATGGGCGTGTCCGCGTTAAGGTAGGGCCGATTATCGCCCCTGCGAGGCGTCAGGCAGCCGCAGCCGGTAGAATGCAGACATGTCTGCGCTGTCACCACCTCTTTCCAATCACCTGCTGGTGGCTTTGCCGTCGCTGGTCGACCCCCAGTTCGCGCGTAGCGTGGCCTTGATCTGTCAGCACGACGAAAACGGCGCCATGGGCGTCGTGGTCAACCAGCCCTCCGATTTCACCCTCGGCGATGTGTTCGCGCAGATGGCGATCGATACCGACGATGGCGACCTGCGCGCCGTGCCGGTGCTCAATGGCGGGCCGGTGCACACCGAACGCGGTTTCGTCATCCATGACGACGCCCGCGAATGGGATTCCAGCCTGAAGGTGGGCGATGGCCTCTACCTGACGACGTCCCGCGACATCCTCGAAGCCATGGCCCGTGGCGAAGGTCCGCGCAATGCCCTGGTCACGCTCGGCTGTGCCGGCTGGAGTGAAGGCCAGCTGGAGCAGGAACTGGCGGAGAACAGCTGGTTGACCGTGCCCGCCGACGCTGCCGTGCTGTTCGAAACACCGCTGGACGAGCGCTGGCAGCTGGCCGGCGCGCGCATCGGCGTTGATCTGTTCCTGGTCACCGGATACAGCGGCCGTGCTTGAGTCCAATACACTTTCCACCAGCAGCACGGTACTGGGCTTCGATGTTGGCTCGCGCCGCATTGGCGTTGCCATTGGCAGCTCGCTGGGTGTCGGCGCGCGTGCGATCGCGGTCGTCGATGTGCATGGCAATGGCCCGGACTGGAACGCGCTGGACAAGCTGCACAAGGAATGGCGGCCGCAAGGCATGATCGTCGGCGATCCGCTCACCCTGGAAGGCGAAGACCAGCCCAACCGCAAGCGCGCGCACGCCTTTGCCAGGCAGCTGCAGCAGCGCTACAAGGTGCCGGTATTGCTGGTGGACGAGCGTTCCAGCTCGGTCGAGGCCGCGCAGCGCTTCGCCGTGGAGCGCGCCGAAGGCCGCAAGCGCCGCCGCGATGCCGCCAACCTCGACGCCGTTGCCGCCGCCGTCATCATCGAGCGCTGGTTGTCGGCGCCGCACGAAGCCACCCCTATTTCCTGACTGTCGAAGACCCTGCCATGACCGCTTCGCAACTTGATGCCCAAGGACGCCTGCGCCACCTGCTGACCCTGGATGGGTTGCCGCGGGAAACCCTGCTGCAGCTGCTCGACCGTGCTGGCCAGATCCGCGATGCCGCGGTTGGCCGGATCAACAACAAGCGCGCGGTGCTCGCCGGTACCGGCGTCTGCACCCTGTTCTTCGAGCCCTCCACCCGCACCCGCAGCTCGTTCCAGCTGGCGGCGCAGCGGCTGGGTGCTGACGTACTGAATTTCGATGCTTCCACTTCTTCCGCGCGCAAGGGCGAGACCGCCAGCGACACGCTGAAGAATCTGGAAGCGATGGGCGTGCGCGGCTTCATCGTGCGCCACCCGGATGATGGTGCGGTGGCCGAACTGGCTGGCGTGGCTGGCGAAGGTACCGCGCTGATCAATGCCGGCGACGGCCGCAGCGCGCACCCGACCCAGGGCCTGCTCGACATGCTGACCCTGCGCCAGGCCAAGGGCAGCGATTTCTCCAAGCTGAAAGTGGTGATCGTCGGCGACGTGAAGCATTCGCGCGTTGCGCGCACCGATCTGCAGGCGATGCGTACCTTGGGCGTGGGCGAGATCCGCGTCTGCGGTCCGCAGTCGCTGCTGCCGGAGGATGGCATCCTCGATGGCTGCGTGGTCGGCCATGATTTCGACGCGATGCTGGAAGGCGTGGATGCGCTGATGATGCTGCGCCTGCAGCGCGAGCGCATGGAAGAGGGCCTGGTGCCGTCGCTGGAGCAGTACCACGCGCAGTACGGCCTCAACAGCGAGCGCCTGAAGCGCGCCGCCAAGGACGCAGCGGTGCTGCACCCGGGCCCGATCAACCGCGGCGTGGAAGTCACCGACGAAGTGGCCGATGGTCCGCAGTCGTGGGTGCTGCGCCAGGTCGCCAACGGCGTCGCCGTGCGCATGGCCGTGCTGGAAACCCTGTTGGGCTGAGTTGGCAGTGGCAGGGCACTGCCCCTGCCAGTGCTGATGAACCTGCGCTTGCAGGCAACACCGTGGAGCAACAAGTATGGATGCGAATGTGAAAGCCGGGCCGGTGCGGTCGGACCTGCTGACGATGTTGGTGTTGCTGGTGCTGGCCGCCGTTATTTGGGTGCCTGCGCTATGGACCCCGTTCTGGGGGGATGACTACGTCTTCCTGCACGCGGCGCGCTTGGCCAATCTGGCCAGCCAACCGTGGTCGGAAACCTTCTGGCCAGTGCAGCCGGAACTGTTCTGGCGGCCGCTGTCGCAGACCGCGTGGTGGCGCGTGGTTGAGAGTGTGATGGGTGGCAACGTGCTGGTCGCGCACTCCGTCATGCTCGTGTTGCAGTTGCTGGCCGCACTTGGTGTTGGCGTACTGGGACTGACCATCGCACGCGTTGCCGGTTGGCCGGCGCGTTGGGCCGTGGCGGGTTTGAGTGCGGGTCTGTACGGTGTATTGGCCGTCAGCCTGCTGACGGTGCATTGGGTTGCCGCAGCCAACAGCCCGCTTTTGGTGCTGTTGACCACGCTGTTGCTCGCAGCATGGCTGGCTGCCTCCACCGCGACCGCAGGCAAGCGCGCGCTGTTGCTGGCGGTGGTGCCGGGCCTGCTGGCCCTCGCCCTGCTCAGCAAGGAGTCGGCGATCCTGATGCCGGTGCTGATGCTGATCTGCAGTCTGTTCACCGGCGCGCGCATGCGCCGCGGCGAGTGGGCGGTTCTGATCTCATGCGTGGTTCTTGGCGGAATCTGGCTGCTGCTGCGGCAGAAAGCCACGCTGCCTCCTGCGCCGCAGTACGCCTACGGTTATGGCGGCAATCTGATCAAGAACGGTGCATCGTTCGGTGCGTGGTTGCTCAACGTGCCACGTGAGGCGCTGCGCATGATCGCCACCGGCGAGCTGCTGAAGGGCGCCGCCTGGGCGCTGCTGGCAGCATTGCCGGTTGTGCTCGGCTGGGTGCTGGCTGCAGCCAAGTGTGGATGGCGGCGTCTGGATCGTCGTCAATGGGGGTTGCTGGCGGTGTTTGCCGTTGTCGCCTACACACCTTACTTCCCGCTGGTCTGGAACAGCTACGAGTATTACGCCGCGATTTCCGCGATCCTGCCCGCCATCGTGCTGGCGCGATTGCTGCAGGGTCGCCGGATCGCTGTGCTGGTAGCGGTGTTGATGGCGGTGTCGTGCTGGGTGTCGGTGGCTGGAACGCGCTGGTTGGATCACCCGGGTCTTATCGGTCGCGCGCGCTGGGCGGAGGCATCCGTGCAGCAGTTGTCCGCGCAGCAGCTGAAGGCCCCGTTGTGGGTGCATGTCGCCGACGACCAGCGTTTCTATGCCATTGGCCTGCATGGTCTGGCATGGCGGCTGGACGTACCGTTGGAGCAGATCCACGCGGTGGACGCCTGCCCGTCGAACGGCTCGGGTACCTGTCTGGAAATGGATGCCGAAGGACGATGGTCCCATCGTCCAGTGGCGCCTTGAATTGCAGGTTGGGTGCAGCTTCTGCAGGCAGGTAGGGATTGCGCGTGTAGCCCCGCTGTAGAGCCGAGCCATGCTCGGCTGGGCGTTGCCGGGAAAGCCTCTGCCGAGCATGGCTCGGCACTACGCTCCCTCCTTTGCGCCGAAGGCGCAGGGGAGGGTTGGGGAGGGGTAGCTTTTGTTGCTTTTCAGGCAGTGTCAGCTTCGCGGCTTACGCCGCTCCTGCAAGCTGGTTGAGATAGGGTGGTGCCCACTGTGGAGCCGAGCCATGCTCGGCTGGGCGTCGCCGGGAAAGCCTCTGCCGAGCACGGCTCGGCACTACGCTCCCTCCTTTGCGCCGAAGGCGCAGGGGAGGGTTGGGGAGGGGTAGCTTTTGTGGCTTTTCAGGCAGTGTCAGCTTCGCGACTTACGCCGCTCCTACAAGCTGATTGGCATTGCGGAATAGCCTGACTGTAGAGCCGAGCCATGCTCGGCTGGGCGTTGCCGGGAAAGCCTCTGCCGAGCATGGCTCGGCACTACTGTTGTTATGGCTTTCCTGCCTGACGCTTGCGTTGCTGGCGGATGTAGGTGAGTTCGTTCTCTGCGACTTTATTGCCGGGCTCCAACGCCAACGAGTCTTCGTAGGCTGTCTGGGCTGCGTCCAGATCGCCCAGTTCAATCAGGGCGTAACCGGTTCCGCGTAGTGCCAGCGCCTCGGCGTACGCTGCTTCAGGATGGCTGCGGGTCAGTGCCAATGCCTGCTGGTAGCTGCTCAGCGCAGCGGTCCAATCCTTGCTGATGTTCAGTGCCGCACCGCGCTCGGTCAGTGCTTCGGGCTCATAAGGCGCGGTTGCATGGGCCTTGTCCAGCCACTGCATTGCCTGTGCTGCATCGCGCAGTTCCACGGCGATGTAGCCCAGTTGGATGTAGACGTTGGCGCAGGCGCTGTCCAGCCAGTCGATGGGCTCGCCGTCGCCGTGATCGCGCAGGTATAGCTCGTACTGGCGCTGTGTGCGGAAGCTCAGCGAACGTCGTCCTGGCGCTGCACGGTAAGCGTCACATTGTCGTGCGGCATCGAGCAGCAGGGCTTTGGCCTGGTCATGCTCGCCCTTCAGATTCAGAGCGCCGGCCTCCTGCACGGAAGCGCGCAACTCCTTGCCCAGCGCTGGCTCACCGGGCCGTGAGTAGATCTGTGAGGTGCTGAGCCTGACTGGATCGTCGGGTTCGTCAGCAAGTGCGTTGGCGCAGGACAACGCCAGGGCAATACAAAGCAGATAACGCATACGTCCCCCCGCAGCGATGTGGAGGCCAGCGTAGCCGGAGCCGCGGCGAATCGGTAGGGGGCTCCGGTGCAGGCGCTCAGCCGCGCGGTGCCATCGCCAGGATTGCCAGCTGCTGCTGGGCTTCTTCATTGCCGGCTGCGGCGGCAGCCTGCACCTGGGCCAGGTCCGGGTGTTGCACAACCAGCAGCGGGTACTCGCATTCGGGGCAGGCGTATTCGGTCTGCTCGTCGTGCAGCTCCATTTCCATCTGCCGTGAGCTGCCCTTCCATTCGCAGGCAGGGCAGTTGTGCACGTCTTCGCGCCAGCCGGTCTGGTAGTAGTCGTTGACGGTGATGGTCATGGGTAAGGCCAGAAAAAAGAGCGGTGAAGTGTAGCCCGGGTAAGCGTGAGCGCACCCGGGGCTTTCCGCGAAGAGCTCCCGGGTGCGCTGCGCTTACCCGGGCTACGGCTCTGTGACTAGTGCAGCAGCACCAGCGTGGCGAGGCCGAGGAAGGTGAAGAAGCCCATCGAGTCGGTGACCGCAGTAAGGAAGATGCCACTGGCCAGGGCCGGGTCGAATCCCAGCCGCTTCAACGTCAACGGCACCAGTACACCGGCGGATGCGGCAAACAGCAGGTTGAAGGTCAGCGCGATCGCAATCACCAGCGATAGCCCCGGCATGTGGAACCACGCCAGCACGATCAGGCCGAGCACCGTGCCCAGCACCACGCCGTTGAGCAGGGCCACGCGCAGTTCTTTCCACAGCAGGGTGCGGGCATTTGAGGCGCCGACCTGGCCCAGTGCCAGACCGCGGATCATCAGCGCCAGCACCTGGGTGCCAGCATTGCCGCCCAAGCCGGCGACAATCGGCATCAGCACCGCCAGCGCCACCAGTTTGTCGATGGTGCCCTCGAAATGGCCGACCACGCTGGAAGCAAGGAAGGCCGTGCAGAGGTTGACCGACAGCCACATCAGGCGACGGCGCATGGCGCGCCAGACCGGGCTGAACAGATCTTCGTCTTCGTCCAGACCGGCCGCGCCAAGGGCCTGGTGATCAGCCTGGCCGCGGATGATGTCGACCACGTCATCGATGGTGATGCGACCGATCAGGATGTTGTTGTCATCCACCACCGGTGCCGAGACCCAGTCATGATCGGAGAACTGGCGGGCCACTTCGTCGGCGCTTTCGCCCACGTCGATGGCCGGCTGTTCGTCGTCGATCAGGCGGTTGATCGGGGTGGTGTCTTCATGGGTGACCAGCGAAGCCAGCGACAACCGGCCCAGGTACTGGTGGCGACGGCTGACCACGAACAGATGATCGGTGTGGTCGGGCAGCTCGCCGCGCAGGCGCAGGTAGCGCAGCACCACGTCGACATTGACGTCGGCGCGCACGGTGACCACGTCCGGGTTCATCAGGCGGCCGGCGGTGTCTTCCGGGTAGGACAGCACCTGCTCAAGCCGTTCGCGGTTCTCGCGATCCATCGACTTGAGCACTTCGTCGATGACTGTGTCAGGCAGGTCCTCGACCAGATCGGCGAGGTCATCGATGTCCAGGTCTTCGACCGCGGCGATGATCTCGTCCGCGTCCATGTCCGCCAGCAGGCTTTCGCGCACGTCTTCACCGACATGCACCAAGACCTCGCCGTCGTCCTCTGGGTCGACCAAGCCCCACACCACCTCACGCTTGCCCGGTGGCAGCGATTCCAGCAGGTTGCCGATCTCGGCTGGCGACAAGGTGTTGACCAGGCGACGCACCGGCCCCAGGCGGCCGCTGTCCAATGCATCGGAAAGCAGGCGCAGCTGGCGTGCGGTCTTGTCGTGGCGTACGGCTTCAGCCATGCGCAGCTCCCGGTGTGGTGATGGCCGCTGTCCGTGGCGACTGGGCGCCAACGGCGGTGTTTAGCCCGCCATTATCACGTGCGACGCGCGGGCTTGCATACAACCGTTGCGCCCGGAATCAGTTTCCGGCGCTGCCGGTGATCCAGCGTTCAATGCCGCGGCGGTCGCGTGCAGCCAGCAATTGCGGGGCCTGCAGGCGCAGCTCGGCCAGGTTCACTTCACGGATGGCGCGCCGCACTTCCAGCAGCGTGGCCGGGTGCAGACTGAATTCAGTCAGTCCCAAGGCCAGCAGCAGGGCTGTCATGCGCGCGTCACCTGCCATTTCACCGCAGACCGCTACCGGGGTTTCATGCCGCTGCGCGGTTTCGATCACCTGGTACAGCAGCCGCAGCACGGCCGGATGCAGGGGCGAATACAGCTCGGCCACGGCGTCATTGTTGCGGTCGGCGGCAAGCAGGTACTGGACCAGATCGTTGGTGCCGATCGACAGGAAGTCGACCTGGTCGATGAAGGTTTCCAGTGCGATTGCGGCGGCTGGCACTTCGATCATCGCCCCGACCGGAATGTTCTCCGCCACCTCATGGCCGTCATTGCGCAGGATTGCGGCCAGCCGCGACAGCCGTCGCCGTACCGCCATGATTTCCTCACGGGTGGTCAGCATCGGCACCAGGATGCGCAGCGGGCCGTAGCCGGAGGCACGCAGGATTGCCCGCAGCTGGGTGTCGGAGACTTTCGGACGGGCCAGCGACAGGCGCACGCCACGCAGGCCCAGTGCAGGGTTCTCTTCACTGCTGAGTACCAGGCCGGTGCGGTCGGCCTTGTCCGCACCCAGGTCCAGGGTGCGGATGGTGACCGGACGCCCGCTCATGCCCAGCACGGTGTCGCGGTAGGCGCGGAACTGCTCTTCTTCGTCAGGCAGCTGGTTGCGCTGCATGAACAGGAATTCGGTGCGGTACAGGCCTAGTCCGCGGGCACCCAGCGCATGCGCCTGGGCGACGTCGTCATGCGATTCGGCGTTGGCGAGCAGGGTGATCTCCGCACCATCCAGGGTGCGGGTGGGCTTGGCCCGCAAGCGGCCGAGTTCGCGTTGCTCGCGGGCGAGCTCGCGTTGTCGGCTGCGGTACTGGCGCAGGTCGTCCGGGGCTGGATCGACCACGATCTCGCCGCTGACGCCGTCCAGGATCAGTACGTCGCCATCGCTTACCTTCTGCAGCACCGCACTGGCGGCCACCACCAGCGGCATATGCAGGCTGCGGGCGAGGATGGCGCTGTGCGAAAGCACGCTGCCGGCACTGCTGACGATGCCGACCACGCCCTGCGTCTGCAGCTGCGCCAGCTCCGATGGAGCGACGTTCTCGCAGACCAGGATCTCGCCGGCCAGCCCCTTCATGGTGGTGGTGCGTTTGTGCAGGAAGGACTGGATGCGACCGATCACATGGTCCAGATCATCCATCCGGCTTTTCAGGTAGGCATCTTCCATGCCTTCAAACACCTGCGCCAGGCGGTCGCGTTGCACGCGCAGGGCATGGCTGGCGCTGTAGCGCTTGCTGCGTACCAGCTCGTCGAGCCCGGTCAGCAGTTCAGGGTCGTCCAGCAGCATGGCGTGCAGTTCGAGGAACTCACCGACCTCGGACGGCAATGCACCTTGCAGGCGGGTGCGCAGCTCGCGCATTTCCTGGCGGGCCGCGTCGGTGGCGCGGTGCAGGCGTTCGAGCTCGTGTTCCACCGCAGCGGCAGCGACGCGCTTTTCACCAATGTCCTGGACATGCGGCAGACGCACGCGGGCGCGGCCCAAGGCAGAGCCACGGGAAGCCGGCAAGCCCGTTAGACGAGTCACCACTGCAAGCTCCTGGGCATGCCTGCAGCTGCGTGCGCGGCTTGCGCCATCAGCTGTCCTCGTCGAAACGGCGCTCGAACAGTGCGGCAACTGCCTCCAGTGCGGCAGCTTCATCTTCGCCGTCCACGCGCACCGTCACCGGCGTGCCTTGGGCGGCGGCCAGCAACATCACGCCCATGATGCTCTTGGCGTTGACCTCGCGGCCCTTGGCCACAAGCGTGGCGTTGGAGCGGAAGGCGGACAGCACCTGCACCAGTTTGGCGGTGGCCCGGGCGTGCAGCCCCAGCCGGTTGGAAACCATGAGTTCTTGTTCAAGCATCGTCGGTGATGACTCCATTGCGAGCGCCCGCCGCCGCAGTGGCGGGCAGTTGGTCCAATCCCTGTTCCGGATAGTTCATTACCCGCAGCAACATCGCCAGACTCAATCCCGATACGCGCTTGGTAGGCGTGCCCAGGCGCGCCAGTTTGCCGGCAAGGTTGCTCGGGCTGGCGCCATACAGATCGGTCAGTATCAACACGCCGCCTTCACCTTCCACCCGCCGCATCGCCGCAGAGGCGGCAGGCAGCAGGGCATCCAGGTCGGCGTCGAACGGCACTTCGAACGCTTCTGTTTTCAGCGGCAGTTGCCGCAACAAGGCGGTCGTCACTTCCAGCAGGGAAGTGCCGACACCGGTATGAGTAACTAGAAGAATGCCGCAGGTCATCCTTGAACGTTAACAGGTCAGGGTGAGTCCGCGATAGCGCTTAAAACTGTCTTCTGTGTGCCATTCAGGGCTTGCGCGCCTGGCGCGCAAGCGCCCGCTCAGTCCTGTTCGCGATGGAAGGTGGCCACGTCCTGCCAGCCCTGCTCACGTGCGTGTCGGGCGAGGCGTTCGGCCAGGTAGACCGAGCGGTGTTTGCCGCCGGTGCAGCCAAAGGCCACGGTGACATAGCTGCGGGTCTCGCCGCTCAGCTTTGGCAGCCAGGTATCGAGCAGATCCTGCAGCTGGGTGACGTAGCGCACCACATCGGCTTGCGCGTCCAGATACTCGCGAACCTCGCGGTCGCGCCCTGTCAGTGAGCGCAGTTCCGGGTCCCAGTGCGGATTGGGCAGTACCCGCGCGTCGAACACGAAGTCGGCTTCGGCCGGCACGCCACGCTTGTAGGCGAAGGACTCGAACAGCAGTGACAGCTTGCTTTCATGGCTGAGCGCAAACTCGGTGATTACCCGGCGCCGCAGCTGGTGCACGTTGAGGCGGGTGGTATCGATGATGGCATCGGCTTCGCGCCGCAGTGGGGCGGTCAGCTCGCGCTCGCGGGTGATGGCCTCCGGCAACGACAGGCCCAGGTGACTCAACGGGTGCCGGCGACGGGTGTCGGCGTAGCGGGCCAGCAAGGTGTCGTCGTCCGCTTCGAAGAACAGCAGGCGTGCGTCGATACCGTAATTGAGTGCGGTTTTGCGCCATGTGGACAGCTGGCTCAGGTCGCTGCGGCCGCGTACGTCGATGCCGACCACCACCCGCTCCGGCCGGTTCTCATCGCGTTCGCCTAGCACGCCACGCACGAACTCCGGCAGCAGGTTTACCGGGATGTTGTCCGAGCAGTAGTAGTCCAGGTCTTCAAAGGTCTTCAAAGCCACCGATTTGCCCGAGCCGGACAAGCCGCTGACGATGATCAGTACCGATGCAGGGTGCGCACTCATGAACTACGTTGCTCCAGCAGGTTGCTATGGCGGGCGATGAACATCGCCGCCGGGTCGATGCCCTTGGTGCGTAGGATATGCAGGCGGGTAGCGGCCTCGGTCAGCACTGCCAGGTTGCGACCGGGCATCACCGGCAGGGTGATCAGCGGCACGTCCAGGTCCAGCACATGGCGTTTGCCCGAATCGCCAGTGAGGCGTTCATAGCCGTAGCTGCTGGGCTCGGTCATCGGCTTGGTCAGGTGGACGATGAGACGAAGGTACTTGTTCTTCTTTACAGAAGTGTCACCAAACATCTGGCGCACGTTCAGCACGCCCAGCCCGCGCACCTCCAGCAGGTCCTGCAGCAGCTCCGGGCAGGTGCCGTCGAGCACGTCCGGGGCAATCTGGGTGAATTCGGGGGCATCGTCGGCGACCAGGCGGTGGCCGCGGGACAGCAGTTCCAGTGCCAGCTCGCTCTTGCCTGAGCCTGCCTCACCCGTGATCAGCACGCCGATGGAATAGATCTCCATGAATACGCCATGCAGGATCACCCGTGGCGCCAGCGTGCGGGCCAGGTGGTAGCTGATGTGGTTGAGCAGCTCATGGCCGCGGCGTGGCGACACCCACAACGGGGTCTGCGATTCGTCGGCGGCCGAGCGCAGGTCTTCCGGGCAGCCATGGCTTTTGGTGATCACCAGCGCCAGTGGCCGCGCCTGGATGATGCGCTCGATCACTTCCCAGCGCTGGCGGGCATCCAGGGAGTCCAGCCAGGTCAGTTCCTCGGTGCCGAGGATCTGCACCTTGTTCGGGTAGATGGTGTTGAGATAGCCGGCCAGCGAGGGCCGCCGCGAGACGGTATTGCCAGCCTCCAGCTCACGTTGCGCACCGGCATGGCCGGCGACCCAGCGCAGGTCGAGCTTCTCGCGCTGCTGGTCGAAGAGTTCCTGGGCGGTGATGCTGGTATTCATCCGCTACGCGCCTGCTGCGGGTTGATGATGATGTTCTTGAGGGTCTGCGCATCGGGGGCAACGCGCAGTGCCTGGCGGATGTCGGGGTCGGAGAAAATTTCCGCCAGCTCCGACAGCAGCATCAGGTGTTGGTGGGTGTAATGCGCGGGTACGGCCATGGCGAAGACCAGATCCACCGGTTCGTCGCCGCCGAAATCAACGGGTTGTTGCAGCCGTAGCAGGGCGCCGCGAGGTTCCTGCAGGGTTTCCGAGCGCCCGTGGGGAATGGCGATGCCGTGGCCAATGGCGGTGCTGCCGACGTTTTCACGTTCGCGCAGGCTTAAAAACAGGCTGTCCGCGCCGGCTTCACGACAGGCGAGAAGGCGGGAGGCGGCTATCAGGGTGCTGTCTCGATCAGCGACCGCGAGTACCTGGGTACTCACGGCCGCCATCAGGTCGGTCAACGGCATGTTGGGCTTACGGCTGGGTGTAAAGATCAGCCATTGTCGCGCAGAGCATGCGATGCGTGGGGAAGATGCTTTTCCTTGTGCTTTATGACCAGTCGGTCGAGCTTGTCGGCCAAGACGTCGATGGCTGCGTACATGGTGGGTTCGGCAGCATCGGCGTGCAGGGTGCGCCCGGGTAAATTCACCGTGGCGACGACGAGGTAGTCAGGCTTGCGGGTGGACAACTGGACTCGTACTTCGCAGTGCTGGTCGAAGTGTCGACCCAGCCGCTCCAGCTTTGTTTCCACGTACTCCTTCAGGGCAGGCGTGACTTCAACTTGCTGGCCATACGTCTCGATACGCATCGGATTCCTCCTGTGGTTCGGGGTTGCCTAATGAACCCTGCGCTGCTCAACGAATGCTTCAGACGATGCGGACGCGTTCGTGAGAGGCACAGATGTTCATGGCCTCACGATACTTCGCAACGGTGCGGCGCGCTACCGGTATGCCACTGGTTTTGAGCATTTCAGCCAGCTTGGCGTCAGAAAGCGGTTTGCGCGGGTTTTCCGCATCGATCAGGTTGCGGATCATCGACTGGATGGCGGTGCTGGAAGCCTCGCCACCGCCTTCGGTATCGATGCCGGAGGCAAAGAAGGCGCGCAGCGGCAGGGTGCCGCGCGGGGTGCGCACGTACTTGCGGGCGATGGCACGCGAAATGGTGGATTCGTGCAGTTCCAGCTCACCGGCGATTTCACGCAGCGTTAGCGGACGCAGTGCCTGTTCGCCGAACTCCAGGAAGCCGGCCTGGTGATGCAGCAGGCTGTTGACCACCCGCAGCAGGGTTTCGCCACGGGCCTGCAGGCTCTTCAACAGCCATCGTGCCTCCTGCAGCTGTGCGCGCAGATAGCTGGCGTCGGCATCGCCGCAGCGGCGGATCAGTTGTTCATAGCTTTGATTGATGACCACCCTGGGGCCAGCGTGCCCGGCCAGCGCACAGCGCCAGATGCCGCGCTGGCGCCAGACCACGCAATCGGGCACGACGTAGGTGTCAGACGTCATCTGCCCCAGTTGCTTGCCCGGGCGCGGATCGAGTGAGCGCAGCAGCTGCACGGCTTCTTCGACGTCGGCAACAGGCTGTTTCAGTTCCTGCGCGATGCCGCTGATGCCGGCGCGCGGCAAGCGCTCCAGTGGGCCATCGGCGATACGCCGGGCCAGGGCAAGGGCAGGGGTTTGGCAGGGCAGTACGTCCAGCTGCAGGCTCAGGCACTCGCCCAGGCTGCGTGCGCCAACCCCGGCCGGGTCAAAGCGCTGGATCTGGCGCAATACCGCCAGGATCTCATCTTCGTCGGCATGGGTTTCAGGCAGCAGTGTCTGTGCGATTGCCGACAAGGGCTCGCGCAGATAACCGTCTTCATCCAATGCATCGATCAAGGCCACGCCGATGGCGCGATCACACGGCCCCAGATGGGTCAGGTGCAGCTGCCACAGCAGGTGATCGGCGAGGGTATCGCCGTCCTCGGCCTGTTCGCGTTCGTTGTCTTCGTCGCCATCGAAGGAGCCGGAGCGACCACTGCTCCAGTCTTCGTCGCCGCCATCCCAATCTTCGCCATCGGCGTTGATGTCGCCTTGTGCGGGATCGATCGGGGCATCATCGTTGGCGCTGCCTGCGGGAGCCTCGTCGCCGTCGGCGCCTTCGGAATTCTCGGCCCATTCCAGCAGTGGATTGGTTTCCACCGCCTCGGTCAGTTCCAGTTCGAGCTCGGTGCTGGACATCTGCAGAAGACGGATGGCCTGACGCAACTGCGGCGTCATGACCAGGTTCTGTCCCATCGATGTCTGCAGCCGAGCTTTCATGCCTGATCCGTTGGGGTAGGGCCCGGCGTGGCGCTGCGACTCAGAGGGTGAAAGCGTCCCCGAGGTAAACACGGCGCACGTCGGTATTGGCAAGCAGATCTTCCGGTGCCCCCTGCGCCAGTACGCTGCCTTCTGCGAGGATATACGCCCGGTCGCAGATTCCCAAGGTTTCGCGCACATTGTGGTCGGTGATCAACACACCGATGCCGCGTTGCTTGAGGTGGGTCACGATGCGCTGGATCTCGCCGACCGAGATCGGGTCGACGCCGGCAAACGGTTCGTCGAGCAGGATCAGGCGCGGTTTTGCAGCCAGTGCGCGGGCGATTTCGCAGCGACGACGTTCACCGCCGGACAGGCTGGCGCCGGTCTGGTCGGCAACGTGGCTGATCTGCAGTTCCTCCAGCAGCGAAGACAGTTCGTGCTCACGGCCGGCGCTGTCCAGGTCGGTGCGTAGTTCCAGCACCAGGCGGATGTTGTCGGCCACACTGAGCTTGCGGAACACCGAGGGCTCCTGTGGCAGATAACCCACGCCCAGCTTCGCGCGTTCGTACATCGGCTCGGAGGTGATGTCCTTGCCATCAAGCACGATGCTGCCGGCATCGGCGGCTACCAGGCCGACGATCATGTAGAAACAGGTGGTCTTGCCGGCACCGTTCGGGCCGAGCACGCCGACCACTTCGCCGGCATCCAGGGTCAGCCCGAAGTCCTTGACGACTTCGCGGTTCTTGTAGCGCTTGCGCAGGCCTTGGGCAACGAGCATTACTTGGCCTCTCCCGCCGCTGCCGGCGCCTTGTTCTTGGGCTGGATCACGGTGCGTACGCGGGTGCCGTCGCCGCCGCTCTGCATCGCGCCGCTGCGGGTGTTGTAGACCATGCGCTGGCCGGCGTTGGTGCCGCGCTCGGATTCAACCTTGTAGTTGCCGGTCAGGATGATGATTTCGCTGTTGATGTTGTAGTCCATGTTGTCGGCACGGGCATTCATCCAGGTGTTGTCATCCATCTGCTGCTTGAGCGTGGCTTGCTTGCCGGTGAGGATCACGCGTTCGGTTTCGCCGTTCTTGCGGATCACATCGGCAGTATCAGCGTGGATCTCCATCGAGCCCTGGGTGATGATCACGTTGCCGCTGAACTGGCACTTGCCGTTGTCGCTGAAGTTGCAGTCGTTGTTGTTGGAATCGATGGTCATCGGCTGGTTGCGATCTGATGCCTTGGACCACGCCAGGCCAGGTGCGAGCAGGACGGCGAGCAGGGTGATCGACGCGAGCTTAGCGGGCAGCTTTGGGTTCATAGCGGGTCTTGACCTGGGAAAGGAGTGAGTACTGCTGGGATTTGAGGTTGGCGCGGAAGCCGACACCGGTCTGCGAAAGGCCCGGTCGGGTCAGCGTGACCTGTGCATCGGTGCGCGCCAGGTCCTGCTCGGCGAGCACATCCAGCGCGCTGGTACGGAAGGTGGTTGGTGGGGTCTTGCCATCGGTGGGGCTGTCACCAGCAACATTGCCGCGCAGGCGCAGTTCTTCGCCCTTGGGGCTGACCCAGCCGGTATCGGCGCTCAGTCGCCAATGCTCTCCTGCCGCGTCGGGCAGCAAGAACAGTGGCTTGGTGATGTTGGACGTCTGGTCGGCGCGGTTACGCGCCATCGACGGCGCGCGCAGCGTCATCGACTCCTTGCCCTGCTTGTCCAGGGTGACGATCTCGAAGTCGGTCAGGGTGAAGTCGGTACTGCCTTGCTCAATGGCCGTTGGCGCGGTGTTGGCGCGGTTGCGCCAGGCCGACCAGCCGCTGATCAAGGCGGCCAACAGCAGGCCAATGCCAAGAACTGAACGCCAACTCATCAGGAAAACCTCGCCAGGACTGCATCCAGTTTGCCCTGTGCGGCCAGCAGGACGTCACACAGCTCGCGCGCTGCGCCACGTCCGCCTTGGGCACGGGTCTGCCAATGCACGCGTTCGGCGATCCACGGATGCGCATCCGCCGGGGCGACCGCCAGGCCGACCGCGCCCAGCGGCGCCAGATCGGGCAGGTCGTCGCCCATGAAGGCGACCTGCTCCAGACCGATGCCGTGCTGGTCGCACAAGGCGCGCACGCTGGCCAGCTTGTCGCCGACCGCGATCTGGGTGTCGATGCCAAGATCGGCGCCGCGGCGTTGCGCCGACAGGCTGTTGCGGGCGGTGATCAGCACCGGGTGGATGCCGTGTTGCTGCAGCAGCTTCAGGCCCAGCCCGTCCTGCACGTAGTACGCCTTGCTCTCGTTGCCGGCATGGTCGTAGAACAGCCGACCGTCGGTCAGTGTGCCGTCCACGTCAAAGCAGGCCAGGCGGATGGCGCTGGCGGTGGCGTGCAGATTGGTGGGGAAAAGCGCTAGCGGCGAGTAGGGCATTGGCAGGCAGGATCCGTTGCGGCAGGTCGGGTGTTGGCCCGAGATCGTTGATTGTGCGGGGTTTAGACGACTTTTGCCCGCAACAGGTCATGAATGTTCAGGGCGCCGACGGGATGATTGTCGCCATCGACCACGATCAAGCCATTGATCTTGTGGGTTTCCAGCAGTCGCGCGGCTTCCGCAGCCAGCTGGTCGGCACCAATGGTACGCGGGTTGCGGGTCATCACCTGGGCGATGCTGGCGGTGCGTACGTCCAGGTCGGTGTCCAGTGCACGGCGCAGGTCGCCGTCGGTGAACAGGCCCACCAGTCTGCCCTGGGCATCGACGACGGCGGTCATGCCAAGCCGCTTGCGGCTCATTTCCATCAAGGCCTGGCTGAGGCTGGCATCGTCCCTGACGCTGGGCAGGTCGTCACCGCCATGCATCACGTCGGTGATATGCAGCAGCAGGCGTCGGCCCAGGCTGCCGGCCGGGTGCGAGCGGGCGAAGTCGTCGGCGGTGAAGCCGCGCGCGTCCAGCAGGGCCACCGCCAGCGCATCACCCATCGTCAGCGAGGCGGTGGTGCTGGAGGTCGGGGCCAGGGCCAGCGGGCAGGCCTCGTGGTCCACGTTCACGTCCAGATGCACGTCGGCGGCCAGCGCCAGGCTCGATTGCGGCCTGCCGGTCATGGAAATCAGTGGATTGCCCTGGCGCTTGAACACCGGCAGCAGGGTCAGTACTTCGTCCGATTCACCCGAATAAGAGAGTGCCAAAACCACGTCATCTTCGGTGATCATGCCCAGATCACCGTGTCCGGCTTCACCTGGATGCACATAGAACGACGGTGTGCCGGTCGAGGCCAGGGTCGCGGCGATCTTGCGCGCGATATGCCCGGATTTGCCCATGCCGGTGGTGACCACGCGGCCGCGCGAAGCCAGCACCAGCCGGCAGGCGGCGGCGAACTCGGCGCCAATGCGACCGCCGACCCGGTCCAGTTCGTCGCGCTCGATCTCGAACACACGGTGACCACTGGCCACCAGATCGGTGTCGCGCAATGTAGCCAGGGAAAGCGGGGAAGCAGCCATACGGGTGCCACTCGGAGAGTAGAATGGGGGTTCATTTTATTAGGAAAGCGCTTTGGACGCCGAGACCATCCGAAATCTGATCGAAGCCGGCCTGCCGGGCGCCCGCGCCAACGTGCAGGGCGACGACGGGGTGCACTTCGAGGCCACGGTGGTCTGCGAGGCATTTGCCGGCAAGATGCCGTTGGCGCGCCACCGCATGGTGTATGCGACGCTGGGCGATCTGATGGGCGGTGCGATCCACGCGCTGGCGTTGAAAACCATTACTCCGGCTGAAGCCGGCTGAGCCGGCTCACTCTCTTCTCCTTATATCGGCCTTAAATCCATGGCAAAAATCGTAGTCACCGGCGGCAATGCGCTGAGCGGTGAGGTTCATATCTCCGGCGCCAAGAACGCCGTCCTGCCGATCCTGTGCGCCACCTTGCTGGCCGATGCGCCGGTGGAAATCACCAATGTGCCGCATCTGCACGACGTGATCACCACCGTGAAGCTGCTCGGTGAGCTTGGCGCCAAGGTCACTGTCGACCAGGGCACGCTGTCGCGCGGCAGCGCGGTGGTGGTGGACCCGCGCACTGTTGATCAACATGTTGCGCCGTATGAGCTGGTCAAGACCATGCGTGCCTCGATCCTGGTGCTGGGCCCGTTGCTGGCCAAGTTCGGCAAGGCCGAGGTGTCGCTGCCGGGCGGGTGCGCCATCGGCTCGCGCCCGGTTGACCAGCACATCAAGGGCCTGCAGGCGCTGGGTGCGGAAATCAGCGTGGAGAACGGCTTCATCAAGGCCCACGTCGATGGTCGCCTGAAGGGCGGCCGTTACACCTTCGACATGGTCAGCGTCACCGGCACCGAGAACGTGCTGATGGCGGCGGTACTGGCCGAAGGCACCTCGGTGCTGGAAAACGCCGCGATGGAGCCGGAAGTAGCCGATCTGGCGCATTGCCTGATCGCACTCGGCGCGAAGATCGAAGGCATTGGCACTGCGCGGCTGGTCGTGGAAGGCGTCGAGCGCCTGCACGGCGGTCGCCACGCGGTACTGCCCGATCGCATCGAAACCGGCACCTTCCTGGTGGCTGCAGCGATGAGCGGTGGTCGCGTCACGGTGCGCAATGCGCGCCCGGACACGATGGACGCAGTGCTGCACAAGCTGACCGAAGCCGGCGCTGAGATCAGCACCACCGAAGACAGCATCACCCTGGACATGCATGGCAAGCGGCCCAAATCGGTGAACATCACCACTGCGCCGCATCCTGCGTTTCCGACCGATATGCAGGCGCAGTTCATGGCCATGAACTGCGTGGCCGATGGCGTTGGTGTAATCACCGAGACCATCTTTGAAAACCGTTTCATGCACGTCAACGAGCTGCTGCGCCTGGGTGCCGACATCCAGATCGAAGGCCATACGGCGATCGTGCGCGGCGTGGCCAAGCTCAGCGGTGCGCCGGTGATGGCGACCGATCTGCGTGCCTCGGCGTGCCTGATCCTGGCCGGTCTGGTGGCTGCGGACGAGACCAGCATCGACCGCATCTACCACCTTGATCGTGGCTACGAGAACATCGAGGAAAAACTCAGCGGGCTCGGCGCCAACGTGCGGCGGATCGCATGATCCTCAAGGGTCGCTTCAGTCCGCGCCGCAGGGCTTTGTTGGCCCTGGTGCTGCTGGCCCTGGCCTGGTTGGGCTGGGGCTGGTACAGCGGTGTGGCCATCACCCAGGGCGTCGAGAAGGAACAGATGGACTGGAATGGCGACGGCCAGATCAGTAGCGACGAGTTCCTGCAGGCGTTCTATGCGGTGCAGGTGAAGGACAGCGAAGAGGGCGACCGCCACTGCCGCAGTTTCATCTGGCGCAGCAGTGGTGAGGAATTCCGCCGCGATTGCCGTACGGTGTTCAAGAAGAACGCCGCCGAATAGCACGCCTGCGCCGCCGCGCTGCGGCGCGTCTCGCTGGCAATGCTGGCCGGGTAAGCATTGCCAGCCGGGATGCTGCCGCTCAGGCAGGGCACCGCTCCTGCTTGAGTCCTGTCGTTGCCTGTTGCAACTGTTGCCCAGGCCCCGGGTCTTGCCCGGGCTGGGCCTGGTTGCTGCTGTGCGCTGTGCTCAGCGCGACCAGGAGTTCATCTGCAGGCTGATCGTGGTGGCGCCGTTTTCGCGCTGGACGATGCGCACCGGTGCCGGGATGCCGGCCACGATCCACGCAATGGTCTGCTTTTCGGCGCCGCCCTGGGCCACCTTGGTGGCGTCGTAGTTGCGGCCGGCGATGGTGACCCGTTCGCGACCAATCACCCGATAGTTCATTGGCCGCGCGCGCCCGTTTTCGACCATGCGATAGGACAGGGGGCGCCCGGCGGGGACGTCGCGCGCCAATGCCAGGTTGATCAACAATGCGTCCATGTCGCCATTCTGCAGAGCGACGGGACCCGCGCGGGTTGGCTTGACGTCGCCACTCCATCGCGCTTGCCCGGCTGCCCAGTTGTAGTTGGTGATGACACCGCGCTGGACCGAGGCATAGCTGGTCCGGTCACTGCCCCCTAGTGGCCGGTACTGTGTTCCCAGGTCCTGGAACACGGTGGCCTGGCTCAGTTTGGCGAGCATGTGATCCAAGGTCAGCAGGTACATCCAGGAGCCATTGCGGGCCGGGGTGATGGTCATCCGCGCGGTTGCGCTCAGGCCCTTGTAGCTGGCGGTGTAGCGGCCATCGAAACGCTCTACGGCGGCATCGGCAGTTGGGGCCAGGGATACAAGCAGGGCCGCTGCAAGCGGGAGAAGGGCGGATTTACGAGTAAGCATCACGTTGGCTCATCCATGAAAACGTCCGGCATCAGGCCGGGCGCGTCGGGGTTGGGGTAGGTGGTCAGTTGATCGAGCGGATGGTCAGGTCCAGTGCGTCCTGGCCATTCTCGCGCTGCAGCAGGCGTGCTGGTACCGGCATGCCGGGAACGATCCAGGCGATCTGTTCCTTGTTGCCATCCACGCGCGACACCTTGGTGGCTTCCTGCTGCTTGCCGCCGATGGTCAGGTTTTCCTTGCCGATCACCCGGTAGGTCATGGGTTTGATGCGGCCATCGTCGACCATGCGGTAAGTCAGGGGCTTGCCGGCAGCGACATCGCGGGCAATGGCCAGGTTGATCAACAGTGCATCCATGTCACCGCTCTGCAGGCGGATCGGGCCACTGCGATCGGGCTTCACGTCGCCGGTCCAGGTGGCTTGGTTGCTGTTCCAGTCATAGCGTGCATCCACCTGCTTGCGCTTGATCAGCACCACCGAACGGTCATGGCTGCTCAACGGGCGCAGTTTGCCGCCGTGTTCGTCGAACACGGTGGCCTGGCTCAGTTCCGCCATCGGGTTCTTGATCTGCAGGCTGTAGCGCCATTGGTTGTTGCCGGCGGGAGCTACCGACATCACGCCATTGGCCTGCATGCCCATGTAGCTGGCCTGGTAATTGGCGGTGAACGGCTCAAATGCCAAGGCTGGCAGGCTGGCCGCGACCAGTGCGGCGGCAGCGAGGTAACGTAGGGGGCTACGGGTAAGCTTCATGCTCAGGCTCCTTGGTATTCGATCAGGCGCAGGTCGATTTCGTCCTGACCGTCTTTGCGTTGCAGGATGCGCACCGGGGTGGGTACGCCGTTGGCGATCCACAGGATGGTTTCATCATTGCCGCCATTGGTGCGGTAGACCCGCAAGGCGTCATAGCTGAGATCACCCACCTGCACGTTCTCGGTGGTGTCGGCAGCGCGGTACTCGTACTGGCGCACCCGGCCGACATCAACGTAGCGGTACTGCAGTGCCTGTCCCGGGCGCGCATCGCGCATCAGCGACAGATTCAGCACCAAGGCGCTCTGGTCGCCGCGCTGCAGCGCAATCGGGCGCTGCCGTTCTTTCTTGAGGTCACCCTGCCACTGCGCGGTACCGGCTTGCCAGTCATAGACGCCGGTAACCTTCTTGCTCATGAACAGGGCCTTCTTGACCGTGCTCTGGCTCAACGGCGTGTAGACGCTGCCTTCGTTGTTGAACACGTTGCTCTGTTCGATGTTCAGCCCCAGGACACTGGCGAAGCCGCGCTTGCCGCGCACTGCCAAGTCCACCCGCCACTGGCTGTCGTTGTTGTGGACGACCCGCATGGTCGCATCGCCGGCTTCCTTGCCCTTGTAGAAGGCCTGGTAGGTGGCGACGAACGGCTCCAGTGCCGGCGGGGTCCACTCCAGCGCCGGCGGCGCCAGGACAACCGGTGCCTGCGCCGGATCAGCCGTTGGTGTGGGCGTTTCCTGTGCGTGGCTGACCGCTGATACCAGCAGTGCGGTCAAAACCAATGGTTTGAAAAGCGCTATGGCCATGTGGGGACGAGGACAGAGGGGAGGGGGGATCTTGCCAAACCACACGTCAGAAGCCCGTGCGGATCAGCGACGGAGGGTTCCGGCGGAATCTAGGCGTAATGGACTAAACCCAGACTGACCGTCGTAGTGGACCATGCCATCGCGTTCAGCAAGTCGGCCGGCGACCAGCAACTGTACGCTGGCCAGCAGCAGCGGGTGTTCGACCGCCAGCACGCGTTTGGCCAGCACTTCAGCACTGTCCCCAGCCAGCACCGGGACCCGTGCCTGGGCGATGACCGCTCCGGCATCCAGTTCAGGTACGACGAAGTGCACGCTGGCGCCGTGTTCGGCATCGCCGGCCTCGATGGCGCGGGCATGGGTGTGCAGGCCTTTGTGCAAGGGCAGCAGCGAGGGGTGGATGTTCACCAGGCGCCCGCTGAAGCGCTGTACGAAGCCAGCGCCGAGAATGCGCATGTAACCGGCGCAGATGATCCAGTCCGGCTGGCTTGCCGCCACCGCGTCGGCCAACGCGCTGTCAAAAGCCTCGCGGTCGGCGTAATCCCTGGGGGAGCAGGCCCAGCGCTGCGCGGGTGCCACTTTTTCCAGCGCGGCGGCGGCAGGCTTGTCGGAGAACACGCCGACGATCTGCGCATCCAGCTGGCCCGCGGCAATCGCGTCCTGCAGGCATTGCAGGTTGCTGCCGCGCCCGGAGGCAAGCACGGCGAGGCGGGGCAGGGGGCTCATGCCCGCGTCTTCCGCAGCAGCGGCCACAGCGCCAGGCTGCCGAGGGTGGCCAGCAACATGTCCGCATGCGCGTCCCAGATGTCGCCCTGCTGGCCGTTGTAGGCTTCGGCGGCTTCCGGTGACAGCGCCAGGGCGATGCCCCATTCCAGCCATTCGTAGGCCAGGCTGGTACACATGATGGTCATCACCGCCAGCGTGAAGGCCTGGCCCACACGCAGTGCCGGCCAGGTGCGCCGGGCCAGTTGGGTCAGTGCCGGGGTGAAGCAGATGCCGTACAGCAGGTGGATCAGCCGGTCGAAATGATTGCGTTCCCAGCCGAAGGCGGCGTTCGGCGACCAGCCGAACAGCGCCTGTGCCCATTGGTCATAGGGGATGTTGGAGTACAGCCAACGGGCGCCGATGCAGTGCAGGAGGATGAAGCCGCAGATGGCCGCGAATGCGCCGCTGCCCAGTGGCCAGCGGCGGTCCACCCACCATAGCGCCAGCAGGCCGAGCACGGTCAGCGAGCTGTGCAGGGCCTGTTCCACAGGCCATAACGGTTTGATCCAGGTGAGCGCGAATACAACAAGCACGCCGATGAAGGCGGCCTTCTTGGCGGCTGTCATGTAGGCGTTGGCTCAGCCGATGTGGACGCGTTCGGCGCCGTTTTCAGCGACCACTTCGCCAATCTGCCAATGCGCCAGTTCCAACGAGTCCAGCGTGGCGTTGATGGCAGCGACCTGGTCGGCCGGCACCAGCAGCACGAAGCCGATGCCGCAGTTGAAGGTGCGCCACATCTCGCTGTCGGCCACATTGCCTTCGCGCTGCAGCCACTGGAACACCGGCGGCAGCGGCCAGCTGCTGGCGTCGATGGTCAGGCCCAGGCCTTCCGGCACCACGCGGATGATGTTTTCGGTCAGACCGCCGCCGGTGACGTGGGCCATGCCGTGCACGGCTGCGCCATGGGTCTTGAGCAGCGACAGGATCGGCTTGACGTACAGGCGGGTCGGCGCCATCAGCGCATCGACCAGCTTCACGCCGTTTTCCAGCACCAGATCGGCCGGGCTGCCGGCACGTTCATAGATGCGACGGACCAGCGAATACCCGTTGGAGTGCGGACCGGAGGAGGCAATGCCGATCAGCACGTCGCCGAGGGCAACGGCCGAGCCGTCCTTCAGCTCGCTCTTCTCGACGCCGGCGACGGTGAAGCCGGCCAGGTCGTACTCGCCCGGGGCGTACATGTCGGGCATTTCAGCGGTTTCGCCGCCGATCAGCGCGCAGCCGGCCTCGGTGCAGCCATTGGCGATGCCGCCGACCACGGCCGCGGCGGTGTCGATGTCGAGCTTGCCGGTGGCGAAATAATCCAGGAAGAACAAGGGCTCAGCACCCTGTACCAGCACGTCGTTGACGCACATCGCGACCAGATCGATGCCAATGGTGTCGTGGCGGCCAAGCTGTTGTGCCAGCTTCAGCTTGGTGCCGACGCCGTCGGTACCGGACACCAGCACCGGCTCGCGGTACTTGTTGGAGAGGTCGAACAGGGCGCCAAAGCCACCCAGTCCGCCCATCACCTCCGGGCGGAAGCTGCGCTTTACCAGCGGCTTGATACGCTCGACCAGTTCGTTGCCCGCGTCGATGTCGACACCGGCGTCACGGTAGGTCAGGGGGGAGTTGGCAGAGGTCGAGGGGCTGGTCACTGGCGGCTGCACTGGCGGGGTGAACGGTCGATTTTAACAGGCCACGTTGGCGTGAAGGCCCCATTCGGGCAACAATTCCCTCCGGAATCGTCGAGCAATGGAAATTTCAATGCGCCGCAGCCTGGTCACAATCCTGTTTCTGGCGCTCTGCCTGCCAATTTCGTTGGTGCAGGCACAGTCGTCCGGCATGCGTACCGAAGGGGACGTGGCTGGCGCCAGCAGTGCCTATGAGGCCGAGGTACCGGTCAACAGCCAAAGCGAGGCCGATCGCAATGGTGGGCTGGCGCGCGCGCTGGGCGCGGTGCTGGCCAAGCTGTCCGGGGACCGCAGCGTGCTGGCGCGGCCGGGCGTGGCGCAGGCCCTGCGCAGCGCCAAGGACATGGCCGAGAGTTACGACTACCGGCAGGATCAAAGCGTCAGCGCCAGTGGCGCACCGAGCTTCCGGACCATGCTGGTGGCGCGCTTCCGCCAGGATGACGTCGACGGGCTGGTAGCGGCGCTGGGGCTGCCGGTATGGCCGCAGCCACGACCCAAGCCGGTGGTCTGGCTGGCCATCGACGATGGCAGCGGTCCACGCCTGGTCGGTGTACCGCAGTCCAATGCGGCGCGGCCATTGCTGGACCGGGCGGTTGAACGTGGCTTCAAGCTGGGCCTGCCTGCCGGCGGCGCGGCTGAACAAGCCCTGGTTGGGGCGATCTGGCGCCAGGACACCGCTGCGGTCGCGCGCGCCTCGTCGCGCTATTCGCCGCCGATGCAGCTGATCGGCAAGTTGTACCGTGGCAAGGGTGGCGGCTGGGTTGCGGACTGGGTGTTTGTCGACAATGGCCGTGAACTGTCCAAGTGGACCACCAACGACGCCGATGCCCGGCGGGCGATGATGGCCGGTGCCGATGGTGCCGCCGATGCGCTGGTGCGGCGTTATGCCAAGGCGCCGGTCGGTGGTGCCGCCGGCGTTTATCGGATCGTGGTCAGCGGTATCCGCAGCGCGGATGATTATCTGCGCCTGGCGGCCACCTTGCAGAGCGTGGCGGTGGTGAAGGCCATCACCCCGATCCAGGCCTCGGGCGACCGACTTGAGCTGGATGTCGAACTGATGAGCGGCCTGCCCGGCTTCAACCGCATGCTGGGGCGCGATGCCGCCTTGCAGCCAGTGGGCGCGGTGGACGATGGTGATGCGGATGCATCGACGGATCAGAACAGCGGCAGCCGCCGCGCGGAGTACCGCATTCGATGAGTACCGATACAGCGGAAATGGAAATCGCGCTGTTCCTGCGCCGCCTCAAGTGGGTGGTGCTCAGTGCCTTCGGGCTGTGGGTGATGTGGCTGCTGGCACCAGTGCTGACCCCGTTCGTGGTCGCCTTGATGCTGGCGTGGCTGGGCGACCCACTGGTGGACCGGCTGGAAGCCAGCGGCCGTTCGCGCAACACCGCGGTGGTGCTGGTGTTCGTGTTGATGATCCTGCTGCTGGCTTTGGCGCTGCTGATCCTGGTGCCTTTGATACAGCGCCAGATCATTACCTTGGTTGCCGCCTTGCCCCAAGGGCAGGACTGGCTGATGAATACCGCGATTCCGTGGCTCGAGCAGAAATCTGGCCTGGAAATCATGGCCTGGCTGGATCCTGGTCGCTTGTTTGAATGGGTGCGCAGCCACTGGCAGCAGGCCGGCGGCGTTGCCACCACGTTCTTTGGCTACGTGTCGCGCTCGGGTTTTGCGATGGTGGCCTGGGTGATCAACCTGGCCTTGTTGCCGATCCTGGCTTATTACTTCCTGCGCGACTGGGACAAGTTGGTCGAGCGGGTTGCATCGATGATCCCGCGCAACCATATCGAGGTGGTGTCGCGTCTGGCGCGTGAGTCCAATGACGTGCTGGGTGCCTTCATCCGCGGCCAGATCGTGGTGATGATCGCGCTGGGTATCGTGTATGCCGCGGGCCTCACCCTCGTGGGCCTGAACCTGGGCCTGCTGATCGGCCTGGTTGCTGGCTTGATCAGTTTCATCCCCTACCTGGGCGCGACCACCGGCGTGGTGATGGCGGTGCTGGCGGCACTGGTGCAATCGCAGGGCTTTGACCTGCAGTTGCTGGTGCTGGTTGGCGTGGTCTTCACGGTCGGCCAGTTGCTGGAAAGCTATGTGCTGACCCCGCGTATCGTCGGTGACAAAATTGGCCTGCACCCGGTTGCGGTGATTTTCGCGGTGATGGCGGGTGGCCAGTTGTTTGGCTTCCTGGGAATGCTGTTGGCTTTGCCAGCGGCGGCGGTGATCAACGTGTTGTTGCGCTATGCGCACCAGCGTTATCGCCAAAGTGAGTTGTATGCCGGCCACGGGCCGACGATTGTGTTGGATCCGCGCAACGCTCAGGTGCCGGCGGATCTGAGCATCGTGTCGAAGGATGTAGAACCGAAGTGAGTGTGCCGCAGTTACCGCTGGCCTTGCGTTACCCGCCAGACCAGCGCTTTGAAACATTCATCGGTGCGCCGGAAGGCGCGCTGCCGCAGTTGCGTGCCGTTGCCAATGGCAGCAGCCAGGATTGGATCTATCTGGTGGGTGCCGGTGCTACCGGCAAGACGCACCTGGCCCTGGCCACCTGCGCGGCTGCATTGCAGGCCGGGCGTCGCCCTGCGTACCTGCCACTGCAGGCGGCCGGTACGCGCCTGCAGGACGCCTTGGAAGCGCTGGAAGGGCACGACGTGCTGGCGCTGGACGGGCTGGAATATGTCGCCGGTCGACGCGAACAGGAAATCACCTTGTTCGAGTTCCACAACCGCGCGCGCGCTGCCGACGTGACTGTGATCTATACCTCGCGGCTGCCGCCTGATGGCCTGGGGTTGGTGTTGCCGGACCTGCGCTCGCGTCTGTCGCAGTGCAGCCGCATCACCCTGGAGCCGCTGGATGCCGAAGGCCGTGGCGCGGTGCTGCGCGAACGTTCGGTGCGCCGTGGGCTGGTGATGGATGAGGCGACGCTGGACTGGTTGCTGACCCGCACCGGCCGTGACCTGAGCGGACTGGTGACCTTGCTGGAGCGGCTGGACCGCGAATCGCTGGCGGCAAAGAAGCGGATCACCGTGCCGTTCCTGAAACGGGTGCTGGAGAACGGGCCGGGTTGAGAGCTGGATTTTGGCCTTTTGGCTCTTGTGGGAGCGGCGTCAGCCGCGAAACTGGTATCGCATCCGTAAACAAAAAGACCTGCAATTGCAGGTTTCTCCTGGTCGGAACCTTCGTTGGCTTCGCGGCTTACGCCGCTCCTACAACAGCTGGGATTCCAGCTGCTGCAGGCGCTCGGGGGTGCCTACGTCGGTCCAGCGGCCGCGGTGGTGTTGGCCGCTGATCGCATTGTTGGCCATCGCCGCACGCAACAAGGGAGCGAGCTTGAAGCGCGGCGGTGTTTCCGTGCTGCCATCGGCATCACCAATCACGGTCTGCCAGTTCTGCAGCAGCTGCGGTCGATATATGCCGATGCCGGCAAAGGTCAACCGTGCTTGTTCGCCGTTGTCGTGCAGCAGGCCATCGGCTTCAAGAATGAAATCACCACGAGGGTGCTGCAGTGGATTGTCGACCATGACCAGGTGCGCATTGCCCTTCGGTTCGCGCGGAAGATCGGCGAAGTCGAAGTCGCTCCAGATGTCGCCATTGACCGCCAGGAACGGCGCATCGCCGAGCAACGGCAGCGCGTTGTGCATGCCGCCGCCGGTTTCCAGCGGCACCGGGCCTTCGTACAGGTAATGCAGGCGCAGGTTCCAGCGACTGCCATCGCCGAGCTTTTCCGGAAACTGCGTGGCCAGCCAGCTGGTGTTGACCACCACATCGGCGATGCCCAGCGCGGCGAGGCGCTGCAGGTGCCATTCGATCAGTGGCACACCGGCCACGGCCAACAGCGGCTTGGGCGTGTGATCGGTAAGCGGGCGCATGCGCTCGCCCAGCCCGGCGGCGAAGATCAAGGCCTTCATGCGGAAGCCTTGGTGGCCATTGCCGGCTTGAAGCGGCGCTCGAACAGATCCTGCAGCGGCGCCAGCTCCGGATAGCGCGGCAACACCTCATCCAGGTAGCGAATGAAACGCGGTGCGTCTTCGAAGTAATGGCCCTTGCCGTCGCGATCACGCAGACGCACGAAGATGCCGAGGATCTTCAGATGACGCTGCACGCCCATCCAGTCGGCGTCGCGCAGGAACTGCGGCCACGGCCGCACCGGCAGGCCGGCGGCCAGTGCCTGTGCGTGGTAGCGCGCAAGCCAGGCGTCCACTTTTTCCAGCGGCCAGCTCAGGAAGGCGTCCTTGAACAGACTGGCCGGATCATAGGCTATCGGACCGCTGACCAGATCCTGGAAGTCCAGCACAGCAGGGCCTCCATCAACCGGCATCAGGTTGCGCGGCATGAAGTCGCGGTGGGTCAGTACCTGTGGTTGGTTAAGTGCGTTGTCCATCAGGCGCCGTTGCACCAGTTGCAACTGCTCGCTTTCGCCGCAGTCCAAGCTCAGGCCGAGGTGGCGTTGCACGAACCACTCTTCAAACAGGCCAGCATCACGCTGCAGCAGTGCTTCGCCGAACGCACTCATGCCTTCGGGCACCGGAATCGACTGCAGGCGGATCAACTGCACGAAGCTGGCGTCGAACCACGCATCGGCGGTGTCGTCAGTGATGAAGCGAGCCAAGGTAGGGCCGCCCAGGTCTTCCAGCAGCAGGAAGCCGTTGTCGACATCGCGCGCCAGCACCTGCGGTACACGCACGCTGTTGGTGTCCAGCAGGTCGCGCATGCGCAGCCAGGGGCGTACATCTTCCAACCCGGGCGGTGAGTCCATCACGATGTGGCTGCCGCGTGCGCTGGTGCTGCGCCAATAGCTGCGGAAACCGGCATCGACCGATGCGCGTTCAAGTGTGGTGGCAGGGTCGCCGAGTGCGGTGCAGGTCCACTGCAGGCGTTGTTGGGCGCGCAGCGGATCGGAAGCGGGATCGTTCATGGACACTACAAGTGAAGCGGCGCCCGCAGGCGCCGTTGGGATGGAGTCAGCGCTTGCCGCCGCTGACCAGACGCAGCAGTGCCAGCAGGGCGATCGCGCCAATGATGGCGCCGATGAAGCCGGCCGGCTGACCGGCGGCATACCAACCCATCTCACGGCCGAACCAACCGGCGAATACCGCACCAGCAACGCCGAGCACGATGGTCAGCAGGCAGCCCATGCGGTTGTTGCCGGGCATGAAGAAGCGCCCGAGCAGGCCTACGAAGAAGCCGATCAGGATGATGTACAGCCAGCTGTCGCTGCCAAACAGTCCGCTCATGTTCTTGCCCGTGCCTGAGAAAAACGCAGCCTAGCAAGGCCAGGCTGCGTTCGTCATCAAACCATCAACATCCGACCAACAACGTCGGACCGATCAGCAGCAGCCGTGGCCACCGTGACGGGTGCCGCTGTCGGCGGCCACCGGCGAACCGCTGGTTTCGCCACGCAGGCTGGCGGCGTGGTGGTCGAACAGCACCTTGGACACGCAGGAGGTGACGCGCTTGCCCATCGGGATGTGCAGGAACTCGTTCGGGCCGTGTGCATTGGAGTGCGGCCCGAGCACGCCGGTGATCATGAACTGCGCACCCGGGAACTTCTCGCCCAGCATGCCCATGAACGGGATCGAACCGCCTTCGCCCATGTACATCGCCGGCTTGCCGAAGAAGGCCTGGCTGGCGGCGTCGATGGACTGCTCCAGCCACGGCGCCATGGCCGGTGCGTTCCAGCCGGTGGAGGCTTTTTCCAGGTCCAGGCTGACGTGGGCGCCGTTCGGCGGATCACGCAGCAGGGCTTCCTTCAGCAGTTCGCCGCAGGCCTTGCCATTGGCGGTCGGCGGCAGGCGCAGCGACAGCTTCACCGAGGTTTCCGGACGCAGCACGTTGCCGGCCGATTCCAGCGGCGGCATGCCGCCGATGCCGGTCACCGACAGGGCCGGGCGCCAGGTGCGGTTGAGGACCAACTCGGTCAGCTCATCGCTCATCGGCTTGAGACCGTCGACCAGCGGGAACTTGTCGAAGATGGCGGTATCGACCACGTCGGCAGCGCGCTTGGCCTGTTCCAGGCGCTCGGCCGGGATTTCGGTGTGCAGGCCTTCCAGCAGGATGCGGCCGGTGTTCTCGTCCTCGATGCGCGACAGCAGCTGGCGCAGCAGGCGGAAGCTGGACGGCACCACACCGGAGGCATCACCGGAGTGCACGCCTTCGTTGAGCACCTTGACGGTGAAGTTGCCGCCGGTCAGGCCGCGCAGCGAGGTGGTGCACCACAGCTGGTCGTAGTTGGCGCAGCCCGAATCCAGGCACACCACCAACGACGGCTGGCCGATGCGCTCAGCCAAGTGGTCAACATAAGCCGGCAGATCGTAGGAGCCGGATTCCTCACAGGCTTCGATCAGGATCACGCAGCGGGCGTGCGGCAGGCCTTGTTCCTGCAGCGCCAGCACCGCGGCCAGCGAGCCGAAGATGGCGTAGCCGTCATCAGCGCCGCCGCGACCGTACAGCTTGTCGCCGCGCAGCACCGGAATCCACGGGCCGAGGTCGTCGTCCCAGCCGGTCATTTCCGGCTGCTTGTCCAGGTGGCCGTAGAGCAGCACGGTGTCATCGCCGGTTTCCGGGCCGGTGGCCGGGATTTCCAGGAACAGCAGCGGAGTGCGGCCTTCCAGGCGAACCACCTCGACCTGCAGGCCGGGAATGGTCTGCGCCTTGGCCCAGCTTTCCATCAGGGTGACGGCCTGCTCCATGTAGCCGTTGGCGACCCAGTTGGCGTCGAACATCGGCGACTTGTTGGGGATACGGATGTAATCGACCAATTGCGGGACGATGTCGTTGTCCCACTTGTCGCTGAGAAATTGGCCGATCTTGGCGCTGTCCATCTGGATCTCCGATAGCAATGTCAGGTGCAACCATTCTACGCCGCTCCCTTGTTTATCGGGCTGGCGACGGTTTCATCAGTGAATTTTTGTAGGACTTTTCCTACAAGGGCCCGGGTGGTTGGCTGGCTGTTTGCTGAACCCGCCCCGGATATTCTGGATTCATGTGGCGCGGAACACTGATCTGACCGGCGGGATAGCCAGCCGATCAATGACCAAGCCACAAGGAGTACAGCGATGAAGCTTTTTACCGTAACGCTGCAGTCTCTGATTCTCGCATTGTTGTTGACGCTTACGGCGCAAGCCAAGGACAAGGTCGACATCAATACCGCCTCCGCGGCGGAGCTGAATCAGGTGTTGGTGAATGTCGGCCCTTCCAAGGCGCAGGCGATCATTGAACACAGACAGGCCAACGGGCCCTTCAAAAGTGTCGAGGAACTGGCACTGGTGAAAGGAATCGGATTGAAGACGGTCGAACGGAATCGTGACCTGATCGAAGCAAGGGCCGGAGCTGCCCCTGCCAAGAACGCTACCGGGACGGTGGCTGCGCAGCCGGTTGAGAGGCGCTGAGCGGAAGGAATCGAATAGTGAGCCGTCAGGATGACGGATCACCAGGAACCCGAAAAGGGCAGGACGCTGGGGGCTGGCAGGATGCCAACAAGGATGTGAGGTCGTCCGGTGGTGCACAGTGACGTGCAGCCGGGCGATTTTTCTGTCTCTGCTCCAAAGAACAAGGCCCGGGTCTTCCCGGGCCTTGTTCTTTTCTGGGAGTTCGCGATTGGGGATTGGGGATTCGCAAGAGCCGGTACGAGCTCCGGGTTTGCGCACGCGGCGCCATCGGCCTGGTGCGCATGCAGCCCGGGTAAGCACAGCGCACCCGGGGCTTTCTGCAAGAACCCCGGGTGCGCTGCGCTTACCCGGGCTACAAGGGCGGTGCCTGCCCTGCAATCTGCGTGTTGCCAATAGCCGCCTTGGCCCAGACCAGGTCAGGTGGCTGCTTAAACCAAGCCGGTCGCGTAGTAGACGCCGATAATCGCGAACACCGCCAGCGTCTTGATGATGGTGATGGCGAAGATGTCCTTGTAGGACTGGCGGTGGGTGAGGCCGGTGACGGCCAGCACGGTGATCACCGCGCCGTTATGCGGCAGTGTGTCCATGCCGCCGGAGGCCATCGCCGCCACGCGGTGCAGCACTTCCATCGGAATGCCGGCAGCCTGCGCATTGGCGATGAAGCTGTTGGCCATTGCCGCCAGCGCGATGCTCATGCCGCCTGACGCCGAGCCGGTGATGCCAGCCATGGCGGTGACTGAAACCGCTTCATTGACCAGCGGGTTCGGGATCGAGCCCAGTGCATTGGCCACCACCAGGAAGCCGGGCAGGGCGGCAATCACCGCACCGAAACCATATTCGGAGGCGGTATTCATCGAGGCCAGCATGGCGCCGCCGATCGCCGACTTGGTGCCCTCGGCAAACGAGGCGATCACCGGCTTCCAGGCAAAGGCGATGACGCTGAGGATGCCCAGCAGCAACGCACCCTGCACGGCCCAGATCGCTCCCAGCTTGGAGACTTCCTGCACCACCGGTGCCGGGTTGCCGATCACCGCCGGAATGAAGGACTGGGTTTCACCGTAAAAGCCGGGAATCCAGCGGGTGAACAGGAAATTGGCCACACCGACCAGGATCAGCGGGATGATCGCCACCAGCGGATGTGCCAGATTCTGGCCGTGGAAGGGTTCTGGCTCATTGCGCAGCTCGTCGTTGGCGCCCGCATAGCCCTCGCCATTGCGCACGGCGACACGGCGGCGCCATTCCAGGTAGCTCATGCCCAGGATCAGGATCACCACGGTGCCGATCACGCCCAGCCACGGTGCGGCCCAACTGTTGGTGCCGAAGAACGCCGAGGGAATGATGTTCTGGATCTGCGGCGTGCCCGGCAGCGCGTCCATGGTGAAGGTGAAGGCACCCAGCGCGATCGTGCCGGGAATCAGGCGCTTTGGGATGTTGCTCTGGCGGAACAGCTCGGCGGCGAACGGGTAGACCGCGAACACCACCACGAACAGCGAAACACCGCCGTAGGTGAGCAGTGCACAGACCAGCACGATGGACAGCATCGCGCGCTTGGCCCCGACCAGCTTGATGGTGGCGCTGACGATGGACTTGGAGAAACCCGAGACCTCGATCAGTTTGCCGAACACCGCACCCAATACGAACACCGGGAAGTACAGCTTGAGGAAGCCGACCATCTTGTCCATGAACAAGCCGGTGAACATTGGCTGCACCAGGCTGGGGTCGGTCAGCAGCACCGCGCCCAGTGCCGCGACCGGCGCGAACAGGATCACGCTGTAGCCGCGATAGGCGACAAACATCAGGAAGCACAGGGCCGCCAATACGATCAGAAACGACATTCACAGCTCCCCGGCCAATACATTGCCGGCGAGTATCGGGATGTCGAGGGGGGCAGCCCACTGTACGAAGGGACTATACGCGGCCGGCTAACGCTCCATTAACGTGCGCTCCATGGCGACATTCGTGTGTCGCGACGTCATACCCGGGAGGAGGGAGACCAATGAAGCGCAAGTATCTGAGTATCGCCATCGGTGGCATTCTGTTGGCACCGGCTGCATTCGTGCAGGCGCAGGAGCAGCAGGCTGTGCCGGCCGGCACCAAGGCGACGCAGCTGGACGAAGTGACCGTGACCGCGCGTCGTCGCAGCGAGTCCATCCAGGACGTGCCGGTGGCGGTCAGTGCCTTCGGCGAGGAACAGATCAAGGATCTGCAGGCCTCGACCGTGGAAGGCCTGCAGGGCGCCGTGCCCAACATGAACATCGCCCAGGGCCGCGGTTCGGCCAACAGCGTCAACGTCTTCATCCGCGGCATCGGCCAGCCCGATGCGCTGCAGACCTTCGACCCGGGCGTGGGCATGTACGTGGACGACGTCTACTACTCGCGCATCAATGGCGCGCTGTTTTCGCTGTTCGACATCCAGCAACTGGAAGTGCTGCGCGGTCCGCAGGGCACGCTGTATGGCAAGAACTCCACCGGTGGTGCGATCAAGCTGACCACCAAGAACCCCTTCGACAATGAAGGCGGTGCGGTGGAAGTGACTGCCGGTGACTATGGTCGCCTGGAAGGCCGTTTCTACGTCTCGGGCAAGCTGAGTGACACCGTGGCTGCCAGCATTGCCGGCGCCAAGATCACCAATGACGGTTACGTCAAGGATGCGGTCACCGGCAAGCGTTACAACGATGATGACACCGAGGCATTGCGCGCGAAGCTGGCCTTCCAGCCGACCGACAACTTCAGCGCGGTGCTGTCGCTGGACACCACCAAGCAGGACGCGGCGCTGACGCTGGGCCGTCCGATGGCGCCATTGCTGCAGACCAGCCTGGCTCCGGCGGGTGTCATCGTGCTGCAGCCGGGCGAAACCGGCGAGTGGAATCGTCGCGCGCAGACTTCGTTCCAGAACGGTGAAGGTCAGTACCTGAAGCATTCCGGTGCCTCGCTGTCGATGAGCTGGGACATCAACGAGCAGTTCACGCTGAAGAGCATCAGCTCCTACCGCAAGCTCAAGACCAAGTCGTACATCGACATCGACGCCTCCGAGTACGAGCTGGGCGACGTGCTGGTGGCGCTGGACCAGAACCAGAAGAGCCAGGAATTCCAGCTGCATTACGACAACGGTTCCAATGTGCACGCCACCTTTGGCGCTTACTACATGAAGGAAAACGTGCCGTCGTATCAGGAAGCGTATGCCGATGACCTGTTCTCGTTCCTGGGTGCCAAGGTGCCGTTCCTGCGCACCATCGACGATGACCTGACCACCACGTCCACCGCAGCGTTCGCACACGTGAACTGGGAATTCGTACCGACCTGGACCGTCGCCGCGGGTGTGCGCTGGACCAAGGACAAGAAGGACTACGATCGTTCCACCAGCACCTTCTGGGGCGCTCCGTTTGCCAGCTTGAACGGCACCGTTGCATTCGATGCGAAGGCCTCGTGGACGGCGGTGACGCCGTCGATCAGCCTGCAGAAGGAATTCAGCGACAACCTGATGGGTTACGTCTCGGCCAACCGCGGCTTCAAGTCGGGTGGCTTCAACGGCCGCGCCAACACCGTGTATGACACCCAGCACGCCAAGTTCGACCCGGAATACGTGTGGACCTACGAGCTGGGCCTGAAGGGCAGCTCGGCGGATCACCGCCTGCGCGGTACCGCTACTGCGTTCTACAGCAACTACAGTGACTTCCAGGCACGTGTATCACAGGACGTGGGTACCTTCCCGGTGTTGAATGCGGCCAAGCTCAACATCAAGGGCATCGAGCTGGAAGGTAGCGCGCTGCTGGGTGAATCCACCACCTTGAGCGCACAGCTGGGCTGGATGGATGCCAAGTACGACAGCTTCGAGGACTTCCGTCTCGATCCGTCCTACGCCGGCTACGATCCGACCGTGAACCACGACCACGTGCCGTTCTCGCCGGATTGGACTGCACGCGTGGCGCTGCAGCATGTGTTCTCGCTGGGCGACAACGGCAGCCTGACCTTCGGCGGTGACGTCTCCTATCGCGGCGACACCTGGTTGTCGGTGGATAACCGTGACGTGCTGAGCCAGGACGCTTACACCCTGCTGGGCGCCTACGGCGTATGGGATTCGTCGCAGCTGACCTGGCAGGTACGTGCGGGCGTGCGCAACCTGACCGACAAGCAGTACAAGACCGAAGGCCAGGAGTTCGCCAGCGTTGGCAACATCCAGACCGCGTACTACGGTCTGCCACGCAACTGGTATGTGTCGGTGCGTTACAACTTCTGATGCAGTTGCCGGTGACGGCTGGCTGACAGGAACGCAAGGCAGCCCTTTCCCGCATGGCGGGGAAGGGCTTTTGCGTATGTTGTTGGTGCTCTGGTTGTAGCTGCGGCGGCGGTTGCCGGAGCAGGTGCTGCTGCTTTGGCTTTGGCTTTGGATTTGGCTTTGGATTTGGCGTTAGCTGTTGCCGTTGCTTTAAGCCCCTCTCCCGCCTGCGGGAGAGGGGTTGGGGTGAGGGCAGCTTCTGCTTTTGGCTTTCGAGCTCTGGCTCCTGATGAAAAAGCTAAAAACAAACTCCTGGCGAACCGCACCCTCACCCCAACCCCTCTCCCGGAGGGAGAGGGGCTTCAAGCAAAGGCCTTCAAGCTATGCACCGCTTCATCCCCCGCCCTTAACTCCGTATCCTGCCAAACAGCTTCCGGGAAACGCTTTCCATGTTGAGTCTGGTAACAGTGGCCTTGGCGGGTCTGGCCTGGCTGGCCTTGATGTTCGGTGTGGCCTTGTACGGCGAACGCCGGCCCACCGCGTTTGCCCGCCATTGGCGGCACATCTATGCGCTGTCACTGGCGGTGCATTGCACCTCGTGGACGTTCTACGGCACCGTTACCCAGGCCGCGCGCCATGGTTGGCCGCTGCCACCCACCTTCGTCGGCGCCATCCTGTTCTATGCGCTGGCCATCGGCGTGATGATGCGGTTGGTCCGGCTGGCGCGCGAAACCAATGCCACTTCGCTCGCCGACCTGATCGCTGCGCGCTTGGGGCGCGATGCCTGGCTGGCGGCAACAGTGACGCTGGTGACCGTGCTCGGCTTGATTCCGTATATCGCACTGCAACTCAAGGCGGTGGCGATGAGTTTCGGCATGATCACCTCGCGCGCGGTGGAGGCCGGGCAGGGCGGTTCGATCTGGCAGGACAGCGCCTTGTACGTGGCGCTGGCAATGGCCTTGTTCGCGATGTTGTTTGGCGCACGCCGCGCCGATGCCTCCGAGCACAATCGCGGGCTGGTGCTGGCGATGGCGGCCGAATCGGTATTCAAACTGGGCGCGATGCTGGCGCTGGGAGTATTTGTCTGGCTTGGCTTGAAGGGTGTGCAAGCAGCCCCCGTGGCACCCGTCAGCGCGGCTGAGGGCGGCTTCATTCCGCTGGTGATACTTGGCGGACTGGCGATGTTCCTGCTGCCGCATCAGTTCCATATCGGCGTGGTGGAGTGCCGCGATCCTGCCGATGTGCGCACCTCACGCTGGTTGTTCCCCTTGTACCTGCTGCTGATCGCGCTGCCCATCCTGCCATTGGCACGCGCCGGTACGCTGCTGCTGGGCAACAGCGTGCCTTCCGACATGTACACGTTGGCGCTGCCGTTCGCTGCTGGCCATGAAGGGGTTGCCCTGTTTGCCTTCCTCGGTGGCCTGAGTGCAGCGACCGGCATGGTCGTGGTCAGTACGCTCACGCTGAGCCTGATGATCGGCAACCATTGGTTTGCGCCAGGTCTGGTGCGCAGCGCGTGGGCGCGCGCCGGCGGCGGTGATCATCGACGCGAACTGGTGTGGCTGCGACGCGCAGGCATCTGCGTGATCATGCTGCTGGCCTGGGGCTATAGCCGCCTGATTGGCGGTGGCAATGTGCTGGCCGATATCGGTGCTGTGTCGTTCTCGGCGATGGCGACGCTGGTGCCGGTGCTGGCGTTCGCCATCTGGCGTCCGCAGACGCCACCACGTGCCGCCATTGCTGGTGTGGTCGCCAGCTTTGCGACCTGGGCCTGGGTACTGTTGCTGCCATCGCTGTTGGAAAGCGGCGGGCGTACACCGACGTGGCTGCAGCAGGGGCCGTTCGGATGGCAGTGGCTTGCCCCGCAAGGCCTGTTTGGCCTGACTGGCTGGACGCCGTTGGGCCGGGCAGTGGGGGCTAGTCTTTTCGTTGGCACGGCGGTGACCTTGCTGGCGATGGCATGGCGTCGGGATACGCCGGACCGGATTAGTCGCAATCTGGATGCCGATACCTTGCGCAATGCTGGCCGTCGCTTCCTGCCTGACGAGCGCGTGCAACAGTTGTTGGCGGATGCGCCGCGCAGTGGTGCGGTGCCAGCATCGATCGAGGCCAGCATCGAACGTGAGTTGTCGGCGGTCCTCGGTGCCGCCTCCGCGCGCCTATTGCTGGATGCCGCACGCCGCGAAGGGAATGAGCTGGCGACCGTGGCAGCCATCGTCAGTGAGGCCTCGCAGGATCTGCGTTTCAGCCAGCAGGTGCTGCAGGCCGCGTTGCAGAACATGAGCCAGGGCATCAGCGTGATCGATCGCGAACAGCGTCTGGTGGCGTGGAACCGCCCTTATGCGCGCATGTTCGGCTTCCCCGATGAGTTGCTGCAGGTCGGGAGGCCGATCATGGACCTGACCCGCTGGGCGTTGCAGGCAATGCCGGCGCGCGGTGGCGATGAGCGTGCGGTGGACCGGCGTCTGGCCTTCATGCGCGCAGGCACGCCACACCTGACCGAGCGCGTGTTTCCCGACGGCAGCATCGTCGAGATCCGTGGCAATCCGATGCCGGGCGGTGGCTTCGTCGCCACCTTCACCGACGTCACCGAATTCCGCCGTAGCGAGCGCGAACTCAAGCGCAGCAACGAGACGCTGGAGCAGCGCGTTGGCGAACGTACCGCGTTGCTGGAATCAGCCAAGCGTGAGGCCGAGCGTGCAAACGATGCCAAGAGCCGCTTTCTGGCCGCGGTAGGACATGACCTGCTGCAGCCGCTGCACGCTGCGCATCTGTTCACCGATACGCTGGCGCAACAGGTGGAGTCCAGCCAGCAGCAACAAGCGGTGGTGCAGATCCGCGGCGCCCTGGATTCGACCACCGATCTGTTGACCGGCCTGTTCGACATGTCGCGGCTGGAAGCCGGTGGGCTGGTACCGCAGCCGCGCGACCTGCCGCTGGCCGAAGTGCTGGACCCCTTGGTTTCGGAGTTCCGTGCGCTGGCCACTGCGCGCGGGCTGGCGTTTCACTATGTGCCCACCGTTGCCTGGGTGAACAGTGATCCGCAGCTGTTGCGACGGGTGCTGCAGAACTTCCTTGCCAATGCGGTGCGCTACACAAGCCAGGGCGGCGTGCTGTTGGGCGTGCGCCGTGATGGCGAGCGCCTGCGGGTTGAGGTGCACGACACTGGCCCGGGTATTGCCAAGGAAGAACAGCAGCGCATATTCGAGGAGTTCCGGCGCGGCGAGGACAGCAGCGGGCAGGGACTTGGTCTTGGCCTGGCGATCGCCGATCGTATTGCCGGCCTGCTGCATGCGCCGCTGCGGCTGCGCAGTGAGAAAGGGCAGGGCACGGTCTTCTCGGTGTCATTGCAACGCGCTAGCTCGCCGCAGATAGCGAACCAGCCGCGCGCACGTAATGCGGCAACCTCGGGCGGCGTGCCGGTACTGGTGGTTGATAACGATCCTGCCGCCCTGCAGGGATTGGCCGGACTGCTGCGCGGTTGGGGCTATGAAGTGGCCGTGGCCTCGGGCGAAGCGCAGGCGGTGGCGGCATTGCAGCAGATGCCTGCAAGTCTGTGGTTGTTCGACTACAACCTGGACGATGGCGATACCGGCACTGCATTGCAACTGCGGCTGTGCGAACGCTTTGGCGCGCGGCCTACGTTGATCCTCAGCGCCGATGACAGTCTTGCGACGCGGCGCGAAGTGTTGGAGCAGGGATTGACGCTATTGCACAAGCCGGTGCGACCATTGGCGCTGAAGTCGATCCTGGATCGATTGTTGGCAGCGGATGCGTTGCGGCCGGGGACTGGTGGCAGGGATTAGGGACAGTGCTATCGGTCGGAGTTGGTAGCCCGGGTAAGCGCAGCGCACCCGGGGCTTTCCGCATGGAGCCCCGGGTGCGCTGCGCTTACCCGGGCTACAGGTCTCAACGACTTGCGCGTTCGCCAGCGCAATACGCCGCATGCAATGCCTGCATCACGCCCAATGCTGGGCTGTCCGCAAGCGTGTAATAAATGGTCTGGGCTTCACGACGGGTGCTGACCAGCGCCGCTTCGCGCATCACCGCAAGGTGCTGTGACAGCGCGGACATCGACAAGCCGACCTGCGCCTGCAATTCACCCACCGAGGCTTCACCTTCCACCAGGCGGCAGAGCACGCGCAGGCGGGCTGGGTGGGCCAGCGACTTCAGCAGCTGCGCCGCCTGCTCGGCGTGCACCTGCATCTGCTCCATATCCATGTCTGAAGCGCGCATCATGAGCGTTGAGGTTCGGGCTTGTACTTTGGAAGGTACTAGCCTAATTTAGAAAAAGCTAAATTAAAAGCGAGGCACCCCATGAGCCAGCCGCAGCCTTCATCGACCTTGATCGAACCGTTCTACGACAAGGACACCGGTACCTTCAGTTACGTGGCCTATGACCAGGTCGGGGGCATGGCCGTCATCATCGATCCGGTGCTGGATTACGAGCCCGCCGGTGCACGCATCAGCACCGCTTCGGCCGATGCGCTGCTGGAGTTCGTGCGCGGCAAGCTGCTGACCGTTGCGTGGATTCTGGAAACCCATGCACACGCCGATCATCTCAGTGCTGCCGGCTATCTTGCTGATCAGCTGCAGGCGCCGGTGGCCATCGGTCGCGGCATCGTGCAGGTGCAGCAGCACTTCAAGACGGTGTTTGGCCTGGGCGATGAGTTCATTGCCGACGGCAGCCAATTCGACCGGCTGTTCGACGACGGCGATACCTTCAACGTTGGCGCCTTGGGCGCGCGGGTGATCGCGACGCCGGGGCATACCGATGACAGCCTGACCTATGTGATCGGTGATGCCGCGTTCGTCGGCGACACGGTGTTTGCAAGCGACACCGGTACCGCGCGCTGTGACTTTCCCGGCGGCGACGCGCATCGCCTGTATGCATCGATCCAGCGCATCCTGTCGTTGCCTGCCGATACCCGCATCTGCCTGTGCCATGACTATCCGGGCAACCGGCGCGAGGCACAGGCGCAGACCTCGATCGATGAGCAACGCCAGAACAACGTGCATCTGAAGGGCGGCACCGACGAGGCAGCGTTCGTGCAGATGCGCCAGCAGCGTGATGCGACCCTGCCGGTGCCGAAGCTGATCCTGCCCGCGCTGCAGGTGAACATCCGTGGCGGCCGTCTGCCGGAAGCCGATGCCAACGGTGTGCACTATCTACGCTTGCCTTTGGATCAGATCGGAAAGCCGCAATGAACAGCTGGATGATGGCGCTGGCCGGTGGCGTGCTGATTGGTATCGCTGCCACCTTGCTGTTGTGGCTGACCGGGCGTATCGCCGGCATCAGCGGCATTGTTGGTGGTGTGCTGATGCCGCGCAGCGGCGAGCTGGCTTGGCGCGTGGCTTTCCTGGTTGGCCTGATCGGCGCCGGCGCCGCGTATCTGTGGCTGGTGCCGGGTGCGTATTCGCCACGACAGGGATTCTCGCCGTTGTTGTTGGTGATGGCCGGTGTGTTGGTAGGTTTCGGTACGCGCATGGGCAACGGCTGTACCAGTGGCCACGGTGTCTGCGGTCTGGGGCGCTTGTCGATGCGTTCGTTTGCCGCGGTGTTGACCTTCATGGCAACTGCGATAGCGACTACCTATGTCGTGAGGCACCTGGCATGAGTACGTCACGCATCAGCTTGGCTGCCATGGTTTCCGGTGCGCTGTTCGGTCTCGGCTTGGCGGTGTCAGGCATGACCGATCCGCAGCGCATCCTGGGTTTTCTGGATGTGTTCGGTGACTTCAATCCGACGCTGATGTTTGTGCTGGGCGGCGCGGTTGGGACGACGATGCTGTTGTTCCGCTTTGTTCTACGGCGGCCAACGCCGGTGTTTGCCGAACGCTTCCAGATATCGGATCTGCGCAGCATTGATCGGCCGCTGCTGGCCGGTGCGGCGTTGTTTGGTATTGGCTGGGGATTGGCTGGCTATTGCCCGGGCCCGGCGCTGGTCGGCCTGGGTGTGCTGTCACCGGAGGCGTTGTGGTTTGTGCCGGCGATGGTGGTGGGCATGTTGCTGCACAAGCTGATCAGCAGGCGCAATGTGGGAGCGGCGTAAGCCGCGAGGCTGGTATCGGTTCCGGTGCCGAAATAAATGCAATCAGGAATGCCTGGGATTGGTTTGGCTGACGCTGGGAGGTCCATCAGCTTCGCGGCTTACGCCGCTCCCACAAGAATCCACAAGAATCAGAAGCATTGACTACAGCGCCTGCCGTGCCGGGTCGCTCAATTCCAGCTCACGCAACACCACGCTGGCCTGGGTGCGGTTGCGCACCCCCAGCCGCTCGAAGATGGCGGAGAGATGGGCCTTGACCGTGCGCTCCTGCACATCAAGGCGGTCGGCGATCTGCTTGTTGAGCAGGCCTTCGGCGACCAGCGCCAATACGCGGAACTGCTGCGGTGACAGGCTTGCCAGCCGCGCTGCCAGTTCGCTGTCATGCGTGGACGATTGTGCGCGCGACACCGATGCACGCAGCGATGCCGGCAACCATTGCTCGCAGGCCATCACGCAGCGGATCGCCTCGCGCAGCTCGTTCAAGCCAGAACTCTTGGGCAGGTAACCGGCGGCGCCGTGGTCGAGGGCACGACGCACAACGCGCGGGTCATCATTGGCCGAGACCACGATCACCGCCACGCCAGGATGCTGGGCACGGATCGCCGCCAGACCTGCCAGGCCATGATTGCCCGGCATATGCAGGTCGAGCAGGATCAGGTCGGTATCCGGCGCAGCATCCAGTGCGGCCAGCACGCCTTCCAGTGATTCGGCTTCGCGTACCGTTAGATCGCTGACGGCCTCGCTGGCGGCCTGCCGCAGGGCGGCGCGGAACAGGGGATGGTCGTCGGCAATCAACAGGCTGGGCATGGCGGTGCTAACTGGCAGGAAGGAAGCGGGTGCCGGCTGCTCTGCAGCATGCACCCGGGGCAGTATGCCGTGGATTTCAGCCATTGCCCGCTTCCTCCTGCATTTCCAGACTTACTGTGCGGTCCAGCCGCCATCCATCGGCATCGCCGCGCCGGTCAGGTTGTGCGCCTCACGGCGGCACAGCCACACCACCATCGCGCCGATGTCTTCCGGCAGCGACATGCGCAGGCTGGGCTGCTTTTCTTCCAGCAGGGCGCGCACGCCGTCGTCGCGGCTGCCGCCATTGCGGTGGGCCTGGATCTGCGGCTCGATCAACGGGGTTTCCACCCAGCCCGGGCACACGCAGTTGACGGTGACGCCACCGCTGTCACGGCTGCCGGCAGCGGCATATTCCAACGCTGCGACCTTGCTCAGGCCGACGATGCCGAACTTGCTGGCCACATAAGGAGCCTTGTTCTTGGAGGCGACCAGCCCGTGAACCGAGGCGATGTTGACCACGCGGCCGTAGCCACGCTCGGCCATGCCCGGCAGCGCCTGCTGCATGGTGTGGAAGGCCGCGCTGAGGTTGATGGCGATGATGTCGTCCCACTTCTGTGGCGGCTGCTCGGCCAGCGGCGCGGCGTGCTGGATGCCGGCGCAGTTCACCAGGATGTCGATGTCGCCCCATGCCTGCACGGCTTCGAGCATGTGCGCGATCTGGTCGGGCTTGCGCAGGTCGGCATCGAAATGCTGCGATTCGCTGCCTGCATTGGTGACGCTCTTCAGCGCCGCCTCGATCTGCTCGGCACTGCCGAGGCCGTTGATGGCCACGCGCGCGCCGGCGCTGGCCAGGGCCTGGGCGATGGCCAGGCCGATGCCGGAGGTACTGCCGGTCACCAATGCGGTGCGGCCTTGCAGGAAGCGGTCCATGGGGGAACTCCGATTGTTGCTTTGGGGGATGATGGAAACCTAGCAGCCGTGGCGCTAAAAGCGTGTGGTACTTAAGTACGATGAGCCGGGTACTGCGGCTCTGCTAGGGTGCGTCCATGAGCCAATCCCTACTGCGCGCCGCCTGCGGCCTATTCGTCGGACTGAGCCTGGCCTCCTGTGCCAGCGGCCCAGCATCCAAGTCCGTGGAGCCTTCCATGTTCAGCAACGAACTCCGCAGCGAACACCGCGGCAGTGACGA
>Ga0308157_10001367_pt1 | contig 51483 bp, 40 predicted proteins | sample PhyBR1_FD_201035 | JGI IMG/M metagenome (GOLD analysis project Ga0308157, IMG submission 201035) | Phyllosphere microbial communities from UC Gill Tract Community Farm, Albany, California, United States - DLSLB.R1 | ecosystem: Host-associated > Plants > Phyllosphere > Unclassified | place: USA...
GATTGGCCTCACAGGGAAAAGACGATTTTATCAGCATTGCCAGCCACGAGCTGAAGACACCGGTGACTGCTCTGAAAGCTTCTTTGCAGCTACTTCAAAGAGCTACGACTTCACTATCTGCAGATACCAGAGCAAGACTTCTTGAGCAGTCCGTTAAAAGTCTTGATAAGCTTACAAAGCTGATTGATGGTTTATTGGATACAAGCAGAATGGATCATGGCCAACTGAAGCTTAATAAGCAGTCATTTATTATTTCAGAGCTTTTTGAAGACTGTTGTTCAAACTTCGCTCAGAATACGGATCAAAAAATCACTTTTGAAGGCGATGTGGATCAGGAGGTGATTGCAGATCATCAGCAAATCGGTCAGGTCATGGTTAATTTTATCAATAATGCCATCAAATATGCTCCGGAATCCGATATATTGATCAAAGCTGAGGTATTGCATAAAAAAGAAGTGAAGTTTAGTGTAAGAGATCAGGGACCGGGTATCCCGGAAGATAAAATAGGACATCTCTTTGAACGTTATTACAGAACCAATTACCAAGGACAGAAATTCTCCGGCCTGGGTTTAGGTTTATATATCTGTGCTGAAATCATTAAAAATCACGGTGGCAAAATAGGTGTAGAAAGCGAAGTAGGAAAGGGAACAACGTTTTGGTTTATTCTTCCATTGTAAACCCATTGATAGTAATTAAATAATTTAAACTTTGTAAAGCATCTTCTGGTGTTATTATTGATAGACAGCCTTTATGAAAAAAATCTATGTGGTTGAAGATGACCAGGGAATCAGAGAAGTACTTGAAGTATTTCTTGGTCTTGAAAACTTTGAAGTGCAGTCCTTTGCCTCAGTTTCAGAATTTAAAAAACGAGATACTGCTTCTCATCCGGATCTGTATCTTTTTGATGTACGGTTGCCTGACGGATCAGGAACCGACTTATGCCAGCATGTTAAATCTATCCGCGGCAGCAAAAGTATTCCTGTCATTATGATGAGTGCCCACGCATCCGTACAGGATATTTCTCTCCGCTGTTCTCCCGATGATATTATACCCAAGCCTTTTGATATCGTCGTCCTTCTTGAGAGAATCCGTGCTGTGCTGAAGACCTAATTACAGCTTTTGATTATCATTTGATAGACTCTAAAGTAATATTCGGTTTTTTCGTACTGTCTTATGAATTACAAAAATAGTCTCTTGGGGAGTATGGTTTAGATATTGTAATGCTTCGTTAACATTAATAAATAAACCAGGACAAATGATTGTAAAACCTTCTCAATTTGGAGTGAATGCCGATGAACTTTCAGTCCGGTCATTAATCTATTTTATCATTGAGCTTGATAAACTGCTAAAGTATATAGGCAAGAGGCTTTTATCCTCTGGAGAAACAATTGCAATAGCAGAAAGCGTCACTTCTGGATTTCTGCAATTTTCATTTTCCCAGATGAAAGATGCTTCCCAATTTTACAAGGGTGGAATGACCGCTTATACACTTGAAGAAAAAGTTAATTTGTTAAATGTCAATCAGGAGCAAGCTTTAAATTGTGATAGTGTTTCAGCGGGTATTGCTGAGACAATGGCATTGAACGTTTCCAGATTATACAATTCAGATTGGTCCATTGCGGTAACGGGTTATGCATCACCGGTTGAAGAATCTAACGGAAAACTATATTGTTATTTTGCGATCAGTTACAGAGGAGAGAAGATCCTGTCTGAAAAATTGGATTTGCATTCCAAAACTAAATCGGTTAATGCGCAGTTATACTATTCAGAATTTATATTAGGCTGTTTTAAAATAGAATTGGACAAACAGCAGGAAAGTAGGGCGTCATAGCGACATTGAAGGAATTACTTGATTGACGTGAGAAGTGATAATTTTGAAATCACAATTCCATACAGATTTAAATCCAATATTGTACAGTACAAATCAAGTAATGAGAATATGTCAATTTACGATTCTTGTTAAGCAACCAACTTTGTAATTTCTTCAACCAAAATTTTAACCTGCAAGGGTCTCTTTTTTTCATCAACGTCCAGTCTGTTATAAAAACCAGTTTTAACAATGACTAGATCTTTCTCAGGAACTACTATTATAAATTGACCAAGAAAACCATAAAAAAATCTGTATTTCATCGGACTTTCATCATCTAACCATAGTGTATATCCAAACGCATCATTATGTTTTGTAGGTGCCAGCATTTCATCATAGAAATCTTTAGTGATAAGTTGCTGATCTTTCCATTTACCTTTCTGCAATAAAAGTTGTCCAATTTTCGCAAAATCACGTGGTGTTGCATGAATGCAACAAAAAGCTTTTTCCATTCCCTTATTATCAACACTCCACTTGGCTGGATATTCCATTTCTAAAGGTTTCCACAACTTAAGCGAAAGATATTGAGCGAGAGATTTTCCAACAGCTCTTTTTAGTACAATTCCCAAGACCTGAGCCGCTACACTTTGATACTCATACTCTTGTCCCGGCATTTGTTTAAATTTCACATTAAGTGCCTGCTCTGTCAGATCTTCAACAAAATACTGCTTGGAATTTTCAGCGAAAGGATGATTATACTCTTCTATCCAATCATAGCCAGCCTGCATAGTCATCAGGTTGCAAATCGTAAGATGTTCTCCATAACGGTCACTTTTATATTCGGGAATAAAATCAGATACCAATTGTTTCTCTGATTTAATGTAACCATCTTTGATGGCGCAACCAACCAACAGAGACAAGATTCCTTTAGCCATAGAAAAAGAGTTCATCATTGATGATTGTTGATGGTCTTTCCAGTATTGCTCGAAAATCAGTTGCTTATCTTTGATAATCAGCAGAGAAGAAGCCCTTGTCTTTCTCAGTTCTTTCGTTAAAGTGTCTGGTAATAAGAAAGAATTATAAAGTCGATGTGTCTGCCAAGGTTTTGATGCAGCATTAGAAACGAGATGGGAAGGGAATTTCTCTTCATCATCGCTAGATGGCGTAATGGGGCCAGGTGCGATGTTTTTGCCAATAGCTTTAAAAATATAATGATATCCTGACAGGTAAATTACAGTTGCTACAGCGCCAGCTGTTGCAAAAAATGCTGCTAAAGTTTTTTTCAAAGTCGCATAATTTAAGTTTAATAATTTCCTTTTAAAAATTATACCAATTGATAAGATAGTATTAAAGAAACTTATATTTTTTTCAATGCAGATGCTTTATGAACCGCTTTTTTGCCTGTCTTTTCACTCATTACTTCGTATTGTGGATTATCCTCTGAAGCTCTTCTTTGCCTGTTCATAAAAACAAAGTCCTTGGTGTGAATATTAATAATAATTCCATTTGTATCTCCATTTCGGAATTTCCATTTTACCGCGTCACCCTTTTTTAACATAAGTCTTCTTTTTACCAGCTGTTTCTATTTGAAAATAATATAAGAGTGTATTTTTTATTAAACAAATATTATACTAATTGAGCAAGTCACAAAAAATAAAAGAAATTAAATATTTATAACTTTGTTGACAGCTATCAGATATAATGAACAATAATGCTATTGAATCTTCTTTTCAGATTTACTCGCCATCGCTGGTTTTAGGGTTATTCAATAATGCCATTAAATTAAATGCTACAGTTAATATCATTTACTTAAAGGGTAGATATGTTTTTGGTAATGGTAAATCCTACGGAAGCTATTATTATGATCAGCTGTTTTCAGAATCTGACAATATTTCCTTAGGTGTTAAAATTTCATCTTTATTACGTTCAAAGATTCAGAATAATGAGATTTATCTTCTGAAAGGATTCATAGAAAAAAGTATTAAAAGTTCTTCTATAGAACTTCGTTTTGTTGTTGACGAGATTATACAGCAGGAGGAACGGGCTATTTCAGAAGAAGATGTCGTTCGATATTCCCTAATCCAAAAGAAACTTGAGAACGGTTCTAGAGATCTTGAGAATTTAATCCGAACGAAGATCCTGCAAAATCAACCAATAAGAATAGCTAATATATATGGTAATAATGCTATAGTTCAACACGACTTTAAGGAGGGACTGGATGTTTCCCGAAAATATTTTGATATCACAGACCATAGCTGCAATATCACTTCTTCGACATCATTGGTCACCAAACTTCAGGAGCTTTCCAAAAACCAATACGATATTATTGCTTTAGTTAGAGGCGGAGGTGACCGTCAAAGCATGGAAACCTTCAATGACATAACGCTTTCTAAATTATTTATTGATCTTGATGCAGTAACCGTAACTGCAATCGGACATACAGTGGATGAAAGTTTATTGGATAAATTAGCGGATAAAAGATTTCATCTGCCACACGATTATGGTGCGGGTCTGCATTCTATTGTTGAAAAATTATCTAATGAAAAATCCAATTCAAGAGCATTATTAATTGACGAGGTTAAAAAAGATGTTTCAAAGCAATATTCTGAACAGATTAAAACTTTAGCAGAACAGCTGGCGAAGAGAACAGAAGAATTCCAGAAACTTCAGGAGAATTCTGCCAAGCAGCTGTTGGATACTAATAAAACTTTTACGGAGCAACAGAAACAAAGACAGGAAGAACTGGAAATTTACAAAAAAGAAATTGCTGTCCTACACGACAAGAATATATTGGCTGTTGTTAATGAAAAGACTGCATCTTTAAACATCGATCTGGAAATGATCAAAAAAGAAAATATCAGGTTAAATCAGCAAATGCAAAGTACCAAGACTGATTATGTAAAAATTATAATCGCTTTTGTATTGGCACTGATGATAGGATTTATCTTGGCAAAGCTGGTTTAGATTAATCTTTAATTTTTTTAGTCAAAGCATAATTGGCTTTTTACTTTTTGGAATTTTATGAAGCATAGATTTTTGTAATAACGCCCTGGCCGATAATAATCGAATTGAGAAGTAAATCGAAATCGATTCCTTCATAAATTTGTTCTAGTGCATCCTTTGCTTCTAATAGATTTATGTTCGCACTGACTGTATCTCCGGAATAAATTATCTCCGTTTCAATGAAGCTGTGATTGGCTAGGAATTCTTTGCTGTCAAAAGGGAATCTGACGGTTGTTCTGAATCCTGATGAAACAGGTGTTGAAATACCCCCATTATCTTCAGGAAGAAAGGTTAATAAGGCTTTGAAGTGAGGCTTTTTTTTACTCATGTTAAGTATCTCTTTTTACTTTGTATTATTATTTATTGATCACTCCTCGAATCTACCAATAATTCAATTTCTTTGTTGTTTTCACTGTCACAAATTTATATCATTGATTAAAATGATGGGTAAAGAAAGCACTATTACAAAAAATAATTAAACATTTTATAATGCTTTTGATATCAACTCATTTATATCTATTTGCAATTAAGTACAGTCTTGTGCGGACTGATAATGAACTAGAAATGTGAAAATTTTCAAATGCAATTCAAGCTTTAATTGATATCAAACATATTACCGACCCATTCCTTGATTAATTTTAGAGTCATAGTGCAATAGGTAATCCTAAGTTTCATTAACAGGTATTATTTTGAAAAATTTCCAGTTATAGTAAGATTATAAATTAAAGAAGAAAAGGGATCAATTAAATACAATTCCTTTTACTAAAAAGTCTACTTTGAAAGTTTTTACATTATGAAAAGATTGATTTATGAATAATTAAGATGTAAGATGTGTTTCGAATTTCGATACTGTTAGTCATATTAGATTTAATGGAGTAATTATCTATAATGTTTATGTTTTTATTGTTTTTTTTGTGTTAATTTTTTATAATATTTTTTTTTATTGGAAAAAGTTGATATATTAGTAAAATAAAAAAATAACCAATGAAATACTTAATTATTAATTACGATTTTCTCAAGTCAGTGCTTCACACACATTTCTGCATACATCCTATTCGGAATCTTTAATAAAAGAATAGATTTTACTTTAAAAAATATAAAGATCATTTCTTGTGATTTTTATCTCTCAGTACATTTGTAAGATTTACTTTTTAATTTGTTATAAATTATGAAACTTAGAAAAATATTTTTTTTAGGATTATTTACTATGCCTTTACTCAATGTATTCGCCCAAAAGATTATTTGGCAGAAAAATTATGGTGGGGATCAAAGTGACTATCTAAGAAGAATTGTACCAACTCCTGATTATGGATTCCTTGTTGCGGGTAGCAGTTTATCAAAAATAGCTGGCTCAAACAATGGAGGTTTAGATTATACGCTTACAAAAATGAATGAGGATGGGGATGTGGAGTGGGAAAAAAGTTTTGGAGGTCATGGTAATGATATGCTTAGTACTGTGCACTTGACGATGGACGGAGGAATGATATTGGGAGGGGATTCGAATTCAGGAATTGGCGGATTGAAATCACAGGATAATATTGGATTTTCTGATTTATGGATTTTAAAACTTAATGCAAGTGGTGATGTAGAATGGGAGAAGACATTTGGAGGGATAGGAACTGAAAAGTTAGTAAGTATTATGCAAACCAAAGATAAAGGATATATTATTGGTGCAGTCTCTGATTCAGAACCTGTTGAAATTAATTCAAAGTTAGTTGGTCATAAAAGTGAAAAAAGTTTTGGCGGATTTGACTTTTGGATTGTAAAGATTAATTCCAGTGGGGATGTTGAATGGGAAAAAACTATTGGTGGAAACGGATATGATTATTTAGTTAATTGTTTTGAAACAAATCTAGGGCATTTTTTAATAGGTGGGTATTCAAATTCTCCACTATCAGGAAATAAATCTGTCAAACTTAAGGGCGAAGGAGATTATCTTTTGGTAGAGTTAGATAAAAATGGAACTATTATAGACGAAAGAAATTTTGGAGGAAAAGGGAATAATGAATTAACATCATTCTCTAAAAGTAATGGAGGTTATATATTTGGAGGACGTTCCAACTCAAAGAAATCAGAAGATAAAAGTACAGACAGTAAAGATTACGATTTTTGGATTGTAAAAACAGATGAGCTGGGTAAGATACTTTGGGATAGGACTTTTGATATTGGAAAGTTTGATGTTTTACTTGATGCTATTGAAGATAAAAACGGGGATATTGTGGTTTCGGGGTATGCACAGACTGAGTCACAAGATAATGTTGAAGATAAAGATAAGATTAACAATTACTCTTTAATTTATTTAGATAATAAAGGAAATGAAAAATTGAGAAAGGATATAGGTGGTAGCAAAACAGATATCCTTAATAATACAATACTTACCAGAGATCAAAGTATAATTATGGCAGGTACTTCTAATTCAAATAAAGGAGGAGATAAAACCATAAATTCTAACGGGAGAAACGATTTCTGGATTTTGAAGATAGGTAATCCAATAATTAATAGCAGTGAAGAACGGCATAAAATTGAAATTTATCCTAATCCTACAGAAAGATTTGTAAACGTTATTTCAGATAACGAGTTAAAAGGTTCCGACATCAATGTTATTAGCGTTGGTGGACAGTTACTACAGAATTTTCAAATTAAAAGTACTACTGCTGTAATAGATTTAGCTGGATACCCGCAAGGTATTTATTTAATCTCGATAATAAGTGATAGTGGTGTTATTACAAAAAAGATACTAAAAACTGGAGCTAAATAAGAATATGAAAATAAAAATTACTATTTGTACTTTAATACTTTGTTTTAGTCTAATGAATTCTCAGTTCCGTTCAGCAGCAGATCCTACAGTCCAAACTGTTTCAAATGATAATGGAACTTCTCAGATATCTTATAATCTATACACAATAGAAAACGGAAATATCAATCTACCAATCAATCTTTATTACTCTGGGGGTAGAGGAATCAAGGTAAATGAAATAGCATCATGGGTTGGATTGGGCTGGGATCTTTCCATCGGAAATATTTCTCGAATAGTTCAAGGTTATCCAGATGATGAATATAAAGGCCAGGACAATAAAGAAGGTATCTTATTTAACAGTGTTTTGTCAACAATTGAAGGAACCAATTTTTTGTCGGCCTCAAAAGATCACGTCAATAATATTTTGAAAAAAGATTATGAACCCGATATTTTTTTTATTAATCTATCTCATTTCAAAACTCTTTTTTTCTTCGATAAAGAAAGGAAAATTCAATGTTTAAATAAAGATGTTCTCATATCATATAATCAAGAATCAGGCGGAAGAATCTCATCATTTACAGTTATTAATCAAGATGGCACAAAATATACATTTGGGGCTATTTCATCAGTAACTGAGAGAACTAATTTTGAGAAAGGAAAGGTTGAAATCGAAGATGAAAATGAAATAACAAGAACATATTACAGTAATTGGCATTTAACCAATATTACTGATATTTTTGGTAACGCAGTTAATGTCGATTACAGTAATGAAAGTATCTCATCTCAAATATCTAAATTAGAGAGAAAAAATATTCAAAAACCTGGATATCTCACAGCTAATGATTATGATTATGTTGCCAGCACAGATTTTACAAAGAATTCTAAATTAATTTCAAAAATCACAGCTTCTAATGGGTTAATTATAAATTTTAACGTGTCATCAAGGTCAGATATAAATGGTGGGAAAAAATTAGATAAGATGGATATTAATAATGGCAATTTGCAGTTTGCATTTTTACATGACTATTTTAAACCAGCATCTTCAACTAATTCAGATGAATATCGACTAAAATTGAATAGAATTAATCTTAATAATAAATTTTACTTAGCTTTTACTTATGACGCTAAATTGCTTCCTAATAGAAAATCTAAAGAACAAGATTTTTGGGGATTTTACAATAAAAATAATGCTCAATCGCTACTACCGAAAATATATATTGATGAGTCATCACCAAAAAGCAAATCATTTGTTAACTATGGTTATGAAAATTTTAATGAGAATCTATATATAAAACTTGATGGAGCAGATAGGCGCTCCAATATGAACTCTGAAGCCTGTATTTTAAAAACAGTAACCAATAAATGGGGTGGCTCACAAACATATAACTATGAATTGAATGATTTTATGTATGATGGTAAGAAAGTTACAGGTAACGGGTTAAGGGTAAGTTCAGTTGAGTATAATGATAATAATAGTAACATATATAAAACTTTCTATAATTACAGTAAGAATTCTATTTCTACAGGTAGTGTCATAAATATGCCTGTATTCTCATATGTTAATCCAAATATGGGAGTAACTTACATGGATGGAGGCAAAGTACATATAGAATATGCTTGGGCAAAATATAGATATGGCTGGGGTGTCACAGTTACTGGGATTCCTTATCCAATAGAAGAGAACTTAGGCTCTAGCAATTGGTCTTCTTATGATAAATATTTTTATACCACTCAAGTATTTGCTTTTCCTCTAAATAATGTTGCAGGAGATTTTACTGTTAACTATAGTCAGATAACCGAAACTAGTACGATGTACGATGGAAAAAAAGAATATACTTTTTTAGCACCTATTACTAATAACACGGTTTCGGATAATGTGTACTTCAGATTGGTAGGAGGTGACCCATATCTAGACAATAATAATACTGATTTTGGGAATTTTCCCTTTAAGCCATCTACCTTGAGCAATGGAAACAATACTTTCCTTGTCAATACAAAAATTTTTGATAAAGAATCAAAAATTATAAGTGAATCTAATAAGGAGTATATTGATGTTGTAAAATCGGGACAAATTACAACTATCAAATCTGAAGGTTTAAGAGCTAATTATCCATTATATCCTGTTTATAGTTCAAATCCTTTTAAAGATTCTGCTGTCAAAATAACAAAATATAACATACTCGAAAATCGTGAAAAAGTAGCTAACAAAATAACGGAGACAGAACGATTTCAGGACAAACCTTATGAGAATATTAAATCTTTAGAATACAATTCTAGGAATTACATCATTAAAGAAAGCTGGAACGATAGTGAAGGTAATAATTATGAAAAAAGAATAAAATATTCATCTGATTTTTCTGCAGCAGGTACTCCTGTCGTGGGTAGTCAATCAGAAGCTTTAAAATTTATGAATGATAATAATATTTTATCAAGGCCTATAGAGTCTGTTGTATTCAGAAATAATAAAGTAATTTCTGGCGAGCTCAATATATACAAAAGAGTTGGTAATTCCGTTTTTCTTTCTGAACTTAAAACTTTGCTAATTGACAATCTTGATATTTCATATCAGTTTTCAATTAATAATGGTTCAAGCTTTACTCAAGATTCGAGATATATGACTGTACAATATTTTGATATCTATGATTCCAGAGGCAATCTTTTACAGAAGCATACTAATGATGGGATTTATACTACTCAATTGTACGGTTATAATGGAAAATATATTGTTGCAACACTTGAAAATGTACAGTATAACTCGATACCTGTCAATATAGTTAATACCATACAAAATAATTCTGAACATCATACTTTATCTTATCAATTAACCCTTCTAAGACAACAATTCCCAAATTCAAAAATCAGAACTACAATGTATAAGGATTTTATTGGAAAATTAAATGAAGTTGATGAAAAAGGAATTACTAATTTTTTCCAATATGACATTATGAATAGATTAATAAGGATTACTGATGTAGATGGAAAAATTTTGAAAGAAATGAAATATAAATTTGCCTTTGATTAAAAAAAATGTATAAATTTGTGGAACAAGATAGGAGAAGCATCGATTATAACAACGGCAAGGCCGGAGCGTGAGAGGTGGCATTGAATACCTTCCTTCTCCTTCTTTTTCCGCTATTAATTTTTTCTTTATGAACAAAAATTTTAATAGACGGAAATTCTTAGAAATTTCATCTCTTTGTTTTGCAGGTACAGTTATTCCTGTAAATTTTCTATTTTCTTCTAATAGAAATTCTAAAGTATTCTCGCATTCTATTTACGATTCTTTAAGAGAAGCGAAAATATCTATAAGAAAAAAAGAATACAGTAAAGCTGAAGAGATATATTCTAATTGTATCGCAGAAAATTCCAATTGTTTGTCGGCATATGATGGATTACAAAATTTGTATAGTATAACTAAGAAATCTGATGAAGATATCATAGCATTATACATGACAGGTTTGAAGAAAAATCCAAAAAACCCCTATTTCTATGAACGTATAGGTAAGTGGTACATGAGATTAGAAATAGGTAATAAAAAACAAGCTAGACTATATCAGCAGAAATATGGTTTCAAATCTTTACTGGAAGAATCTTTACGATATATTTTAAGAGCTAATGAATTGAAAAATCGAAAGGATAGCACTGTTGATTATTTTTTGATTAGTCTTGAAAAAATAAATAGAATAATTGAATTTAATTCTATCGAGCCAAAAAAACAGATGTTTGAGCGATTTAAATCTTATAAGGCTGAAAACAGACAAAAGTATAAATCCAGATACCAAAATTGGAGTAGAGAAGAATTATTAAGGCAATTTGATGACATCGGTAAACGTAATTCTTTGTCTCTTTATTCTGAAGAAGATATACAAAGAAGAAAGGCAAATATTTCAAAGGAAAAATTATCTGTGCTAAATCACTTGATAAATAAAAGAGAGAATAATAATATTGATGAAAACCTAATTAATATTACAAAAGAAATTTATTATTCGGATTCTTCAAATACGCAAACTTTAGGTCTTCTAAAAAAAGTATTAGATATCAATAAATCCTATCATGCATTAATATCTATTCAAGAAGAAAATTTTAACAATAATTCAAAAATAAACATTTGGAATAAACTTGCTTATATAAGAACATTTAGAAAAGCATATAAAGAAGATAGGTCTGTATCTTTGGATGGGGTCATTAGGCTTAATGAAGAACTATATGAATTGGATGTTATTCCTTTATTAAAACTTCCTATTATTGATTCTCTGTCGTCTCTTCATTGTTTACTTAAAGACTTTGAAAAAGCTAGAGATGTGTGCTATAGATTTACAGATGAAAATACAGCTGGTAGTACTTACGGACATTTGATTTTGTATATATCGAGATCTTATTTTGACCAAGGCGATTATTTTTATTGTATTGAATTACTAAATTCTATGCTTAATAAAATACCTTCAAAACTAAAAGAGAAAGACGAGATACTTATTGTCAATTATTCTAAGTTATTTAATGGTAAGATTGATAGAGGAGTGTACTATCTCTTGGGGAAATCCTACGAGGCTATAAATGATAATAAAGGATTAGATAATGTTGTAAAATTACTTAGTCGTCTAGATCCAAAAGATTCTTTTGTAAGAAAAAGAATGAAAATTTAAATTGATTTCAAATTTATAAAATCGATGTATGAAAAAGATAGTTCTATTATTTTTATTTATATTCTTATTTATTTTTAGTGTTAAAGGCCAAAACTTTGGAGATGTTATTATTTCGGAAGTTTACTTCGATACACCTTATGAAGAAAACATTGCAGATTCTGATACTGAGCTAACACATATTGGCGAATTTATAGAGTTGTTTAATTCTAGTACCATTGATATTGACTTGTCTAATTGGAAAATTATTGATGGTAGCCGCCTTCATATAACAATTCCTTATGGGAAAAAAATAAAATCAGGAGAGACGTTTGTTATTGCCTATAATCCCGCTTTGGCTTTTAGAGCTGACAGTAATAATAGTGATTATTTTAAAATATTATTTCCTTATGAATCTAATAATGAGCCTGATTATCCGAACAAATTGTTTTATCACAATTCAATATTATTGTATAATAAATTTGAATCAATTAGACTTTTCGATAGTGATGGAAATGAAAGATCTAAAATTAAGTATAAAACTGTTAATCATTATAGTGAAGCTAATACAAGCCCTGGTACAAATGTAGATCAGGAAGTAAACGAGTTTCCTTTTTCAAGTATTCGTAATAAAGATAACAATATTTATTTCACCGGAATTAATCCGCAAGGTAAGAGATATTTCTTATTGAATAATCTATCTGCTATTCCGTCTGAAACTAAAAAATCTATTCAAATAACAAATCCACAATTATTTAATAGTAGCAGTACTTTCAATAACATAGTTTGGGAAGAACTTGAAGCTACACCATTTGGTCTTCCGGCAGGCGTAAATGTTCCAATCCTTCCTCCAAGCCAAAACTTTACAAATACTGCTGGCACCAACTATCTATATACTATTGAACCAACTATTGAGACCTATAGCGTTGGCTATAATACCCCAAAAATACATAATATAACATATTACGATGGTTTAGAAAGGGAAATACAGAATATACAAATCAATGCAAGCACTGATGTAAAAGATATTATTAAGCATATAGAATATGATTCATATGGCAGAAAAAGTAAGGATTTCTTACCATTTGTAAGTACAAGCAATGGTGGGGCTCTAATCAACTCTTCAACAGCTATAGCAGAAAGCAATATTTTTTATAAGAACAAGTTTCCTTCGGATTTTATTAACACAGTTAATCCATATTCTGAAAATGTTTTTGAGAGTAATCCTAATCCAATGATTTTGGAAAGCGCATCCTCTGGTGAAGATTGGAAATTTGATATTTCAAATGTTTCCAGCTTATCAGGATTAAGAGTCTCTTCCAATCATACTAAAAAGTTTAATTACCTACTTAATCAGTCCTCCGATAATATTATTAAATATGAAGTTGGATATACTAATGGTGATCGATTACTACCTTATTTAATCACTGGAACTTATACTGAAAATGTTCTTATAAAGACAATTGCTTACGGTGAGAATTGGTATCCCAGCCAACCCTATCTTAAAGATAACACTACAGAAGAATTTAGAAATAAATCCGGAAATATTATTTTAAATAGGGCATACGTAGAGAATGTCAGCTATGATACATACTACGTTTATGATTTATTTGATAATTTAGTATTTGTAATACCACCTAAGGCAAGTCAAAATCCTTCATTAACAAGTGAGATCTTAAATGGATTTTGCTATCAGTATAAATATGATAGTAAAAACAGATTGGTTGAAAAAAGGTTGCCTGATCAGGATGATTGGACTTCAATGATTTATGATAAACAAGATAGATTAGTGGCTATTCAGGATCCTAAACAAAAATTGTTTAATCATTGGAAATTTAAAAAATACGACGTATACGGTAGAGAAATATATTCAGGAATCTATACAAATTCTGCGACAAGACAAACGCTTCAAAATAATTTAAATTCTCTTGGGGAAAACAACGATTCTATTGTTAGTGGAGGTTCTATTTTTGGATATTCCAATAATGCTTTCCCTGTTAATGTAAGTTTAAATGATGTATACGAAATAAATTATTTTGATCAATATCCAGTCGGAACACCATTTCCGCCCTCGAATCAGGTTGAGAATCAGCAGATCTTAGTTAATATTAATGGTTTAGCATCTTTGACAAAAAAGAGAACTGTTGGGGAAACTGGAGAAGATTCATGGTCAGATACTTATTTTTTTTACGATAAATATGCACGACTTATAAGAAACCACCTTGTTAATTATTTAGGAGGGTTTACTATTAAAGACCACTCTTTAAATTTTAGAGGCAAAACTCTTTACACAAGGACAAGTCATCAGAAAAATTCTTCAGCGAGTATGTTTTCTATATTAGATACATATTCATACGATTCTCAGGAAAGAGTTCTATCGCATAAACAATCAATAAATAATCAAGCTGATATCAGGATAAACGAGAATATCCTTGGAAAGCTCGGTGAAGTTTCTACCAAAAAAGTTGGAGGACAATTTGACTTGGCTCCTCTTCAGGAACTAACAATTAAATATAATGTTAGAGGATGGCCTACAGCTATAAATGATATTAATAATCTGGGGACAAACCTTTTTGCATATCAATTACATTATAATAGAACTAATACGACTTATATTTCTAATGCTCAATATAATGGGAATGTTTCTCAAAATTGGTCAAAAACGGCAGGAGATAATAATCTTAGAGGATATTCGTACGATTATGACGCTCTAGGTCGTCTGCAAAATGCTTATTCATATAAAAACGGTCTTATGGACACGGCGAGCGAAAAAAATATTACCTATGACAAAGGAGGCAATATTCAGTCATTGTACCGTTCTGGAGGAGATGATTATATGGCGTTAGATATGGATTTGTTAAGCTATGATTATTATAATAATTCAAACAGATTAAAAGCAGTAACAGATAACATTAATAATCCGGCTGGTTTTAAAGATGTGGTTGGAGCTACTGACTATGAATACGATCGTAATGGCAATCTAATAGTTGATAAGAATAAAGCAATAGCGCTTATAGAGTATAACTTTATGGATTTGCCTAGCACTATAAATTTTCAAAACGGAAACTGGATAAAATATAAATATGATTCAGCGGGCAATAAGCTTTCAAAAATTGTTAAAAATGGAAATAGTACTTCATCAACAGATTATCTTTCTGGTTTTCATTACATAGATGGACAGTTTCAATATTATCCAAATGAAGAAGGTTATCTCGTTAATGATAATGGTAACTTTAATTATGTCTTCAATTATACAGACCATTTAGGGAATGTAAGAGTATCTTACCAGGATAAAAATGGAGACAATACTATTTCACCTACGGAAATTATTGAACAAAATTCCTACTACCCGTTTGGTTTAAAGCAATTAGGGTTTAGCACGCAGATATACTCTCCCGCAGATAAATATAAAGTTAAATTTTCGGGCAAAGAATACCAAGATGAACTTGGGTTGAATGTTTATGATTTTGGTGCACGAAATTATTCTGCAGAAATAGGAAGGTGGTTTAGTAAAGATCCACTAGCTTCTGATTTTGAGAACTGGTCTCCTTATGCTTATGCTTTTAATAATCCTATTAATTTTATTGATCCCGATGGTTTAGCGCCAGTAAACTCTAAAAGTAATTTTTGGGAAAGTTTTTTAAATTCCCTTGTAGATGGTGTTACTGGAACAATAAAATACATTGCAAATAATCCCAATCACGCAGGTTATGGTTATTCCAATCATATGAAAACTCCTACTGTAGAAAGTTTTGAACCATACCAGATAAATTGGGGTAACCAGCTTGATCCTTATTGGCAAATCCAAAATTATACTTATAACACGGTCTATGGAATCTATAATTTTGGTGGGGGGATTATGTCTGGTGATGGTCGAAGAACAGCACAAGCTATACCATTACTCATGAGCTCTTATGCAACAACTTCTGTAGTAAGTAGAGGAATAGTAGCTGGGGGAGCTGGAAAAAATTACAACGCAATAATTTCGCAGAATAATGCGAAACTAGCAAAGACATCTAAAGATATTTTAGCAAAGAATGTCAAAGTTACAGCTCCGGATCCTATTAAAATAGATCCAATTAAGTTGACTACATCATCAATTAAGAATAATCCAAGTGTTACATACACTATTTATGATCAGTTACAGGATGTTCATAAGTTTGGTGTTTCTGATGCAGGCTTAAATAGATTAAATGCTGTAATGTCTAAGTTACCTGGCACCTATACTTATAAAATTTCTCCAGTTGTACCAAAACATCAAGCGCATATATATGAAAAATATTTACGAAGTTTGCATTACAACAGTACAGGACAGTATAATTTGCCTAGTATGAAAGTTCCCTATCCTGTAAATTTTGAAACAGGTAAGAGGGTTAAACTCTTGGATTAATGAAAATGAAATATAGTTAGACTTATGAAAATAGAACGGGTATTATTTTGGTTTCGCGACGGACAAGAAAAATTAATTAACTTAAATAATGATTTCTTTGGATTAAGCGTATTATGTACCAGATTGCTTAATAAAAATTACAGTGGAAAGAAAATTGGTTTTATTAATATAGATTTCATGACGGATAATACATATGATTATTACCCAATTTTAAAGAGAGAATCGGTAGAGATACTCGATAAGGACTTAAGATATTTCGGAACTTTTGATAATGCAGATTTTAATACGCTTGATAAAGTAGACAAGCAACTATACATTTGGGATAAGGGGCACAAATATTTGTTTGAGATGGCGGTTGTTTCTAATAATATAGAACTGCAACAAGCGGTGGAATATTCCTATCAAGAGGGATTAAATTTAAAATTAATTCCAGATTACGAAACTATTTATACAGAATTTCATTATAATAGTAAACCATATAAAGCTTCAATTTGGATTTGTTTTGCCGATGATTATATGTATTCTAAGCTAATTGTAGAAAATAGTGGCAGAAAAATATTTGAAAAAGAAATAGCTCGTACCAATCTTGGTGTTGAATTTTTTTTAGTTATATATAAGAAAATAACTGTTGAAAACGATTGTTTGATAATTCGAGGTCCAAAAGATGTTGATCATTTACCTTTTAGAATTGCTTTAAAAGATATTATTTTTTAATTCTAGATTTATTCTTTATTAAGAAAGACAATAATTACTTCAAAAATTCAAAACTGCCTCCAGGTAAAGATCAATTGCAGGCCTTTCTGAAAGAGAATGGATCAGTGAGAAATTATAAGCATAAAATTCCAGGCATATTATACCAGTAAAAGGGATATTGAAATACGATGGTTTGATGTCTTAAAAGCGCATCTTGTTCAGCTTTTACATCAATTTTATAATCCGGATACAGGTCATGGATATCTCTGATTTCGATATCTGTACTGCTGTTCCGGAGTTCATTCGCAACTGTTTTGTTAGCAACCGATCTTTCAAACTTTGGATGTGCTAAGATAATTAATGCCATACTATAATAATTATAGTTACAAAGGTATTTTTAGTATATTGCATCTGCAATAACTATCCAAAAAGATAGGTTAAATAAAACCGTTATGAAGACAGAATGTTTAGCCAATATGGTGGAGGTCAACGAAAAAATATATCCATGCACAGTTAGTCTTACAATGGATCTGATAGGTGGTAAATGGAAAGCAGTTATACTTTACCATCTAAAAGATAAAGAGAAAAGATACAGTGAGCTCCGAAGGGAAATGCCGTCTGTCACTGAAATGACTTTGAGTATTCAGTTAAAACAATTGGAGAAAGACGGCTTTGTCACGAGAAAGGTCTATGGCGAAAAGCCACCGGTTAAGGTGGTGTACAGTCTCACTCAATTTGGTGAAAGTTTTGTTCCTGTCCTGGAAGCGATAACCGAGTGGGGAAACAAAGTCGTTATTGAAAAAGGCAAATTTATCACTAGCTGAATGCGCAAAGAAATCTTCTGCATTCAGCCTGACTTTAATTCATCTGTCATCGCAAAATTATCATTTATTGTTTTGGCAGATGCGCTATCAACTCCACTTCGAGCTTGGATTCCGGCATATACAGCCTTTGAACCTGTACCCATGTGGCAGCGGGAAAATCATTATTGTAAAATTTCTTTCTAACATCATTATGTTTTTTCATAGCTTCAATGTCCGTGGTGTAGATTTTCCTTCACCACGTTGTCAAATGTAGCACCGTAGTTTGAAAGAGCTGTTTTTAAATTATTATAAACAGAAGTAATTCCTTCGGGTGTAATATTATTGGTCACCACTCCTGAAATATAAATAATATTATCAATCTTTATAGCCTGAGCATAGCCCGCAGTACTATCCTGTGTCTTATTATTCCAATGCCATTTTTCTTTTTGAATGTTTGTTTTCTGAGAAAATGAATTAGTAAAAATCAGGAATGAACTGAAAATAAGGAGTTGTCGCATAGATTTAAATAGTTTAAAGATTATTAGCTTTGAAACAAGGAGGATACGGACGTTACAATATCACCGTCCTGTGTATTTAGATAGGTTAGGTGTGGCTTTAAAACGAGGTCTTTTTTCCATTGTATTAATTTTTTACTTGAAGTTTTTCCCTGAAAAATTAATAAGACTATTTTGTACTGCTTTTCAAAACTTCCAGCGCCTTTCTGACCTTCTTATCCATCATCAGATCTTCCAGGTTATCACCTCCTATAACTTCAATGTCAGGTTGGATATGACTTTTATAGACTTTTGAGCTCCTGTCTACCACATAATCTGTAGACAGGTTCAGCCCGGCATCTGCATTGATACTAAAACCCTGCACAGCTGTTGTATAGTCAGCCGTTGGTTCTCCCACAATCAATGTGTTCTTACTTCCAATCAGAGATATTGCCGTCATTTCACCTGCACTCGCGGTGTAGCAGCTGGTCAGGACCACAATTGGGATATCTTTTTTAATGGGCATTGTCAACGATACTTGTCTTACCAGCTCAATACCGTCAATCAGCATTTTTCCGTCTTGGATTTCCCATTGTCCCGAAGATTCACCTTTAGAATTTCTAAACCCGCCAAAAACAACATTATCGCTTCCGATAAACTCCTTTAAGCCTAATAATATCGGATACATATTACCGCCGGTATTCATTCTCAAATCTATGATCCAAGCCTTGATTTTTGCCGAATTAATTTCATTAATATGAGTGCTAATATCATTGGCGATACTATCCACTTTCTTAAATGAAAAATCACTATTACCAGGGATTCTGATGTAGCCTGTGTTCTTGCCGAGTACCTGACTTTTTACCATTGTTTCAGACTTCAGCCGAGCTTTAAGATAAGCATTGTTCGCACCCTGAGCTTTGTTCCATCCATGGGTTCTGCCTTTATATTTCAGACCTCCATGATGATCTCCCAGCAGTTCAAACACTTCTGTATACAATGAAGGCAGCTCGGATACCTGATCCAGATTCTGACCTTTGGTGTACAAGCCTCTTTTGATGCTCTCTATCTTAGATGTATCAACCGCATTATTTTGTATCAGATCAATAGATTGATCCACAAAAAGTTTAACACTGTCGTTTTTAAAATTCTGAGAAAAGAATGAAACGGAAATGAATAAAGAGAGATATAGGAAAGAATATTTATACATTGATAGGGTTATAAGCTACTTTGATTCTCAAATATAATTAATTGTTTACAAATAATTTGCTGAAAGAAATTTCAATCTCTTTTATTTGGTCAATGAATTGTATAGTGCATCAAATTTCTTCCACAATCACATTTTTCATCTGTACGCCGATTTTTTCTGTCATCTTCATTAGGATCTTTTCGTTAAGTCCAAATTCACCTGCGTGAGGAATTAGTACTTCCCAGATTAGCTTTAACAACTGTTCCAATACTTTAAGTTCACTAATTTTTAAATAATCTCCATTGTAATATTGTGCCTGAGTACCATTTCCATCAGGGGAACGATGGTCAACATCAATGGATTCTCTCCAGCGCTTGGCGTGAGCTCGCCATTCTGCCTGATCTACTATCTCAGGTGTATTAAACCATACATTCCAAGATAATATATTCCCTTTTTCCAGCATATTACCGGAAAGTATATTAAAAATACCGAGTACAATGTCGTTGAATTTATTAACTGTATTATTGCCTGAATCTTTTATATTATCGATCAGAACATCTATATGTCCAACCCCAAAAGCCTTATCCTTATGCTTTGCAAAATCAGGGCTTTCAAAACGTGTCGTGGAATCTCTCTGTAAAGTGAAAATTGAACTGGTATTGCCTATATTGGATGTTTCCACCTGGATTGCATGAGCCTTGTCAAAAGGGAGGTCAAGGTCATTACAAGCTGAAAATAATAATTTTAGTAATGGATGATCATTGTTTGGAGAGAACCAAATTTTTCCTGTTACAGTCATATCAGCGGCCAATAATGATGGGGAATCTTCATCTACCCATCCTCTTTGACCGGTTACTGTAACCTCCACATTTAAGTTGATTCCAACACTTTTAAGATATGCGCCTTGTTGAGGACACATTATAGAATAGATTCTTCCTTCTGCGGTATAACCTACTCTCGAAATATCAGGTGCAAACATTTGAAAACATCTTGAATCTTTATCTTTTAACTGTGTCAACCAGCTGAATTCCGGCCATAATATTTTCATCTGTCTTTCAAGTTTGTCAATATTATCCATATTATCCAGCATATCAAGGCTGGTTAGATCTGGATGTGGATAAGCAAAGGCAGGATTTGATTCTGCAAATCCTCCGATCCAAGATTTAGATTGTTTGTTTGGTGAGCTCATTGGTTTTATGGTTTTATTGTTAATGACTCAAAGTAACAAAAAGATAGAATGAAGCTTTTAAGGGAAAATACTTAAGTCAAATTTTACGTATTAGTACTAATGATTTAATTTACAGGATGTTTCGTTAGCCTTGTATTATAGGTTTCTTATGAAAAATGTAAAGGTCTTAGTGATAAGATTGTAATAGAAATCGATTTATGCAATCTTCAGATTATTAATAAAGAATGTTGTTCTATTAGGCGTGAAATCTAGCTTTAATACGTTTCCCAATATCCTCTTATATTGTTAAGTGATCAACTAAACGTGATGATTAATAATCAAATATAATGATTACGATTCCTTATAAGGTCACCTGATTTTCTATAGCAAATGTATTCCGTTGTCCCAGCTGAAAAAAATCTTTTTGGGTATCCGGAATCAGAGATTCCGAACCCTCCGCAAAAATATTTCAAGCTTTCATCAATTGTCTTTCTTATTGTTTTCAAGGAATTGATTGCAGTTTTCATTGTGCCTGCCTGAATGGGTAATCCGCATAGAAAAGTCAGAAACCTCACAAGGTGCAAATGCAGTTCATTGAAATTTTGATCTCTATTTATTCGCTTTAAATAAATATTCTTTAATTGAATGGACGAAACCAAGCGCTGCTTCATAAGCAAAAGTAGTCCCTCAGAACTTCTCACGATAAAATATAAGCTTTTAGATACAGCATCTTCTTATTGATTTAACTACAATTTTAACATAAGAACCATCTTGAAAATGAAGTTTTTTTATGTCGGTCACAAATGTTTGTGTAAGAGAAATATATCTCAACACGAGTATTAAGCCAGAATGCTAATTAATATATTCCAGTCCCATTGATAAAGATCATTAATGATAGGCTCCAGTTTTCTTTCTTTAGCATATAAATTATATTTAACGGTCGGCGGAACTGTTGCAAAGGCTTCACGATTTACAATGCCGTTTTCTTCGTTATTCTTTAGCTCTCTAACAAGCATTCTTGTCTTGATCATAAATTCATCCATAAAAAAAAGCTTTAAATACATTCAAAATATGATTTTCAATAAGGCATATTACCTTTTCTTAATCTCAAAACTACGTCTTGAATTTGAGGGAATAAGAGTAAAATAACAATTACAAAAATCACTGCTGTTAACATCAAATCGTAATAATCTCTGGTGGCACGAGCTAATATCTGATGACCTACCATTTGATTAAAATAGCCTGTGGATACTGCTTTTGAAGTATAGATATCGCTTCCTACGTTCATATATTGATTTTGAATGTCCAGTAAAGTAGCCTGCAGTTGAGGGTTGGTTTCCGTAAGTGATTCCCGGATCTTTTCCCGTACTCCTGATTTTGCAAATAATTGAAGTTCGTTGCTAAATGCCAAGCTGGCGGTAAAACCTGTGAACCTTGCCAATATACCGACCAGTGATGCATTGATCGCAATTTTTGGAGGCGCCGATGAAGCGGTAAATGATACAATCGGAACAAATAAGACTCCTGTTGCCACACCATAAATAAACATTGGTAGAATGAAATCAATTGTTTCACCCTGTACAGAAACAAATAGTATCATATAAGCATAATAGATCGCCATTATTCCAAAGCCAACAATAATCATCCTTATCAGGTTGTACCCCATCAGGATAAATCTGGAAGTAACGAACATACTCAATGTAGTTCCAAAAATTACAGCCGTCCATATAGGAATGGTGTTCAGTGGGTCATTTCCTAAAATCACTTCAAGATAGCCATAGGCAAGTCCTGTACTTCCTTTAAAAATATAAAATGTAAAAAGTAGTAATAGCCCAATGACAAAATTCTTTGTCTTGAAAATCTGCAAGTTGATCAATGGTCGTTTAAGCTTCAATTCTCTAATGATGAAAAGGGAAAGAATAATTAGATCAACGACACTAAGAGTAGTGATTAATGAACTACCGAACCATTCCAATTGTCGCCCGTAGACAAGGATGTATCCTAAGATTAAGATAAAAGACACGTAAAACAGATAGCCTATCCAATCCACCTGATAAAGCGGAATCTTTTGGGTAAATCGAGCTTTACCGTTCATTGTTAGCAAAACAGTAATTGTTAGAATGATGAGAATGATTATAAATCCGTAGAATAGCCAGTTAAAATCAAAGAAATGAATAACAATGCTGGTAAAAATAGAATAAAAAGGAACGGCAATCTGTATGCTGCCATACAGTATACTAAAAGCGATCACACGGGCACGTACAGACTGTAACCTTGGAAAAATAAGTTGTAAGACGATGCCTGACATTAATGCACAGGTAATCCCCTGAAAAAACTGGCAAATAACAAACAATGTCCAATCTTTGAAATGAAAACATATTACAGAACATATTGCATTAACGGCAAGGGCAACTAATAAATATTTCCTAGGTGCAAAATATTTTATGATCCGAAAATCAAGTGCCAGGAAAGCTACTGTAGAGCCATAGATAACGACCATGCCATATTGTACATCGGTAGCCTGTATGCCGTAAAAGCCCAGCGTTGCAACTGGAATGCTGTAAAAAGCGAAACTAAATAGACATGTCATCAGAATGGCAAATATGACGGATCTCGCCACCCATTCGGATACCCAGGATTTGAAGATCGGTATTTTATGTGCTTGCATCATTTCTTTTTTAAAACATAAACATTGGCATTCATTCCGGCAGAAAGTTTTCGTAATTTTTCAGGCATATCGATCAGTTTAATTCTTACAGGAATCCGTTGGATGATCTTCACAAAATTACCTGTAGCATTATCTGGAGGTAACAATGAGTAACGTGAACCTGTGGTCGGCGAAAGTGATTCGATAGTACCATTGAATTTTTCATTCGGAAAGGCATCAACTTCTATGGATACTGCTTGTCCGATCTTGAATTTGCCAATCTGTGTTTCTTTAAAATTAGCAATCACCCATTTTTCCTCGGCTTTGTTCACCAAAAAAGCCAATGTTTGCCCGGGTTGTATCAGTTGACCCTCCTGAATTGTCTTTTTACCAATTTGTCCGTCAAAAGGTGCAGTGATAAACGTATATCTGATGTCCAATTCCTGTCTTTGAACAAGTGTTTCTTTAATTTTTATCTCTGCCTTTATAGCATTATTTTGAGCTCTAAAATCATTAAGTTTAGATTCTGCTACTTGTAAAGAAGCTTTCGCCTGATCATAATCTGACTGTGCAATGGATAAAGAAGCACTAATGTTGTCGAATTTTTGTTTTGTGGTAGATTCATCTGACAGTAGATTTTTATAACGGTCAAATTCTTTTTGCTGTTGATTCAATCTCGCTTTAGCTCCTTCCAATTGTGCTTTTATAACCTCAATACTTTTAAGTTGCGTTTCTTCGTTCGCCGTCAAAATCGGTAATTTGGCGTGTGAACTCATGAGTTCCGCTGATGCAGCATCTTTTTTCAGTCCATACTCGTCCAATTCAATTACCACAAGTGTATCACCTTTTTTAACAAGTTGATTGTCCTTGTAGTATATTTTGCTGATATAGCCGCCCACTTTTGCATTTATCGGTGAGAGATAAGCATCTACCTGTGCATCATTAGTCTGTTCAAAGTGATATCCATTTAAGAAATAGGTAGCTCCCCAAATAATGATCCCTACGAATAATGCAATTCCCAACCATTTGGTTAGGTTTACAATAATTTTATCTGTTTTATTTTTGTTCATAATAGTTGTATTAAAGAATTCCTATGATTGCTAATAGTCTGATATGGGTTACTTTTACATTTGTTTGCGCTGTTGTCAGATTGAATTTTGCTTCCAATAAAGCGTTTTCTGCTTCCAAAAGGTCGGTCAGTAGTGATTCCTGATTTAGGTAGCTGCTTCTGATAACACGAACTGTTTCGGTAGTTTTAATGATATTATGCTCTGCCGTTTCCACACTCTCCAAAGCCTGCTGTTGCTGTAAATAAACTTCTCTTACCTGAAGATAGATTTCGTCCTTCTTCATTTCAGCTTTTTCTTTAGCCTGACTGCTGACAACTTGGGCACGAGCAATGGTATGTTTGCTTTTGTACAAATTATCGATAGAATATTGGACTTTAATTCCTGTCTGACCAAATCCCCACAAATCGTTTGAGTACGGATAAAAGGAAATTTGAGGATAGTTGTAATTATAATTAGAGTACAAAGAAACTTTAGGCAATATCGTAGCTTTCATTTGTTTTACGTTCAGTTCACTCCATTTGATGTCACTAATGGCTATTTTGTATTGTGGAGATTTGTTGAAAGCGATGTCTACATAATCATTATAGTCACCGTCTGTGATAGCGTTTAATTCAATTATATCTTCGGGTTGTATTGTTAATTCAGCATCATTTTTACGCCCCATCAGTATATTGAGCCGTTGTTTAGCGATCTCAATCTTCTTCTTAACGTCGGAAAGACTAAGTTCCAGTTGAGACAATTTCACAGAGATTCTCAGCACATCACTCTTTAGTACGGTGCCGTTTTTATGCAGACTTTCTATTAATCTCAATTGCTTTTTTTCTGCTTCAGTCTCTGCATTAAGAAAATCATAGAAATGTAAAAATTTGTATAAATCAAAATAAGCAATTGCGACATCATATTTTACGCTATGCTTTTGGAGATCCAGTTCATATTGTTTTCGTGTCTCTTCTTCCTTTTTCATGACGATGCTCCTTTTGTCTTTACCGCCATTGTAAAGATTAAAATTTAAGTTGTAGCCTACGCCGTACCCATAGCCTTTTACAGCCACATCCTGTGGAGAAGAGAATAATCCATTGTCATAGATCAGAAATTTAGAATTGAGTTTTAGGTCTGCTCCTACCGAAAGTTCCGGTAACAAACGGTCTTTGGCTTCCAATATTTCTATTGTACTTTGCTGATGATTTAGGTCGTATAGTTTCAGTTGTCGATTATTCATTTCTGCAACTTTCCATATTTCTTCCAAACTTAAAGATTGGACTTTTTCTGTATGTTGAGCATAAATAGAGGGTGCAAATAACAGCATCAGTATGCTCAAAATCGAAACTGTTTTATATTGTTTCATTGGTTTTGTTTTTATAAATGATTGGTTTCTTTCTTTTTATTAACCATTGTTTTAGCATCTTTTTCAACTCATCAAAAGCAAAACTTAAATCTATCATTGGCATAAAGAGGCTGGAATAAGCACAAGACAGCCAGTAAATGTTGGCTTTATCAATTTCTTTATTTGGACGAGGTAATTGATGTTCAGATTTTTTCACTTGTGTTTCATGTTCAAAATCTTTGTCGGGTTTTATGATTTTATGTCTCATGATATGGTACTATTAATACAGCAAAATTATTCAACACAGTTAGCTTAAATTTTATATAATTAGCCTAATATTTACTAAATTTGGCCACATGGAGATACTTAGTCAATTAATAAGTAGTGTGGATCACAATCCCGATTCAATCCTCGTGATGCGACAACAGATGGAACAGCGTCTACCTGCTCATCAGCACGATAAGGCTCAGTTATTATTGGTTTATGGTGGAATTGCTTACTTGCAAACAGACGAAAAGGATTTCTATATCCCATCTAACCATTACATATGGATACCAAAAAATTATCCGCACAATCTGATGTTTAATACACAGGATTTGTACATTATCAATATTTACTTTCCAGAAGGAAAGGCGAGTGGATTTTATGATGAACTGGGTATCTATCCCGTGAGTAAGCTTTTGGCAGAGATGCTCTTATTTAGTGAGAAATGGCAAGGTGATTATTACAAAGGTTCGTGGGAATTTGAATTTCTATCCACGCTTAAGAATGTATTATCAAAGGAAAACCTCAAAAAATTCTCCATTCAACTTCCTACAACGGACGATCAAAGGCTCAATGCCATAATCGACAGTTTTAGAAATCGGTTAAATGAAAATCTAAGTTTAGATAGTATTGCTCAGCAATCAGGAATGAGTGTGAGAAGTCTGACCAGATTATTCCAAACGAAATTGCATATCACTTTTGTTCAATACTTAAAGATGCTGCGTATTATTAGAGCGATGGAATTGATAAAAGATACAGATCTTAACATGACCGAGATAGCCTATGAAATCGGTTATTCGAACATATCTGCTTTTAGCAATAATTTTCAGCAACTGACCAATATGAGACCTACTGAATTTAAAACCAAATAAGAAGGACAAACGTAGTCGTCCTGTCTATCCCTAAAATAGAGGTAGTGATTCTTATTTACGTGATCTTAAATTCAGTGGTCTACAGGCGGCTGCTAGCTATGTTATGCAATATTATCCTTAAATGGATTAACACTTATTTCTATGATCAACTTCTCAAAAAAGAAATAGAAACCGAACGTACTCCTGATTTTCTTAGGTTCACTTTCAAATTGTAAGTCAGCTTCTGTTTTTAACTTTTCATAGATATCCCAAACTGCTTGCTCATCATTCTGATAAAATCCAATGTGGAAATTCTCCGGATATTCAGGCATATTTTCCTTATGGTTTAATTCCTGTCCCCAAACAACTAATACAAAATTATGGTCGTTTTCCAGAACTGCCATTTTGTTGTTTCGATTGACAATTAAACTAAAACCTAAATGTTTTGTAAATAAATTTACAGCTTTATTTACATTTTGTACAACGATGTTGATGTGGTTTAAATTCATTTTGTTCTTGTTTTAGTTATAGAGCAAAATTACTTGTCAGGCATCAGGCTAAATTGGATAAATCGGTCGTTTTTGTTTTTATTTAAGATAATTGGTTTTACTCCTGCAAACTTTTTCACTTCCCTTATAAAATGAGATTGGTCAGCATAATCTAGTTGAGGGTAGAAATCCCCATTTTTTAGTTGTTTTAATGAGTTGGAGAAACGAATAATATTTAGATATGTTTTAAGCGTTACGCCTAACCATTTATGGAAATAACGGTTCATTTGTCTGCTACTCCAAAAAACATTTTCTTCAAGTTCTTTTACAGTAATTTCTCCTTTAGAAGCATGAATGAGTTTAAATAATTTCTTTTTTCTGTCGTCTATTTCTTTAGATAATAACGAAGAAATGATCTTAAAAGTTTTATGGTAAAATTGGTTGAAATCGTTCAGATCATCTCTTGAAAATCCCCAGTAATCTGTCGGAAATGTTTTCTTCATGTTATTTAAATCCGCAAAAGATTGTTTGAAAATATATTCGGCAGCGATGGGATAAAAGCTGATTGCAAACATTGTAGATTTGGGAAATGGAGGTTTAGTGATGGGAGCAGAACATACTCCGGAAACGAAAATTTCAAAATTTCCATTTTCATCGGCTAACAGAAATAAATCTATTTTTCCATCGGGAACTATAATTCCTTCTTTTTCTTCATCAGAATGGTTTTTTACCATCCAGATACTTTCCACAATATTTGTTAGTGGTTCATCGGGTTGAATACAGATATATTCTAATTTATTTATTGGGAAATACATTTTTAATCAGCATGCTAATTGATATATTCCAATCCCCATTGATAAAGATCATTAATAATAGGATCCAGTTTCTTTCCTTTAGCAGTTAAATTATATTCAACAGTTGGTGGAACAGTGGCAAAAGCTGTACGGGTTACAATGCCATTTTCTTCCATATTCTTCAGTTCCTTGACAAGCATCCTTGTACTTATTCCGGGTATCATTCTTTCCAATTCTTTGAAACGTCTCTTTTCAGGGATCAGCGCATAAATAATTGACATCGACCATTTTCCTCCGATAATGTCTAGGATTTTCTGAAGCTCACATTTATTTTCCGGTTTTTCAATTTTTTCTTTGTTCATAAATAATTGATTGTCAATTAAAGTGACAGCGATGTATATAGTATACAATCGTGTAACTACTTGCAAAAGTAAAGTAATGGAAATAGATTTGCAACTTAATCTTAAAATATGATCTATTATGTATGATTCTTTAAAAGGAAAAGTAGCACTGGTCACAGGTGGTACTAAAGGAATAGGCAAATCTATTGCTGACAAATTGGGTGCAAGCGGAGCGATAGTCGTAACAACTGCGCGTACAAAAGCAAAAGACCAATCTGATGACCACCATTTTATTGCCGCTGACCTTACCCAAGCAGATAGTGCTGAAAATATTGCCAAACAGATATTGGAAGAGTATGGGAGAATAGACATTATTGTCAACAATGCCGGTGCCAATTTAGGTCCCGGAGGAGGTTTCAGCGCATTGGAAGATGAGGATTGGTTCAAGGACTGGGAACTCAATTTTATGTCGGTGGTTCGTATCAATAAAGCGCTATTACCAACCATGCTTGAACAGAAGGAGGGTATCATCATCAATATTTCGACAGGAGCAGCCAAACAGCCGATCTGGGACATGACGATGTCCTATTCATCTGCCAAGGCGGCCTTAAATGCCTATAGCAAAGCATTGGCTAATGAATTAGGATCCAAAGGAATCAGAGTGAACATTGTTTCTCCTGGTGTTGTCAGAACACCATTGATGAATGAGTTCGTAGAAAATATTGCTCAGAAGTCAGGATCGAGTTTTGAGGAAATTTTTCAAAGTATTATTGATACCGTTGGGGTTCCGTTAGGAAGAATGTCAGAACCTGAGGAGATAGCCAACACAGTTGCATTTCTTGCCTCTTCGGAAGCTCAATATATTACTGGAGCTAATATTTCTGTAGATGGTGGTGCAGCACCAACTGTGTGATTTAGGTTATTACAAATTATCAGCGATACCTTCGGGTTTATAGCATTTAACTTAGGGAAGCATTGATTAGACTACAATGTCAGATCAATGCTTTTTATTTATAGCCGCCAATAACTGAAGTGAAAAAATTGATTAATATATTCTTGCTTTGATTTGTTAGCCTTCTTTGAAAAAGGGTCAACTACTCTTTAAAATGATTATTACCTATGGCAAGTTTGCTGGTGGCTTGAATTTATGAGCTATCTTTATTACTGCATTAGCCACTAATTTTTCAGCACCAGTTTCATCATAATGTCAGTTTGCTCGTCGTTTCCTAATCTGAATATATGTTTGTCAAATGCTTTAAATCCATTTTTTTCATAGAAACGAATTGCTCTTGGGTTTTGTTCCCAAACACCCAGCCATACAAAATCTACATTGATGGCCTTAGCCAGTTCAATGGCTTTTTCATAAAGTATTTGCCCGACCGTTTTTCCATGAAACTCTCTCAATACGTAGATTCTTTCAATTTCAAGTGCTTTGTTACTTTTGATCTCAGTTTGTGAATCTCCGTAGTTGACTTTTAAGTAACCGATGATTTCATTTTCAGTCTCTGCAAAATAAAATTCTGAATTTTCATCTGATAGTTCGCCTTTGACTTTCTCTGTTGAGAATGCAGTTTCAAGATATGATTTCAAATTTTCTTCGCTGTTGTCCGAAGAAAATGTTTCGGAAAATGTAAGCTTTCCAATTTTTTGTAGGCTGATAAGATCTTTGTTTTCTGCTTTTCTTAGTTGTATATCCTGCATTTTGTCTGTTCTTATGATTTTCTGCAGACAAAACTCCCCATTCTTTATCAGTAATAATTTAACAAATGATAAAAAAATAGTACTATTTTATGTTAGCTCTGATTCGGCTTAAGCTCACTTGTGTGATCCCTAAATAAGAGGCAATATATCCTAGCTGAACTCTTTGTAATAAGTTGGGAAAGTTTTTTAGCAACAGTTCATACCGGTCTGCAGCATTTCCAAAATGTCTTGCCAGCAATCTGTCTTCTGCCCTTAAAAGCAAATTTTCCGCAAACTTGATTCCCCAGTTGGCGATCTCTATGTTTTCACTGTATAACTTTCGCAGGTTTTGTGTATTGAGTTTGTAAACTGTACAATCTTCCAGCAGTTCAACACTCTCATAGCCATTCTCATTGGCAATATAACTTTTGAAAGAAATGATGGTATCTCCTTCTTTCCCAAAGGAAAATGTAGTTTCATCACCATCATTTTGAATATATGTTCTGGCGATTCCATTTTTGATAAAGTAAAAATTTTTTTCACTTTTATCCTGTTGGATGATCACATGATTTTTAGGAAAATTGAGTTCAGTGATGTGGCTTTTGAGTATCTGCTTAGAAGATTCTGACAAGGGATAGATTCTGTCAAGTATTTGTTCGATATCCATTACGATTATTAAGTGGATGTAGGTTTACCAATATTCAAAGATACAAATTTATGATGCCTTGTAATCTTCAGCTTGTGGATCTCCGATAAGCAGATCATTTTTAAACTGTTATGATTTCTTATAAGGCTAACAGATTTTCCATAGCAAATCTATTCCGTTGTCACTGCTGAAAAAAATCTTTTTGGGTATCCAGAATCAGAGATCCCGGAGCCTCCGCAAAAAGTTTTCAAGCTTTCATCAATCTGCTTTTTTATTGTTTTCAAGGAATTGATTGCCATTTTCCTTGTGCCTGCCTGAATGGATAATCCGCATAGAAAATCTTGTTATTAGTAGTTTACTTCTATTTAACATAATAAAAAACATTTAGAAATATTTTAAAGTTTGTTAAAATGTTACTAATTTAACAACGTAAAATTAACCAATGAAAAAACTCTGCATAAGTGTGGGAATCCTTGCAATTGGATTACTACATGCCCAAAAAGTAAGCTGGCAAAAGAATGTTGAATCAGGTAATCAGGATTTCCTATCTGGACTTGCAGTTACTCTAGACGGACAATACTTAGTTTCCGGTTCCTCCATCCAAAAGAATCAAAGTCCAGCAGGCAACAATCAAAACAAAGGCTACGATTATCATATTCTCAAATTAGATCAGCAAGGTCAAAAAGTCTGGGAAAAATATTTCTCAGGTAATCAGCACGACTATCTCAGCTCCACCGTTTCCACAAGGGAAGGCGGATTTTTTTTGGCAGGAACTTCCTATTCATCATTGGCATTGGATAAAAAAGATAAATCCAACGGTTCATCCGATATATGGCTGATTAAGATTGATGAGAATGGTGAAGAACAATGGCAGAAGACCATCGGTACCCGATATAGCGAGGAAGCAAGAACCGTTACTCAGACCACTGATGAAGGATTTGTTGTTGCAGGGTCAACCAATCATTCTAAATTAGGTTATGGATCTAAAGATGTTTTTGTAACAAAGCTGGATAAAACAGGAAAGATTATCAGCCAGCTTATTTTGGGCGGCAAGGGTCTGGATGAAGTTGAAAAAGTGATTCCTACGAAAGATGGTGGCGCTCTTTTAGGGATTTATTCCAGAAGCGGTATTTATGAAGGTTCATCAAAATCAAAGATCAATTCTAAAGATCTGAATCCATCACTAATACAAAACAGTAATTCTGAATCTTCCTCAAACAATCAGTCCAATAATGCTGAATCGAATTCAGATAGACAGAATTCAGATTCCTATGATATTAATTTTTATGGCAAAACAGATAGGAATTATGGAGAAGGGGACTATTGGATTGTAAAGCTGGATAAGAATGGCACTGTACAATGGGAGAAGAATTTCGGTGGTAGTGAAGATGACCATATCCGGACAATGGCATTAAGTGATTCAGGTTACATTATTGGAGGAGAAAGCAGATCACAAACATCAGGAAACAAGAGAGCTAAGTTGGAGGAAGGAACGGACCTGTGGGTACTTGCATTGGATGAAGATGGAAATGAACAGTGGCAGCAATCTTATAACTTCAAAAACAGAGATGTATTGATGTCCATAAATACCATCAAAGAAACCACAAGTAATAATCAGGAAGCAACGAAAGGTTTTTTGATTGGTGGATTTACACAGACTGAAGGTAAGGTTCAAAGCAACGACGAAACATTCTGGATGTTGTATATCGATAAGAATGGTAAAGAGGTTTGGAGGAAGTATGTTGAAGGCAAGGACAAGAAGAAAGAGGAAAGACTGACCACAGCGCTCTTGAACAGAGACGGCTCTTATATTTTGGCAGGGACGAGTGCAGAAGAAATGGGTAAAGAGAACTGGAAGGTTGTAAAACTATTGGATAGCGATGTAGAGAATCTGATGGAGCAGAAGGATATTCAGATCTATCCGAATCCTGTAAAAGACTACTGTTATGTAGAAATCGGATTGGACTTTGACAGTGCAGATATCTATTTGTATGATATGGCTGGCAAGGTTATCCAGCAGCTACACACGAAGAACAAGGTAACGAAGGTAAACACTGCAAAATTACCACAGGGTGTTTACATCATCAAAGCTAATATCCCAACACAGCCAAACAAAAAACTAACTACTAAAATCGTGAAAGAGTAAAAATACTATGAAAACAAAAAATACTTATGTAAAGCTTTTCTCACTCTCAATATTTATATCTTTTACTTTATTTTATGGACAGGCGAATTATTCAAATTATTATTTTCCTGAGCCTCCCAAATCTCCGTCAAGTGAGATGTTTTTAAAATATGGAAATGTACAGAATAGTGAATATTCTGGTGCTAATAGCCCAAGTATAAATTTATTCAATTTGAAATCAGGACAGTTAAGTGTTCCTATAAACTTAAATTATATATCTGGGAATGGAATAAAAGTAACTGACGAAGCAGGATACGTAGGGTTGGGATGGTTAATATCTTTTCCAACAATTGTTCAAAGTATATATGGCTATGATGATTTTTCTAACGCTAAAAGATATCGACTGGATTTTGCAAAATCTACATTATCATATCCAAGTAATTTTCCGTTAGAGAATGGCCCAACCAATTTTAATCAATTCCCATCATTTGATACATATGGATACTTTATGGCAACTAATAATAATGTTCCTAGAAACGGAAGCTTTACAAGTCTCTATTCAGATTTTAATTATGTTGATATGCAACAGGATGTTTTCATTTTAAATCTCTTTGGTGAAAAAGTAGAATTTGTAATCTCAAATTTCGATAATTACACTTTTAATAATTATGATTCAATCTATTTTACATCATTAAATAAAAAAGGTTATAGTATAAAGAAAACCTCCGAAGGATTTACAATAAAAGATTCAAAAGGTTTTATTTACAGATTTAATGATATAGAAGATATTGGGCAATATACTAACGGAAGTCTCATAAAAGCTAATGGAAGAAATTTTTTATTAAGTGAAATTAAAGATATAAATAATAATATAATCTCATTTACTTATAATAGTACAGATATAGTCACAAATCAATATTCAAATTCTTGGTTTTTAAATTATACAACTAATCTTAATCAAAATTACTGTAATCAAGGAACTTCGGGAGATTTAGAAGCTTTTGCTGTTAATGATCCAGCTCCAGTTCCTAATCCAAATAGATTTGGAGGATTAAATACTTTTTCTAATAATAGTATTAGTAATGCAACTTCGCAACAGAGATATTTGTACCCATCATCTATCACGGGAAATAATGGAAAATTGATATTGACTTATTCTGATAGAACTGATTTCGCAACAAAAAAATTAGACAAAATCACTTTATTAACTAATAATAATATCATAATTGATGAATGCCAATTTAATTATGATTATTTTCTTCCGCAAACAGTTGATGCAACTAACCTTATTAATAATTCCTATAACCAGGAAAGGAACAAAAGACTTAAGCTAATATCTTTACAAAAGAAAAACGAAGAAAAATATATTTTCTCATACAATGAGACCTTATTACCTCCAAAGTATTCTTTTGCAACGGATTATTGGGGCTACTCGAATGGAGGATTTAATAATAAAACAGCTCATTTAAATCCGAGTGATTTCAATTACAGTATTTCTATTCCTATTACTGAAATAAATAATAATAAGAAAAATTCTGATCTCAATTATACTAAAAGTGCTATTTTGGAAAAGATACAATATCCTACTAAGGGTTATTCAAAATTTATTTATGAGCTCAATGAGGCATCTAATTTATTTTATCAGTTTAATAATTATAAATATAATAAAGGGAATGGACTAAGATTATCGGAACAAAAGAATTTTGATATTAATAACAATCCATTAGGTAGTATTCGTTTTGAATATGAGGGAGGACTTACCCCTAATCCTATTCATAATATAAGACAGGATAAAGCCGAAGAATTTGTGGCAATTGGTGATTGTGCCGGCCGGCCGGTAGTAAAAACATTACAAGCCCAGTTTGTAGCAATGTACTCGAGTTCAATTAATAATACTTTTTCTTTATCATCGGGAAGTGGAGTTGGCTATCAAAAAGTTATAAAAAGAGAAGTAGATATTAATAATAATGTAAAAGGTAAGACGGAAACCACTTACTCTAACAATGAAGACATTCATTATAGTACATCAAGCTACACTAGACCAATTTTTTTACCTTCAGTAAAAGGTAATAAACTTGAAAATGGTACAATATTGAATATTAGTACTTTTGATAATTTTATTAAAATACGAGAAGAGAAATACAGTTATTCGTTACAAAATTCACAATTTTTTTATGGTGTCACAATGATTCACCCAATGTTTAACTATTATAAACTAAATTCATTTGGACAGAACGGAGATCCTGCTTATTTTACACTTTACAGATCGGCAATCGGTTATTACCCTATTTATTCAACAGAAACAATTTTAAAAGATAAAGAGACCATAGAATATATAAACGGAGATTCTTTATCTACAAAAACAGACTACACTTATGATAATTATAATTTAATTAGTAGTAAAACAACAAATTATCCGACCACTGAGAAGGTAATTGAAGGATATAAATACTCACATCAAAATTCAAGGTTTTACAATGCTAATATTCTTTCCACTATTGTTGAAAAAAGTATTACTAAAGTGCCGAGGCTAGTGTTTAAGCAAGTTGATAAATATAATGATTCTAACCACTTTAATCCTACATCAAGTTTATTTGAAAGTTTAATCTCAGGATCTGCTGGAAATGATGATGTCACATATGATAGATATGACTCTAACGGTAATTTGTTGCAGTATACTAAAAAAGGTGTTACAGCAACAATTATATGGGGCTATAACCAGACTCAGCCAATTGCATTTGTAGAGGGAGCAACTTATCCAGATCCAAACAATCCTAAATCAACAGATGTTCCTCAGAGTTTGATCACTACTATTGTTGATGCTTCAAATATTGATGCATCAAAGGCTTCGGGTACAGATGAGACTGAATTATTAACAGCCCTAGATAATTTTAGAAAAGATCCTTTAACAGCAAATTTCAAAATTACCACATATACTTATGACCCTTTGATTGGAGTAAGAAGTATTACATCTGCTGCGGGATTGAAAGAATTTTATAAATACGATACCAATACAAATAAACTGGAAAAAATATTTGATCAAAAAAATAATATAGTAAAAGAGTATAGATATAAATATGCTCCAATCATTTATTATAATTCGACGAAAAGTCAATCTTTTATCAGAAATAATTGTGGCTCTAGTTATATTGGTGGTAGTTATATATATACAGTTCCTGAAAATAAATATTCCTCTTATGATAGTCAAGCAGCAGCAGACCAACAAGCTCAGGCAGAAGTAAATAACTTCGGACAGAGCACTGCAAATATATATGGATCTTGTACATATATCAATTGCAGTATATCTATGATGAATAATATTACCGGAGGAGGTAGTGTTTCTGTCGTGAATACAGACTATCGGGTTCAGTTAAGTTTTTCATCCGGTGTTGGAAGACCATGGACCACCGATGGAGTAATTGTTGGAAAAATAAATGGATCTTGTATTCCTTCTACTCCAATAACTAAAACTTCTTACAATGGCGGTTTTATATGGAGCATATCAGTTAAAGCCAACGGTGAGCTTCTTGTAAAAAAATTAGAAGGTTTAGGTGTAAGTGGGGTTCCTAATAATACAACTTACAATATTGAGATCAGCTATCCTTTAAATTAAATAATGCTATACCAAATAATAATAATGAGAATAATTATATTAATAATAATAACAATTGGTATCCAAAATCTTAAGGGTCAGAATAAAGATTTTAACTATTATTATGATAACCAACCAAAGTCGCCGACTAGTTATATTTTCGAAAAATTTGGATCTGTTCAGAACTCGGAGTATACGGGTTCAAATAATCCATCTATTCCATTAATAAATATTAAGGATGGAGATATAGATATTCCTATAAATTTACAATATATTGCAGGAAACGGTGTTAGGGCAAGAGATGAGGCGTCAAATGTAGGGTTGGGATGGGTGATAGGATTACCAACAATTTCACAGACCATATTGGGAGGCTATGATGATTTAAATTCATATTACAAGTTAAAACTGAGTTTTATGTATGATAGTACCCCACCATCTCAGAGAAATCCTATAAAGTTATGCGAAAATGATATTCCTATAAATTTACAATCTGTAGGTAGAGATAAGTTTACTTATTTCAAAACCATAAAAAATATGCTTCCTGTTGATGGTAAGATGAAGATGTTTAATTCTGATTTCAGCGAATATGATACTTCGCCCGATCTATTTGTTTGCAACTTATTTGGAGAGAAAATTTATTTTGTAACATCTAATTTTCAGACTGTTAGTCAGATGCCATATACTTTTTCGCCAACTTTTAAAAGTCTGAATAAAAAAGGATATTTAATTTCGTACGATAATCAGAATAAATTTAAGATTATTGATCCAAAAGGTATCGAATACTATTTTAGTAAATTCACAGAATATGGATTATCAACGAGTTTTAGCGGAAGAGATTTTTATCTGACCTCAATTACTGATAAAAACAATAATCTTGTGAACTTGAGCTATGATGAAAATACAGATGTTGTGAATATTCCCACATATACACAAAGCTTGAATTACACTAGTTATCTATCTTCAACAACTTCCTATGATTTTGAGTTAGCTGACGGGTATTTGAGTGGACCAATAGCTAGTTGCCATTACAGGGTTTATAAACATGATTATTTTAAATTTAGTCCAGTGCCATTTACCGCTCCCTATTATGGTAATGCCCTAAGCCAACCATTTACTGTTCCTAACTCATCAAATACTAACTTATATCAATCGAAAATTTTAAATCTAAAGCAAATCGAAGGCAATTTTGGAAAACTGGTTTTTAGTAATTCTTCTCGGGTTGATTATCCATCTTCTAAGAAGTTGGATGAAATGACATTGACTTTTAAAAATAATATAGTCAAAAACATTAAGTTTGACTATAGTTATTTTGATTCAAAAGGTAGTATTACAGTAAAGGATAGAGCTCAACTCCTAGGGGTTGGTTTTGATTATAATAATATTACAAATGATCAGCTTTCAAAAAGATTGAAACTTAACTCTATACTAATCAATAATTCTGATTCCTACAATTTTGTTTACGATGAAACTTTTTTAGTAAACAAAGATTCATTTGCGGTTGATTACTGGGGTAATTTCAATGGTCAAACATCCAATAATACTTTATTTGCAAAACCTACAGACTTTAATGTCAATGTTCCTATCAACAATGACTATAATAATAATGTTAAAACCAGTAGCTTAGTAAATGCCAAGTCAGGAGTTCTAACCAAAATCATTTATCCTACCAAAGGCTATAGTACTTATGAATATGAATTGAATTCAGCGGATAATCTTTTTGAAAACACTTCTTCAATTACCCAAGGGCAGGGTCTCAGACTAAAAAAACAATCTAATTATGGTAACGATGCTTCATTATTGGGCTCTACAGTGTTTGATTACGAAGGGGGCAAATCAATTAACCCGTTAGATTTATTCAAAGATTACCGATATATGACTGCTTCGACCCTTGTACTGTTGCAAGGGATTTTTAACGTATATTCATATCAAATAAAATCTACTTTAGCCAATTCCGATAATAATGTATCGCCTTTATCATCTGGTAATATTTTAGGATATTCCAAGGTGACAAAGAGAGAAGTTGACGAAAATGGTAGCACAAAGGGTAAAATAGTTACTACTTATTTTAATAACGAAGATATCAGAAAAGAATTAATGGATGACAATATTCCTGTATTTATACCTACTATAAAGAATAATAATTTCCAAGATAATGGCACTGTCAAAGAAGTGGAATATTATACAGGTGATGATGTTTTAATAAAAAAAGACTCCCTAATTTATGAGAATGTATTCCCTGATAATTATGAATTTTATGGTAGTTCTTTAGCTCTAAATCACAATATTTTTTATAATGTTTATGGTGATAACAGTACGGGTTATTATTTAGCTCCTACCCCGATAAGTTCTTTTAGTTATTTTCCGTTGTACTATAAAGAGAGCAGATTATTATCTAAGAAGACCACAGAATATATACAGAATAAAGAGCTTACAAGTACTACAAATTATACTTATAATAATCTTAATCTATTAAGTTTAAAATCCACCAGTATGATATCTGGGGATAATATTTCAGAGGGTTATGTATATACTTCAGATATTGCCAATTTATATAACAATAATATTCTATCAATACCATATCAAACTATTATTACTAAAAATGGCAAATTTATCTCTAGACAATCTACCTCATACGAAAATTCACAAAACTTCAAGCCAACATCTATTTTAGACTACAATATCTTAAATAATAGTTTTCAAAATAAAGTTGTGTTTGAAAAGTATGATTTTAAGGGTAATCTTCTTCAATACAGAACAAAAGAGGGAGTTTCAAATATAATCATATGGGGGTATAATGATACACAGCCAATAGCTAAGGTTGTTGGTGGTACATATCCGGATCCTAACAGTAATAATCCATTGCCTACAGATGTCCCTCAAGACTTAATTGACAGTATTGTTAATGCGTCTACTGATGATGGTACGCAAGTGCCTGGAAATGATGAGTCATCATTATTGAGTATTCTTGATAATTTCAGAAAAGATCCGCGCAACGCCAATTTTCAGATTACTACTTATACCTATGACCCTTTGATAGGAGTAAGAAGTATAACCCCGCCAAGCGGTGTAAGGGAAGTTTATCTCTATGATAATCAAGGAAGATTAAAAGAAATCAGAGAGCGAGATAAAAACGGAAATATTATTAAGGAGTTTAATTATAATTATGCACCAAGGAAATTTTATAATTCAAGAAGAGAGCAGTCGTTTACGAGGAACAACTGTGGTTCTAATTCGGTCGGAGGCAGCTATACGTATGTAGTTCCGGCTAATACATATTCATCTTATGAAAGCCAGGGACATGCCGATGCACTAGCTCAAGCCGATATTAATGCCAATGGTCAGAATGTAGCTAATATCTATGGAACTTGTAGTACCGTCATAGATTGTGGCTTTATACAAAACTCTATAATCCCAAGTGGTAATGTTTTGACTAAATCGATAAAGATGAATGAAAATAATGTGGACTTTCAGTTAACATTTTCCCCTCAGAATATCAATGTTAATTGGTCAAATTTCACACTAATAGGAAGAATTCCAAATCCAACCTGTAGACCTTTAACCGAAATTAATAGAGTCTACTCTTTAGCGGGAAAATCGTGGGATATTATCTGTAAAACAGATGGGGATGTCTTAATAAAATTAACCTCGGGTACGGTTAATCCTAGTACATTTATTCCCCCTATTACAATTATATTTAATTATACAAAATAACTATAACTATGAAAAAGCTAAACATATTAATAGGGTTAATACTTTATTGCCATTTTTATTGTCAGGTGGTTTTGCCATCAGGAGTATCTGATAAAGAGAATTATACATACAGCAGACAGTATCTCGACGAAACAACAACAAGTAGTACTTCTGTTAAACAGACTCAAGGGATTACTTATTTTGACGGATTGGGTCGTCCAAAGCAGACGATATCGATTAAAGGTAATCCTCAGGGGAATGATGTTGCTACTCACATCGAATATGACGGCTTTGGGAGACAGGTTAGGGATTACCTTCCGGTACCCCAGACCTTTTCTGCTAATGGTAGTATTTTTACTGCGCCATTGGATAATGCTAGCAACCCCGCCGTGTATGGCTCGGAGAAGATTTACTCAGAGAAAGTTTTGGAGAATTCCCCATTGGACAGGATAGAGCAGCAGATCCAGCCTGGAAATGACTGGCAGAGCCATCCTGTCAATTATGCTTATCAGACGAATAGCAGCGTTGATGTCCTAAAGTTTTCAACGACGACTTCAACTTCCGGAGGAGCATTTTACACAAGTGCTTTAAGTGTGAATGGTTTTTATGCAGCTTCCACACTTTACAGGAATAAAGTATCAGATGAGGATGGAAATACGACCTATGAATTTAAGAATGGGGAAGGACAGGTGCTAATGGTCAGAAAAGTGATTGGGGGATTAAGTGTTGCCGAACCAGCGGATATGGGAGCTTTAGCAGCACCGCAGCCGGCCGGACAGAATGTTGACACATATTATGTATACAATGAGTATAATCAGCTGGCATTTGTAATCTCACCACTGGCATCGGCTGATTTTCGAGCCAACTCAGTTCAGACGATCATCAACCCGGGTGATGGTAATAATGCCATCGTTACCAATCTCTGCTATCAGTATAATTATGATGGTCAGAACAGGTTGGTGGAGAAGAAGCTCCCAGGTAAAGGATGGGAGTATATGGTTTATGATAAAGCTGACCGTTTGATAATGACTCAGGACTCCGAGATGAGAAAACCTGAGAACGGAGCCAAATGGTTGATCACCAAATACGACAAATTCGGGAGAGTTATCTGTACCGGCTTTCATCCTTATGGCAACAGGGCTCAAGCTCAGGATCTGATAAAGGATATGGTCATCACCGAGGAAAGGAATGATACCGGATACACAAAGAATGGTCTGCAGATCTATTACAGCCGGAACTATTTCTATGACATGGAGTCCTACCTTTCCGTCAATTATTACGATACATATCCGTCAGGGACACCTTATCCTATAAATAATAAAATCCAGAATGAACAAATACTTTTGGCAGCTTATGACGGCTTAGGACGATCGACCAAATCCCTTCCGCTAGCAACAATGGTGAAGAATATCAATGATGATAAGTGGACGAAGAACTACAGCTACTACGATGACAGGGGCAGGGTGATTGGGACTACCAGTATCAATCATCTGAACGGAAAAACAAGGGTTGAGATGAAGCTTGATTTTGCAGGTGTGGTAACCCATTCCGAGACCTGGCATAATAAGAAGACTGGAGAGCAGCCTATTCATATTATAGAGGACTTTGTGTATGACCACCAGAACCGTCTCAAAAAACACTACCACGAAGTGGAAGGAAAATCGCCAAAAGAATTACTGGCAGACAATACTTATGACGCGTTGGGCAGACTTGACACTAAAAAAGTAGGCGCAAGGTCTGATGCTAATTTTACAGAAGTCCTGCCACCGTTGCAAACCATCAAGTACAGCTACAACATCAGAGGCTGGATGACGGGAATCAATCTGACTAATGACGGGAAGCTGGATACGGGGAAATTGTTTTCATATAAGCTCAAGTATAATGATCCTGCCAATACCACGATTAAAAAGTACAACGGGAATATCTCTGAGGTTGACTGGACCTATGGTGCAAACAATTATCAGCGTTACGAATATACGTATGATGACCTGAACAGACTGAGAAAAGGCAACTACAAAACCTTCAATGAAACAACAACAACCGATTCCAAGTTTTTTAATGAAGAGCTGACGTACGACATCAACGGGAACATCAAAAGCCTTAAGCGTAATGCGAGACCAAAAACAGGGACAGCTTTTAATCCGGTTGATAACCTGAAATATTATTACGAAAATAATGAGTTAAGCAACAGGCTTCAGAAGATCACCGATAATGAAGGAGGCGTTGCCAATTCGAGCGGGTATCCCGGAGGTGGCGGCATCAACACCTATGACAGTAATGGTAATATGCTGACAATGCCGGACAGAGGAATTACGCAGAATATCACTTACAACTACCTTAACCTTCCTCAGGTTATTGTTAAGAACAATCAGCCTGTGACCTACACTTACAGGGCGGATGGTGTTAAGGTTCACAAGAACTTTGAGGTGAATGGTTTCAATATTGAAACGTGGTATCTGGATGGCTTTGTCTATACGACACCTTATTCACCAGATATAATAATGGCACTTCAGGAAACACCGGCTGCGGAAGAGATGTCTGTGGCAGGTCAGAGAGAAGCATTTGAACTGGCGGATAAGGTAATCGTGGATCCGGGAGGACCAGTTGAGATGGTTGAAACAAAACCCAACTTTTTTGCCACGGCGGAAGGGTTTTACGATTTTGATAATTTTAGGTATATTTACCAGTACAAGGATCATTTGGGCAATACCCGCCAGAATTTTGGGAGGGATGCCAACAATGATCTATTTATGGAGGACAGGAATGACTACTATCCGTTTGGGTTGAACTTTATCAATCCTGTTGGCAGTGTGTCATCAGTTTTCAACCCGAGTGCAACTTACAGAAACTACAAGTACAACGGGAAGGAGTTGCAAGAGACGGGGATGTATGATTACGGCGCGAGGATGTATATGGCTGATATTGGAAGATGGGGAGTGGTCGATCCGTTGGCGGAAACTTCAAGACGTTGGTCTACCTATACCTATGCTTACAATAATCCGATAATGTTTATAGACCCTGATGGGATGCAGAATGAGGGTTGGATTCCTCAATTAATCGATGGAAAACAAACTGTTACTTATGATCCAAATGTTAACACAACTCAAGAGGCTATTGCTTCTGGCAAATATGAACACCTTAACGGTGGTGTAAGTGTGACAGGCGAGATTAATAACGTAAATCCTCTTACTGGAGAATCATCTTTGGCATATTCATTAAATGCAGATGGTTCTGTAACTGATGCAAATGGTGGCTCTGTAGCTGGAGATTTTACAACACCAGGAGGAATTGCCGTAAGCGGAACTACAGGAGGCGGTTGGTTTAGTTCTATTAAGGATTTCTTTACAAGTAAGAGTGATAATTTTCCTCAATTAGATGGAGGAAGTTTTCAACCAGGAAATAATCAGTTTTTTAGGAGAGGAAAAGACACTTCGTCAAGTACGGGAGGATATTTTGCAGGAATGCTCAATAGTTTAGCTTTTGGTAAATTAGATTTAAATATGTCGTTTGCGGATAAATTATTAGGGGCAGAAGTAAACGCAGCTGGTTTTGCTTCACTCTTTGGTGGTTCATCAACTACAAAAGCACTAGACAGCCTTGTTCCAATAACATTCCCAATTGGGTCAAAACTAGAAAATGGATATTTTAGGTCGCAAGATACTACGATGATGATGAAGATACCTACAAATATTGATGCTGGCTACAGCAGTCATTTTTATAACAATAATAATCCGTTTGCAAGAACGAAAATAGATAGTATTAAAAACTCTTGGAAAAAATAATATGAAAAAAATAATTACGTTTTTTTGTTTTCTTTCACTTCTATCCTGTACGAAAGAGAATTATATAGAAACAAAAAAAGAGGGAGATTTGGTTCAAAAAATCACATATTCTAAGGGGATTGTTACAAACTCTAAAACATATAATTCAGGAAAATTAGAAACAGAGTTTATATATGTGAATGGCACAATCAATAAAGTTTATCAATATTATCCTTCTAAAAAAGTACATTCGTTTTCATATCTATTAAAAAAACCAAATCATTTTTTCACAAAAATTTACTTTGAAAATGGGAAAACTGTGAGTGAAGGAGAAGGAGATTACTTTATGAATAAAAAAATTTTTTTAAGACGTGGAGGATGGATATTTTATAATAAAAGCGGAACGGCTTATTCTATTTTAGAATTTGTAAATGATGGAGAAAAAGAATATCTGCAGCAAGAAACTATTTATGATACATTAAAAAAGAAAATAATAAAGGATGTAAAATATGAGAATCCAATATTGGTAAAATGAAAAAAATAATCTATTCCCCGCTGTTGCTACAGTCTCACTCATATCTATACAATCCAAACCTAACATTTTGCTCCAGCAGAGGACTATTATAGATTACCGGAACAATCAGTACAAATTCCAGGAACAAGAGCTTCAAGAGACTGGTTTTTACTCGTTTAAGTGGAGGAATTATATGCCGGATGTGGGAAGGTTTTTTAATGTAGACCCGCTTTCTGAAAAATATGCATATCAGTCGCATTATAACTTCTCTGAAAATAAAGTTGTATCACATAGAGAGTTGGAAGGACTTGAGGCTATACCAGCAGGCAACTTTAATAAAAACCAAACATCATTAGTTGTACTTGGATTAGGAAGAGCTAATGGAAGAGCAGGAGACGGTGTTGGTGATGGAACAAATACTTTATATTCTAATTTACCCAAAAGCCTTCAAACAGATGGAGCTTTATCAAGTCTTCAAAATAGTCTAGGCAGTAATATTGCTGTAGCTGCTTATACTGGAACAGATAGTGGATTAGCTTCTACTCATATGGTTGAAACTATATCGAATTATAGAAGCGTTAATCCTGATGGAAATGTCATAATGATTGGACATAGCGCAGGAGGGAAAGATATTTTAAATGCTGCCAATTCTACATCAGAATCAATAAATTTAGTTTTCACTATGGAGCCTGTTTCTGTAGATGCGGGAGGAGGAACCGCATACAGCTCTGACCCTTATTCTGTAACTTTGGGAAGTAATGTTCAAAATATGATTAACTTAAGTGCTGAAAATAATATGTTTACTGGTGGTGGTGGATTAAGGTCAAGTAATGACCAGAAATCATATTCAGGTCAATTGAAAGGAACTTCACACGTTAATATAGATGATTCTGTAACTCCATATTTAAAGCCATTGATACAAAGAACTAATCAAGGCGTAAATCCAGTCGATTGGTTCAAAAAAGCAAATTTTAATAATTTTCAGGTTAAACCTAATGTCAGAACAGGAAACGAAGAGAATAAAGGAACAGGATCAGGTTCATAAATAAATCAATATGAAAAAGAAATATATAATTATAATTATAGCGCTTCTGGTAGTGATAGGATTTTTAAATATTAAAATTGCTTATAATTTTTCCCCTGCATATCCTTTATATCAATTTATTTTAGATGTATTTAAATCAGAATCTATAAGTTTTGATATTAGTAATTATCCAAATAATTTTTTCATTATAGATATGGAAATAGTGTTATCTATAATGATATTCATTCTTTCGATTTTTATTAGAAACTTCAAATATGTATTATATTCTTCAATACTTTTATTAAGTGTTTGGCTTAAGAATATGATTTTATTCAAAGGCATTATCGAAGTTGATATATATTTAAATTCATCAACATTATTTTTAGTCAGTCTAGTAATATTGAATATTTTGAACATTAATTACACTAGAAAATCCGCTATTTAATAGGGTTTTGTTATCATATTAGTATAGTTAATAACCTATTTTTTTGGAAGTATAAGAATTACAAGTATAACGGTAAGGAACTTCAGGAGACTGGAATGTATGATTACGGAGCGAGGATGTATATGGCGGATATCGGAAGATGGGGCGTGGTGGATCCGCTGGCGGAAAAGATGACCCGTCATAGCCCTTATAATTATGCGTTCAATAATCCACTTAGATTTATTGATCCGGATGGAAGGCAAGGTACAGACTGGATAAAAACGATAGATCCTAAAACTAGCCAAACTACTATGACGTATGATCCAAATGTAAAAACTGTAGCTCAAGCAAAAGAGGCGGGTTATGAAAATGTTGATAGTGTGGGAGCAACAGGTACAATAAAAGTAGATGGTAACATTACACATACTTTGAACGAGAATGGTTCTGTAACACAAGTAGCAGATAACAGTACATCATACGGCAGTTCTAACATTAGTGGAATTGAAGTTAATGCATTAGAAACGCCTATAAGTGGTATGGCTTCGCAAGTTTCTTTAAATTGGGCTTTTGGAGGCGGATTAAATTTAGCATTTGGATTTGTTAAAGATTCATACGGAGATTCTTCTTTTTATTATTCAATCGTGGGTAATCTAGATCTAGGAGCAGGCCTAAGTCTTGATTTTATTCCAATAACAGCAACTAATCCTGATAGGAATTTTCACGTAAGTGATTATGAAGGTTATGGGAATTCATATAATTTAGGCGTTGGTCCAGTTTCAGGATCTTATGGTGGATCTACTAATGAACGTAATTTAACCCGTTCACAAAATTTCAACTACAATAAATGGGGTCAGAACGTTAATGGATATACAACAAAAGGAGGAGGTTATGGTATTGGAGTTGAAGCCGGAGCTATGTGGACAAGATCTAAAACTACTTTAATTGGGAGATAATGGAAAATTCTAAAAAAATATTTTATTTTGGTATTCTAGTAACTGTATTGATTTTTGCATCTATTCAAATCTATTTTCATTTGTTTCCATCTAATGATGAAAATGATTTACTATTTAAAAAAGTTAGAAGCAAAACGATAAGATCTATTATTCAGAGAAAATCAATAGATTATTCTAATCACGGAGCAACATATATTATATATGGAAATGACAGTTTACCCACACATACAGGTTGGAATGAGAAAATTCAAATTGGAGATTCTATTATAAAAGCGAAAGGAGCATTAAAACTTATAATAAAGAATAATTGGAAGATAGACACTTTAGATTATGAATCCAATGTAGATGAAGTCTTGTCTACTAATTTTTAAACCTTTTGGGCAGGTCTCTTTATATGACCCGATGGCGATACCTTACAAGTACAACGGGAAAGAACTGCAGGAGACAAGAATGTATGATTACGGAGCAAGGATGTATATGGGTAATGTTCCAAAGTTAGTGAGGGATTTTGTACCCATTTCTCATCGCTTTATGGATAAGATTTTCGCTATAGCATCTCTGTGAATGGCCTCAAATAGGACATTTGCAAAAAAGTGGTAAAATCCTAATTTAAATTTTACGTAGTAAAACTAAAAATTTCTGTTCAAATCTGCAAGTAAAAAGTCCGAAATTTGAACAAGTTTTTTTTAGAGTTTAAATCAGGAATTTAGTCCTTCTCTTTACAATTGAAATTTCTCAGTTGAAATATTTCTAAAAGAAAACGAAGAAAAAACCGAAAAAAAAGAAAAAAAGAAAGCTTTTTGAAAATGAGCGTGGCGTTCTGTCAGGTTTTTTTGGAAAAAGTTTTTGCGTAGATTTTTATACGTAAAAAGTTTTTCTGAAAATCCGGAGGACTTGACCTTGATAGAATTTAGCGTTGGATTGGGAAGCGAATTATCTTTGATTTCTGTTTTTATTTTCCATTAACTTATTAAAAAATAATGAGTAATGGGAATAACTTATATCTTAAACAGAAGTAATTCTATTATTTTAAAAAAACTTTCAACTCTTTATTAATTCTTCAAAATCTTTTTTTAGTGTTAATCTTTCACCAATACTCTTGAGTTTAAAATGTCTGATGTGTCCATTTCTTAAAAGACAGTTAGCGATAATAAATACCTCTTCTTCTCCATCTTCTGTTTCAAATGTGGTTCTTTCACAATTTGTAATAATTCTAGTGGTGAATCGTCCTTTTTTATCAATATAGTTAATTTGGTAGAAAGCATTATCATCCCATTGTAAATTAGTGATATTGTTATAAGAGCGAGAAGAGTAATCAGGATATTTTTCCTCAATTAAATTATCAAACTTTAAATCAGACTTTGTTATATCAAGTTTTTCTAAATATTCTGATTCTATCTTATTTGAAAGCAAGTCTCGATAAAGTATTTTGACACGATGATTTAATAAAATTATATCTTTAATTTCAACTAAAGAATACGTGAATGAATCTTTTTTACTAGATTCCATTTGAATTTCTTTGGGAATTTTAAACAGATTTTTCTCTTGCATGCCAGATTTTATAATTTCTATTTTATCGCTATCAACAGAGATAACTTGAACTATTTTATAAGGGATAAGTTCTTCTGAAAAGGTTTGTTTAGTCGGGTTAAACCATTTACATTTTAATAAATATTTGCTTGAATCTTTTTTAAGTTCCCCATCTTCTGAATTTCTTCGGTCTTTTAAAAACTTATCATTTTCAATAATGTCTAAAACGGTCATCACTGGTGGTAAAAAATCTAAATAAGACTCTATTTTAAACTTTTCATCATCTTTATCTTTCGACCAACTTATTTTTTTCTTACCTAGTTCTGCATCGGCAGAAAGTAAAACTACAAGATTATTTTTGAAACTTGTCTTTAAGGATAAGAGGGTATCAGCTGAAATCACTTTTTTCGGATTTTCCTCTAATTCTTCATCCGTTTTTTTAATTTCAATAATTTCATCCGTTTTAAACCAATGCTTTTCATAAGAAGAATTTTTTGAATTATAGAATGTACATAAAATCTGACTAGGTAGATTTTCTTTTTCTTCGGAATCAGGATTATATTTTTTTTGATTTAAAACTTCTGTGACTACCATTATGGGAGGTGTCATAAGTGCATTAGCTCCAATTTTTGTATCTGAAATTAGAGTATAGGGATGATTCTTTAGTGAAACTAAATTACCAATTTGGTATTTATTCATAGTGATAGTTTTTTATTTTCCTATATTTGACATACTCGTAGAAAGTTAGTTTTTTACAGCTAGTCAGGACTATAGGACTTCGGTCTTACTGCTTTTTGCAGGAAAAGGGTTTGCAATGCATTATTCCCGATAAGAGGAATACAATGCACTCAAGCAGCAAGATAAGTAATTTAATTGTAAGTTCCAAATACATAAATTTTGATATTATTAGATTTATAACTGGGGCAACATCAATTAGTTGCAATATATCTTTACGAACATTACAATGACTCAGTTAATGGGTACTAGTCCGCTCTTTATAGAGGTTTATGTAAATATTATAACTATTATTGCTAGAATTTTCTACGAGTTTTTATATGAAAAAAGAGGAAAATCAAATACCACAATGGATGAAAGCCAAGGGATATTTACACATATCCCAAAGTTTAAAGATTTCCAGTAAATGGAAAATTTATAAATCTAGGGTTGAAAACCCTGATTTTATTTCTAAATATGCATTTTATCCTCTTCTTCACTCTAGTATAAGAGAAAGAAAATATAAGAAAGTAGATACAAAAAAACATTCCAATAAAACTGACAGATGCCATAATTTCAAAAAAAAAGATGGAAATTTTGAAAAGACAGCTAAGACTAGACCTCTTCACTACGCAGGTCATTTTGATGCTTTAATTTATGGCTATTACGCTTCGATATTAAATGAATTATATGATGAAGAATTAAAAAAGGATTCGGATTTAAATGCCTCTGTCAATGCTTATCGGAAAATTCCAATAGAAGATGAAACAGGAAAAGGTAAAAGTACAATCCATTTTGCTAAAGAAGTTTTTGATGAAATAAAAGAAAGAAGTCTAACAAACACAGAAGTTTGTGTATTAACATTTGATATTCAAAGTTTTTTTTCAAGTCTAGACCATAGTCTTTTAGAGAAAAAATGGGCTAATCTAATTGGAGAAGAAGAGCTACCAAAGCATCACAAGAATGTTTTTAAATCTTGTACGGATTTTCGATATATATTGAAAGATGATCTGAGAATTATTACAAAAAAAAATGGCAAACGTTTGGGATTTGATGAAAAAAAACTGTCCCAAGTAAGAAGAGAAAAAGGTTTTAAATGTTTTTTTGAGTCTAATGAAGAATTTAGAGAAACTATAAAATCTGGAAAATTAAGAATATATAAAAATCCATTTTTTCAACCTAGGGAAAAAACTAAGGTACAGGTTGGAATTCCACAAGGACTTCCTATAAGTGCTGTTTTAGCAAATCTATATCTTTTGGATTTTGACAAGAAAATTGTTGAATATTTAGTAAGAAAGCATAATGGTTTTTATAGAAGATATTCGGATGATATAATTGTAGTTTGTAAAAATGATAAAGTTGAGGAGATAAAACAGTTTGTTGAAAATTTAATTATAGAAAGTAAACTTGAAATCAGCAAATCAAAAACAGAACAGTTTATTTTTAAACAACATATATTTAACAATTTTGGAGATAAAAGATTAACTTCGATTAAAATTGTTAATTCTGTGGAAAAAATTGGCAGTCCTCTGATTTATTTAGGATTTGAATTTAGAGGATATAGTGTTTGTATTAAATCTACAAATCTGGCTAAATTTTATAGAAGATTAATATCTATAGTAAAAAGAAGAGCGAGAAGAGTAAGAAATAATAAAAACCCACATATCCCAAAGGCTATTTTTAAAAATCAAATAAAGAAGTTATATAAGAAACCCTTGAGAGATTTAGATGGAGAAAACAATGACATTAAACAGTCACTCAGAAATAAAATATATCTTTTTGAAAATCAAAAAGGAGAATTTTCAACAATTATAAAACCTTCAAATTATCAAAATAAATCGAATTATTTCAGCTATTTAAAAAGATGTAAAAAAATATTTGGCGATGATATTTTTATTAGACAACTAAGAAAAAAAGACCATATTCTTAATTCTGCAATAAAGAAGCATCTAAATTAGTAAGGCTATTACATGTCATTTCTTATTAAATTGTTGTTATTACAGTTTATATAATAGATTTACCTGAATTAGTCAATACTTAATCTGACAGTTACAATCAAATTGAATAACTTTAAAACAGATTAAGTATTATGACAACACAACAAAAAATCATCAAAAACAAGTTAGGTGTACTTGAATTAGCACAACA
>Ga0308157_10001368_pt1 | contig 51466 bp, 50 predicted proteins | sample PhyBR1_FD_201035 | JGI IMG/M metagenome (GOLD analysis project Ga0308157, IMG submission 201035) | Phyllosphere microbial communities from UC Gill Tract Community Farm, Albany, California, United States - DLSLB.R1 | ecosystem: Host-associated > Plants > Phyllosphere > Unclassified | place: USA...
AAGCTAAAAGATTTTGACCAACAAAACCTGAGGAACCTGTTAAAAAGACCATTAGAATTCATATTTATTGTAACTTGTAAAATCTTTATGCTCTATTTTTGCTAAAGCCTCTTGAGGCAGCGATTTAAAATATTCGTAGGTGATTTTCAATCCCTCTGCACGATCAACCTTTGGTTCCCATCCTAAAATTTCCTTTGCTTTAGTAATGTCCGGTCTGCGTTGTTTTGGGTCATCCCGAGGAAGTTCTTTGTACACAATTTTTTGATCGGTACCGGTCAGCTTGATAATCTCTTCGCAGAACTGCTTGATGGTAATCTCATCGGGGTTGCCAATGTTTACCGGCTGTGCATAATCGCTCATCAACAAACGGTAAATCCCTTCGATCAGATCATCAACATAACAGAAAGAACGTGTCTGGCTTCCATCGCCGAAAACCGTGAGGTCTTCGCCACGCAAAGCTTGACCAATAAACGCCGGCAGCACACGCCCGTCGTTCAGGCGCATCCTCGGTCCATAGGTATTGAAAATCCTGATGATTCGGGTTTCAACGCCGTGAAAAGTATGGTAGGCCATGGTGATGGCTTCCTGAAAACGCTTGGCCTCATCGTAAACGCCACGTGGCCCAACCGGGTTTACATTTCCCCAATATTCTTCTGGCTGTGGGTTTACGTTCGGGTCGCCATATACTTCAGAGGTAGATGCGATCAGCATCCTCGCCCCTTTGTTCCTGGCCAAACCCAACAGGTTGTGTGTACCCAGCGAGCCAACTTTTAGTGTCTGGATCGGAATTTTAAGGTAATCTATCGGGCTTGCAGGTGATGCGAAATGTAGGATGTAATCCAGTTTCCCCGGGATATGCACAAATTTGGAAACATCATGATTGTAAAACTCGAAATTCTCCAATTTGAAAAGATGTTCGATATTCGCCAAATCGCCGGTGATCAGGTTGTCCATCCCGATCACATGGAAATCTTCTTTTACAAATCGATCACACAAATGTGAACCCAAAAATCCGGCTGCACCCGTTATTAAAATTCTTTTTTTACCCATCTTAATCTATCAGTTTTCTGCCTATGCTGTTATAATAATAGCCAAGATCGATCATTTTTTGCAAGTCATACAAATTTCGACCATCGAAAACCACTTTATTTTTTAATTCCTCTTCCATTTTTTCAAAATCGGGGTTTCTAAAAACCGACCATTCTGTCGCAACCAGCAATGCATCAGCATTTTCCAGTGCTTCGTACTGGTTCTTTGCATAGCTTACTTCATCGCCGATCAAAGCCTCCACATTTTTCATCGCTTCAGGATCGAAGACCGTTACCGTTGCGCCGTTTTTTACCAGTGCATCAATAATGTACAATGCCGGTGCCTCGCGGATATCATCGGTTTCCGGCTTGAACGCCAAGCCCCAAAGTGCAAAATGTTTGCCCTTGATATCATCTTTATAGTATTTTAAAACCTTATCAACCAAAATGGTTTTCTGGCGCTCATTAACTTCCATCACCGATTTCAGGATCTGGAAATCGTAGGCGTAATCATCAGATGATTTTACCAATGCCTGAACATCCTTTGGGAAACAAGAACCGCCATATCCCACACCCGGGAAAAGGAAACGTTTGCCGATCCGGTCATCCGAGCCTATACCTTTTCTTACCGCATCAACATCGGCACCAACCAGTTCGCAAAGGTTGGCAATTTCGTTCATAAAGGTAATTTTGGTAGCGAGGAACGAATTGGCCGCATATTTGGTCAGCTCAGAAGAGCGTTCATCCATAAAAAGAATAGGGTTCCCCTGGCGAACGTAAGGTGCGTAAAGTTCGGTCATCAGTTTTTGGGCACGCTCGCTTCTGGTACCCAAAACCACACGGTCGGGTTTCATAAAATCGTCAACTGCTACTCCTTCCCTCAAAAACTCAGGATTGGAAACCACATCCACCTCGATGTTTGTATTTGCTGAGAATACTGCTTTAACCTTATCGGCCGTGCCCACCGGAACGGTTGATTTGTTCACGATGACCTTATATTCGGTAATCAGTTTTGAAATATCCTCTGACGCACCCAAAATGTACGAAAGATCGGCCGCTCCATCTCCGCCCGGAGGCGTTGGCAAGGCCATAAAAATGATCTGGGCATCTTTTATCGCATCGGCCAGCACTGTGGTAAAGGTCAGTCTGCCCTGTTGTATGTTTCTATGGAACAACAGGTCCAAACCAGGTTCGTAAATGGGTACTTCCCCATTTTGCATCTTCTGTACTTTGCTTTCATTTATGTCTACACAGATCACATCATTTCCTGTTTCTGCTAAACATGTTCCGGTAACTAATCCTACATATCCGGTACCAATAACGGCTATCTTCATATATTTTTGTTAAGTCAGAAAGTATAAATTTTCTGAATCTATTAAATTTTATTCAATATTTAATTTAATGATTAGCACGTAAAATGGATAATTAGTCTTATTCGTGCTCGACCAAGAAATTATGTTTTAAAAGACTCTGCTGTAATAATCAATCCTTTTTTGGTACTTACAGGTAATGATGAATCTAAGATACTTTTTATTTTTGTATTCTCTACAACGTAGTCATTAGTTAATTTCTTTAGCCTTTCCGAGTTAAGAGGAAGCTTTAAAAAATCGCCCACTTTAGCTAAAACTTTAATAAAATTGACAGGAAAAGCCAATAACTTAGCATCTTTATTCATCGACTGAGAAAGTATTTCAACCACTTCATTTGTAGATAGGGCATCGTCATCTGCAACCTGATATATTCCTGATTGATGGTCACCTTCAACCAACTTGTGTATAACGAAGCAAAGGTTTTCAATGCTCAAAAATGAACGTTTATTCTCAAACGCAGCTAATGGGTAAGGAATTCCACGTTTAATAAATTGATAAAGTAAGTTTAAATTACCCTTATTGCCAGGACCGTGAATCATACATGGCCGTAAAATATAGTATGATTTTCCAATAGGTAATTCTTTAGATCGTATATAATCTTCAGCCATTAACTTAGATTTACCATAATGGGTTTGTGGATTGGGAATTACATCTTCAGTTAATATGCCCTCAACCGTATCAGCTGCGGCTTTTACCGAACTGATAAAAATGAATTTTGTAGCATTAGAGCTTAAAAAGACATCATATAATTCTTTAGTTAACTCGAAATTAACTTTATAATATGCATCTGGGTCTGATGTACCTTTTAGATCGTGAGCCTTTCCTGCGAGATGTACCACTGTATCATAACCATCAATACTTTGAGGTTTTAAAGGATCTCTCAAACTTATGCTAGTGATGGAGACATCATCAATTTTAGCAAAATATTTCTTTAAGTTCTGCCCAACAAACCCAGAGATTCCAGTAATAATAAGTTTATTCATTGTTAATAAAAATTTCTTCTAGTCGATTTGTCAATAAATTTCTTTCAAAGTTAGATTCGAAATATTTTCTCCCATTGTGCCCAATTTGTAATAGGATATTTTTAGGGGTATTGTATAGCTCTAAAGCCTTTTCGGCCAACTGCTTGGAATTTTGTGTCTCTGCCACAAACCCAGCGTTTGCTTGGTTAATAATTCTGGCACCTTCTCCATCTAAAGAAGCAAGCAATGGTTTTCCGCAAGCCAAATATGCCTGAATTTTTGAGGGTATCGTTAAACTAAAAATATAATCTTTTTTTAAGGTAACAAGTAAAGCATCAGCGCAAGCAAAGAAATTAGGCATCTCTTCAACAGGAAAAGAACCAAGTAAAATAATTTGTTCACTAAGATTATATTCCACAATCTTTTCTTCAAGAAATTTCTTTTTTCTTCCATCTCCAAGTATTACCCACCTAATCAATGGTTGTACATTGGCTACTATCCTAGCAGCCTCAACAATGTTTTCAAAATCTTGAGCCTCACCAATATTACCTGCAAAAACAATATTAAATCCTACAGGAAAGAATCTTTTATATTCTTCACTCTCTGGTAAAATCTTAAAAAATTCTTCTACAGAATTAGGATAAAATAAAATTTTATCCTTCTTTACTCCTTGAGTTAATATTATTTCTCTAAAAGCTTCAGATTGAATCAATATTTTATCACTTTTTTTATAAATCCACTTAGTTAATGAATTTAATAAGGAAAGTACAAATCTATTTTCCATGCCACCGGCTGCTGTTACGCTTTGAGGCCAAATATCTTGTACCCAAAAGTATATTTTTGCTCTTTTTCTAAATTTAAGCGCAATTGCTGGGATCCCTACAGTAATAGGAGAGGGCTCATAAACTAAAATCTTGTCGAATTTACCTTTTATAGAAAAACTACGTATAGTAGCAAAAAATGCAAATGAAAGGTAATTAAGTATTAACTTTAATCCATTTGAATTACCCCTGGGAATTATAGCAGACCTATTGACTTTTACACCTTTCCAATACTCCGTTCTCTTAGACAGAAAGCTATAACCCTCGAAAAAATTACCCGTGGGATAATTTGGTTTTCCAGTTAGTATTTCAACATAATGCCCTTGTTCTTGCAGCGCTAAAACAAGATCATTAATTCTGAAATTTTCTGGCCAGAAATATTGGGTAACTACAAGTATTCTCATTATTCTTGTAGGTTAGTTATACAAGTTGGGATGGTTTGATATCCATTCTTTCAATTCTTGCATCATCACTTCATAATCGGCAACCTGATAATTAAAATCGAAGTTAGTTCTAATAAGAGATTTATCTACATAATAATCACTATTCGATATAATATTGATATCGCTTCTTTCAAATGTTTTTTTGAAAAGATTTAATAATTCATACTTATTAACCTTTTTATCATTTACCAAATGATGTAAACCTGATATATCCTGATGGATAGCTTCTAAAATTGCTTTTGCTAACTCTAATGTTGTTATACCAGTCCAGAATGCATTCGAAAATCCATTAATATCACCCTTCTGATTTAAAAACCAGTCTAGTAAACCAATCCCATTATTTTTAAGCTCAGGGCCAATAATTGAAGTTCTGAGTGTTATATTTTCTCCATAAGCTACCTCTCCCAAAGCCTTAGTTGTGGCGTAAAAACCTGTACCATTTTTATAACTATCTTCAGTATAGCCCCCTTCTTTCCCACTAAAAACACAATCAGTACTAATGTGAATTAATTTATAATTTAGTTCATTACCATTTTTTGCTAAAAAATGAGGGAGATAGCTGTTCAACAAAATAGCATTGTCTGGATGATTCTCAGCATACTGATTTAATACCCCGATACAGTTTATAACAAAATTTGGTTTTTCATCAATTAAGATATGCCTTAAAGCTTCAAAATTCGTAACATCCAATTGGTAAGTTGGAGTATGAAATGCCGTTCCGCGAGCGATGTCAACAATCGTAAAATTTGAATTTTCTTTAAAATAATTATAAATGATATGACCCGCCATTCCTTTTGAGCCGACAATTAGTATTTTCATTATTTATTCCAGGTAACTCTATTAACAATCGAAGTATAACTTTGTATAGCTCGTATAACTCTTTCAGATGTGTTTTCCACTTCATATTCCCAGGGAAGTTCTGGCTTTATATTACTACCTCCAGTTACTATTTCTATCGATTGTAACATCTGATCTTTTTGAATTCCTCCTAAAACGATCGTTCCAGCGTCTATAGCTTCCGGACGTTCAGTACTGGTTCTAATACTAACAGCTCTAAAATTCATCATGGCAGATTCTTCACTTATTGTTCCACTATCAGATAAAACAATAAAGGCATGCTTTTGCAGTTTTACATAGTCGAAAAACCCCAATGGTTGAACATTTTTGATTAAGGAATGAAATTGAATATTTTTTTCTTTAATTCTTTTTAAAGTTCTTGGATGGGTAGAAAAAATGATTGGCATGTCGTATTTTTCAGCAACAGCATTTAAACTGTCAACCAATTGCTCAAAGTGATCTTTCAAATCGATATTCTCCTCACGATGAGCACTTACAACGATATACTTTTCATTCTGAAGGTCAAGACGTGTTAATATTTCTGATGAATGTATCTTGTCACTATATTTTAATAAAACCTCTTTAAGAGGAGAACCGGTTACAAATACATGATCCTTTCTAAAACCTTCGCTTAACAAATATCTCCTGCTATGCTCAGTATAACAAAGATTGATATCGCTAATGTGATCAGAAATTTTCCTATTGATCTCTTCAGGAACATTCTGATCAAAACACCTGTTTCCTGCTTCCATGTGAAAAATTGGAATTTTTAGTCTTTTAGCTGCAATTGTACAAAGAACACTATTCGTATCACCTAAAACCAAAAGGGCATCAGGCATTTCTTTTAGTAAAACTTCGTATGATTTTGCTATAACATTCCCGATTGTTTCACCCAAATGTCCACCAGCAACATTTAGAAAATAATCGGGTTTTCTAAGCTCTAAATTTTCGAAGAATATCTCATTCAGCTCATAATCATAATTTTGACCGGTGTGTATTAAAATGTGATCAAAGAATTCGTCACTCTTTTTTATACATTCAGCCATTCTAATAATTTCTGGCCGAGTTCCTACAATTGTAGCTAGTTTTAGTTTTTTCATAAATATGCAACTGTTACCTAAAGATTTTTACCACTTATACCATAAATTTTTATCAAACCGAAAATCATCAGCAAGTGAATCACTAAGGTTGAAATCAGAGAATACCATTAATTTAGAATCATTTATTAAAGCTTGAAAACCTGTTGCATATCCATTAGGTATGTATAATATTTTATGCTCATTAGCCTCAATTATAAACTCTTCAACAGTATTATTTAGTTGCGGATTATTCCAATCGAGTACTTTAATCAATACAATTTTAAATTTGCCTTGAATCACATAAAACCATTTGCTTTCTAATTTGTGTGCCTGCCAGGCTTTTATTGTAGTAACATCTGTATGTTCTGAAATATAAAATCTTTTAACAGGTTGAAGATCAAAATCATTAAAATACTTTAATATCCCTCTGGAGTCTTGGTGTATGCCTCCTTCGATTATCTTTGGGTTTTCCAACATATTTTATCCAGGATATTGAACAACATCCAGCTCTCCAAAAACTTCCTTTCTAATTAAAGGTAGCTTTGATAATAAGACTTTCATGCCTTCAACATCTTCTTGCTTAGTATTATGAGAGTGATAATCTTCAACTTTTGAAATATCTTCTTCGCCTTCAGAAAAATATTGACTATAATTAAGATCTCTATTATCTGCTGGAATTCTATAAAATTCACCCATATCCTCTGCTTTCAGCATTTCCTCACGCGTACAAAGGGTTTCATAAAGTTTTTCTCCATGTCTCGTACCAATAATTCTGATATCTGTATCAGCTTTACAAAGTTCTTTTAATGCTTGTGCTAAGTCACCAATTGTACCTGCCGGCGCCTTATTAACAAATAAATCCCCTTGATTACCTTGATTAAATGCAAATAACACTAAATCAACAGCCTCTTCCAACGACATTAAAAACCTGGTCATATTTGGGTCTGTAATGGTAATGTTTTGCCCTGTTTTGATCTGATCTAAAAAAAGTGGAATTACTGAACCGCGAGAGGCCATTACATTTCCATATCTTGTTAAACAAACTGTTGTTTTATTTTCAGTGATGTTTCTTGATGCAGCTATGGCAACCTTTTCCATTAATGCTTTAGATATTCCCATTGCATTTATCGGATAGGCGGCTTTATCTGTACTTAGACAAATAATTTTAGCAACATTATTAGCAACGGCAGCATCAATTGTATTCTGCGTTCCGAATACATTTGTTTTTGTAGCTTCAATTGGAAAAAACTCACACGATGGCACTTGTTTTAAAGCCGCTGCATGAAAAACGTAATCTACGCCACGCATAGCCATTTCTATGCTATTGTAATCCCTAACATCTCCGATATAAAATTTAAGTTTCGGATGATTAAGCGCAACCCGCATGTCATGTTGCTTCTTTTCATCACGTGAAAAAATTCTAATTTCTTTAAAATGATCTGTATTTAAAAATCTGTGCAAAACCGCATTACCAAACGAACCAGTTCCTCCTGTGATTAATAATGTTTTGTTAACTATTTTCATATAAATTTTTAAACAAGTTTTCTTTGTCTTCTTTTGAAGGATAATTAATTAAAACCGCTTTGTATACACCTTTGAAAACAAAGAAGCTACCTGCAGCAACACCTATAACACCATATCGATCAATAACCTCTTTTAAATCAGCAAGAGACCCTGCTCCACCAAGTACAGTCATTGGAACATTAATCTGTTTTCTCATTTTATCAAGTAGCGAGAAATCAAATCCTTTCATAACGCCATCTTTATCGATAGAGTTAATAATAATTTCGCCAGCTCCTAATTTTTGAGCTTGTTCAATAAACTTAAAAGGATCTACACCAGCTGATTTTTTTCCATTATGAGTATAGATTTCATAGCCACCTAACATCTTTTTCTTAATGTCCAAAACAACAATTACACTTTGATTTCCAACTCGTTCAGCCACTTCAGTTATTAATTCTGGCTTTTCCAATACCGCAGAACTAAAAGCTATCTTTTCTACTCCTAAACTAAAAATACGCTGTGCCTGCTCTACAGTTTTAACACCGCCACCATAACACAAGGGCATTCTTGATTGTATTGCAAGTTTTTCTATTAAGTTATAATTTGGTTCTACATTATTTACAGTTGCATCGATATCAAAAACAGCAAGCTCATCAACCTCTTTTTCATTAAAAATTTTAACCGCATTGATGGGATCGCCAACATACTTTGGGTTCTTGAAATTAACAGTCTTTACAAGGCCATTATCATGAATCAGGAGGCTTGGAATTATCCTAGGTCTTAGCATTATTAAATTTTTGCAAAATTATGTAAAAGAATTTCACCATAGTGATGGCTTTTTTCTGGGTGAAATTGGATACCGTATATATTCCCTTTGTTAATTGCGCAAGCAAACTCTTCACCGTATTGGGAAGCAGCAATTATATTTGACTTGTCATTGCAATGAAAATAATAGCTATGTAAGAAATAAAAAATAGATTCATCTTCTAACCCTTTAAATAAAAAATGATTGTTTGTGGGAGTTACATCATTCCAACCCATGTGTGGTAATTTTGTATGGATTTTAATCTTACTCACGTCGAATTTTTTAATACTCGCGTCAATCCATTTCAAACCATCCTCATTCCCTTCTTCACTATAATTACCCATCATTTGCATGCCAACACAAATGCCAATTACTGGTACTTTATCTACCAATACTTGCTCATCCAATTGTTCACGCATACCTGAATTATTTAATCTCTGCATGGCATAATCAAAGGAACCAACGCCAGGAAGGATTATTTTACTGGCACCAACCAAATCATCAGCTTTTTTGGCTACCTTGATAGCTATATCAAGTCTTTTATAAACATTTAAAAACGAGTTAATGTTGCCAACACCATAATCAATTATTGTAATCATTATCTGAACAATCTTTTTTCTAGCCCCAAAAACTGCATTACTTTTGAACCTAATCTGATAATCCCCATTTTATTCTTATAATCGCTAAATTTTTTATTGGGACCATTATATAGCTCTCTTAGTTGTTCTTTTGTTAAATCTAACTTATGGGCAACGTATTCAAATTCGCGGTCCATAACTTGACTATCCACCTCAGGCGATTTTAACCTTTCAAGAGCATTTTCCCTTGTCATTTGACCTGTTAAAATTAAGCTCGAAAAGTGAGATTTACGACGATCAAAACCAAATTTAGTAGGCAACCAGTAATCTTCATAGAACCTTGTAAACCTAGATTCATGATGCTTATGCTGGAATTTCTCCCAACCAAATTTATCAAATAAGAGTTGCTCTGCTTCTTCTTTTATGTAAGGTACGTGATTTAAAGGTTTAAAAACTTCCATACCTAAAACATATTTATAATATAGTTTATAAACCAAAATATCTACAAGAGGGAAAGTTTTTAATTGCCTTTTACCAAATTTCTTGTGTATATCTGCAACTAAAACCTTATCGATACCCGGAAATCCTCCCCAAGCTTCTGGCTCTCTACAACATTCTGTACTAAAATTACCACCGGTTAAAACATATTTAATCTTATTTTTTTTTGCAAATTTATAAAGCGCTGAAAAGAACGCATAATCTTGTGGCAAATCTTGATCTGCAATTTGAGATTTTAAAAATGCCACTTGAAGATCCTTAATTTCTTCCCAATTGATAACTTCTGTATAAAGATCTAAGTTTAATCCATTTACAAGTTTTTCAATATTTCCAACAGCTTTGTCAGTATTCCAACCTGCATCAACATGAAAAATTAAAGGTCTGAGGCCCATAATTTCTTTTGCGACATAAGCACAGTAAGAACTATCGAGCCCCCCACTTAGTCCAATGATGCAATCAAAGTCTCGATTTTTGCCATCGGCTTTAATTTTATCGGCAACTTTCATTAATTGAGCATAACCTCTTTCATCTGTGTGCCAGTTTGGTAAAATATTTTCTACGTAATTTGTATAATAATCGCTCTCACCTTTATCATTAAATATGATTGTCGGATCGGTGGTATCCATTACAGTTTTGGTACAAATTTGGTAATTATCTTTATTCATAAGTTTTAAATGTTTTTACTAAATAATTCCAAGTGTTATTTGAACATGATTTCCAAGAATAATCCAGGGCCAATTGTTTGGCTTCTTTCGCTTTTTCAAGGCGCATTTTATCATTATTAATTAGTCTTTCTATGGATAATTCGATTGATTTATAATCTTTTGGATCGAAATAAACACCAGCATCTTTCAAAACCTCAGGCATAGGGCCGAGGTTAGAAGAAGCGATAGGCAAACCAACAGCCATAGATTCTAAAAGTGTTACTGGTAAGTTTTCACAGCTCGACGCAAAAATAGAGATATCAGAGTCTGACAATAATTTTGGCATTTGCGCTGGAGTTACAAACTCCATCATCAGAACAAATTCATTGTTTGGATCTGAATTTTTTATTTCTTCGTTCAATATTTCCCTTGAAGCTCCGTTGCCACCACCAGCTAAAATTAATTCGGCAGGAATTCCTTTTTTTCTTAATTCAGCGATAGCTTTTACAACATTCCATTGGTATTTATACATTTCAGTATTGGAAACATAAATGCATTTTATTTTGTTTTCTCGATTTAAGTCGTTTTTAGGAAAGTAAGATTGATTTTTAAATTGATCTCCTACACCATGAGGGATTACCACAGTATCCTTCAATAGGCCCGTAACCTTCTGAACAGTGTTGGACGAATATTCAGTAAGAAATATTACCCCTTTCGCATAACGCATAGCTCTATTCTGAACAAAAAGCTTCGCTATGTTACTTAAACGAGATAGGCCTCGATATATTTTTATTACCCCTGGTTCATATTGAATCAAATCTTGACTCATAACAACCATTGGGGAGAAAGATGAAAAAGTACTCGCATCAGTTGCATATAAGATATCAATTTCCTTATGTTTTGCTTCCTTCCCTAATGTAAACCATTGCCATAAAATCTGTTTTAGTAATGACTTTTCTAAGGGTTTAGGATTATGTTTGATTAGCCATGGTCTATCGGGTAAAGAATCTAACAAGTTTTTAAAAGCCCAAATATGAACTTCATCAATACCATAGGCTTCTGGATTTCCTGCAGAAATAAGACCAATTACGTGAGCTTTAGCACCTCCAGAACGATTGCGAGAAGCGTCAATTCCAACTCTTATTTTTTTGTTATTAATCATTATCAATATATTCTTATCTCCAAAATCAACATATGGAATTTGGCACCTCGCAAAAACCACTAAAATCAGGAAACATTACTTCCTAAGTACGAAATAAGAGTATGTAGTATTACCTACGTTTTAAATTTAAAAAAGCCCTTAAATATATTATATGTAAAAAAAATCGCGACAACATCTAATAATATCCAATCTATGCCAAAACTGTTTAATGTTGAGTAAAAGACAAACAATACTATTGCTTTCTTTAAAAAATATAAATAAACATTATTTGGATTTAAGTTTAAGTATACACTTTTAAACAAAAAACCAATAAAAAAAATTGGCACTAGAGAAAACCATTTCCCAAACAATGCATAAAACTCTCCATAAAGCGTGAACTCGTCCGATTGATATGCTTCAGGAACCAAAGATAGCTTTGGCTCACCACGTTCATTATAAACAAATGTAGTTGCATTTGAAGCCCTTGGCGTATCAAACACGGTAAAGCCTGGAGTCAAAATGTTATCTACTACACTCTTAAAGTAAAACCAAGGATTAAATATTCCAGAATACCTATCTGAATTAGATATGGTTTCTGCACAGTAATCCAAAAAGCCAATTCTGTCAAATACGTCTCTTAAGACTAGATCAGAACCTTCTGTTACAGTTTCTTTAAATTCAAAATCTTTCAAAACTTCGAATGTTTCAGTTCCAACAGACCCTCTATTCTCAAGCCTTGGCCTAAGAAATGTTGACAATGCAAATATAATAATCATTATTGGTATCAAAAGAGCCCCGAATATTAAATATTTTCTTTTGACTTTTATATAGTTGTCAATTGCAAGTAGCGCAAACATTACATAATTAATTATAGTTAAAATCCCAGCCCTACTCCCAGTTAACGTTTGAAGCAATACCATTCCAACAATTGCAATTATAATTATATTTTGTGTCCTGATATAGATTGTATCCTTAAAAAGCAATAGATACACTATTGCCATAAACATTATTGTTCCTAAGTTAACAAACAAACTTTGGACCACCCCCATAATACCCTCTAAAAAGCCTAAGCCAACTTTTTGATAAAATGCAATGAAGTAGCCAATTCCAATTAAAACAATTACTAGGTAAGATTTAATTGGCTTGACTGATGAAGCCTTATTATACAAATGAGATTTAACCCCGTTGATAGTCAAACCAAAATAGAATGCTAAGTTAGCTACCAGAATAAATATTAATGCATAATTAAGATTGTGAGCTGTAAATGGAAATCTCAAGAAAACAACAGAATAGTCGTAATTTAAAAGCGTTACAATTCTTAATAAAAAGTAGACACTCATTTGTAAACATAATAATAATACGAAGGGATCTCTTCTTTTTCTTTCAAAAAATAAAAAAACACCAATTTGAATAGACAGTACTGTCCCTAATAAGATGGTATTAAAATCAACGTATATGCTAGTCTTTTTTTCTGAATAAGAAAACCATAGCAAAACTAAAATAATGACATTAGCTATTTGCAAAATCTTATTTAAATCTATGGTATATTTACTATCACTCATCGGTATAGTTTATTTAAGTCTGAACCAACACATTACATAGCCAACAACCACCTTAGCTAAAGTTTTAATATTAGATGGCTTCAGTGCTTTTAGATAAGATTTTTTGGCGTCAGAGAAGTAACCTAAACTATGATACATTCTGGCAGAACTAAAGTGATGAAGAGAAATAGCCATTTTCTGTTCATCTTCAGAAAGGTTATAAATGTATTTGTCCAATAAGCTTTTCGTTCTATCAATTTGTTTGGTCGAATAAGAAATGTTTTCACCTTCCCAATAACCTCCTAAACTCTGATTAATATATTTAAAGCGATTAGTAACTTGCGTTACCCTGATCCAATAATCAAAATCCTCAACAGCGATTAAGTTTTTATCCTCTGAAATTTCACCAACAATTTTAACAATGGTCTTTCTTATCAATACACTAGAATTGATGATCACATTTCCGTTTAGGAGTAAGTCTTTAAAAATATCGCCTTTTAGATCTTTCCCTTTTGCTACGCCTTTTGGTGTTTCTGAATTTGTGAAAATATCTAAGTCATGATAAATCAGATCATAATTTTGAGTAAATTGATAACACAATTGGAGCTTATTAGGATACCACCAATCGTCAGAATCTAAAAATGCAATAAAATCACCTTTCGCAATTTGTAGACCTCTGTTCCGTGGTCTGGCCGGCCCACCAGAGTTTTCACCATAACTATAAATTATATTCAGCTTACTACCAAATTCATCTACTATATCCTCTGTGTTGTCAATCGAACCATCATCGCAAACAATCACCTCGAAATTTTTATGCGTTTGCTCACATAAAGATGATAAACATTTTTTTAGCTTTTCAGCACGGTTATAGGTTGGTATAATAACTGAAATCATGATATGTTTATTCGCATAATAGTTGTACTTATATTAATAGGTGTTGGGGAAATTAATAATTGAATACTATTTTTTTAATTTCTCCCAAGCGATTGTTTCTTGTACTGCGTCTTTAAAATTTGATGTTTCAAAATTAATGAGTGAATGTAGATACGAAATATCCAAACTAAAGTCCTTAACATCAGATATTTTAGAATCTAAGTATTTAATCCTCAAAGTTGGCAAATAAATTTGAATTGTACTCAAAATACTATTTAATTGATATGACTTCCCACAACCAACATTAATAGTTTTATTAATATGATTATTTTCGATAAGATGAAATATAATTTTAACTAAATCTTTCACATAAATGTAATCTTTGGATTGTTTCCCATCTCCCCAAATCTCAACGATTTCACCTCTTAAAGCTCGCCGAATAGCAACATTTATTATCCCTTGTGTTTCAGATGTATGAAACTTACCAAAAGGATTTGACACTCTCAAAATCAGATAATTAATTCCAAACTGGTTCTGATAGAGTCTCAAATAATTCTCAATAGTTAGCTTTACAACTCCATAAGAGCTGATTGGATAACATATTTCGCTTTCAGGAATGAGTTCTAAATTTTTTTCACCATACACCGCACCCCCTGATGATAAGTATAAAATACTTTTACAGTTAAAATCTTTCATTACATCAAGCAACCCAATAGTCGCTATCAAATTACCATTAATATCAAATAATATATTATCTGAAGATGATAGAGGAGTAGTAGAAGTAGCACAGTGGAATACTTGTGTAAAGTGCCATTTGGAAAATAATTCCTTTAATGTAGTTTTGTTTGAATAGTCGCCAATCACATATTCAACTGCATTAATGAAATCCATTTGTGGTTCCCTTGATAGAACCACAAATTTATAATTTAGTTGTTTCTCATTATTAATTACGTGATCTATAATATTTTTACCAATAAAGCCAGAACCACCGAGTAGCAAAACTGTTTCTTTAACCATTATATGTTCGCTCATAAATCTCTTTCAATTTCTTGCCGTAAATTTTTGGACTGTAATCCACGTATTTTCGTTTTGCATTTTCGCCCAATACTTTTCTTAGTGCTTCATCGTGATAGAGGCGGTTAATTTCGCTAGCTAAATTATCTTTTAAGTTACTTAAATCATTCTCTATCAATATCCCATTTTCATTAGAATCTATTACTTGAGAAATTCCTGCAAAATCTGTCGCTATAATTGGCTTTCCATATCCCAAGGCAGAAAGCAATACCAAAGGCATGTCTTCATCCTTTATGGATGGCAATAAAAATAAACTGCAAGCGTCAATAAAATCTTCACTATTATTACGGTAACCTAAAAGGAAAACGTTCGAACTTAATTCTAATTTACCTATATACTGCTTCAAGAATTCCTCATCTTCTCCATTACCTACCAAGGCACAATACACCTTTTCTCGATCGAGCAATTTTTTGATGAATAAACTATTTAACGCATCAATTAGATATTTTTGTCCTTTTCTTTCGGTCAAAAAAGCAACTTCAACTAGCAAAAAACTATCTAATGGAATGTTTAACTCTTTATAAATTTGCTCGCGATTTAATTTTATTTCTGGTAAGGGAACGCAATTGTTAACTACCAATATTTTTTTATCATCAAAATTTCGTTTTTCAACCAATTGTTGTTTTGCTTTATGTGAAGCATTAATAAAATAGTTTACAGTGTTATTAATAAAAGCATCATAAAATTTCTCGAAATAAACACTACGCTCCGATGCCTGATTATTGACTTGATAAATAACCTTAATTTTAAAACTAATATAATTTGCAACTACTAGTGTATTGCAGCTTTTTGCGGCAGGGTAACCTCCATTATTAATATGAATTAAATCGGGTTTAGTTTTATATAATAGGTGTATAAAGACAATTAGATTCCAAAAAAAATAGATGCCTATTTTCTCGAAGATGAAGAATGGTAATTTTATAAGCTTATTAAGAAAATTGCTTTTTATTTTGCAGTTTACATTATGGAATAATGTTTCATTAGAAAGTAAATACAAAGGATAATTGTTATCTCGATTTAATAAACTATCATTCAAAAGCCCTTTTTCATAATCTTTATATTTCCTGTAAGCGAAGTTTAAAACATTATTGATATTCAAGATTTCATTTTTCAATAAGAAACTCATTAATTTCTCACTTCCACCATATATGTAACAATCACTGAAAATTAATATATTCATATTTTTTTTAATCATCTGTATTAATCGGAAATTAGATTTTTGTGTTCTTAGGCTTGAAATGATATAAGTATTAAATATTATTCATTATTAGTGACAAGAATCAAATTGAACATTCCATAGCAATTTACTCTAATTATAATAATCATTCTAGTAAATTCTTCAAGTGTCCAGAATAACATATCTTTTTTGATTTTTTATGCTTCACCTAAACTTCCCTATATTTTATCAGCTTTGCAGGAACTCCTCCCACAATTGCATTAGCTTCAACATTTTTATTTACCACACTTCCGGCTGCAACTACTGCTCCATCTCCTATACTGACTCCAGCTAATATTGTAGATTTTGCACCGATCCAAACGTCGTTTCCGATGTCTATGGGTTGAGATTTATTCGCTTGTTTTCTAATTAATTCATTTTTCTGAACGGCGTGATTAGTATTGATTATTAAGACATCAGGTCCAAGCAAACAATCATCACCTATTTTTATATATGATTGGTCTGCGTAGATAAACGAATTATAATTGGCGAAAAAATTTTCTCCAATAAAGATCTTTCCTGAATTTTCGCTTATAATCTTCACATCAGGGCAGACTCTAAACTTTTTTCCAATTACAATATTATCAAACCCATCAATGGTAACATTTTCTGGTATCACAAACTCCTTATGCTTTATATGTTTAGAATAAAAAAAAATTCTTACTTGTATACCACCTAAAAAATCGGGTAATTTTCTTAACAATGAATTTAGCATATTGAATTATTTTTGTAAAACTTCAAAAAATCTAATCGTAGTTCCAATTCACAATGCACGTTAATTATTTTTTTATTTTTCTTCAAAAGTTTACTTCCTTTAATAAATGACAGGGTATATAGATTAATTTAACTTAAACTTGTTGAAAAGTGGAGATATAATTAATTTTATACTTCTTCTATATTCTGCTGAGAAAGCATAGTAAATAGCAAACGAACAGGTGATTACTGCACCAGTATAAATAAAATAAAAGAGCAAATTCATCTTATCTTTCTCCACAGGCAAATAAGCCCTGGTAAAAAAAGTTATTAGAAAGATAAATATCACCGGTAATATCGCCGGAGAAATTAATTTCCAAATAAAGGACCAAAACTCTAATTTCAAGAACCTACTTATTAGGTACAAGTAGAACATTACGACCGTGAAGTATGCAACAACTTTAAAAATTGCAAAGGCCTGCAAGCCGATAATTTTAAAGGTTAAGAATACTCCAATCCAATATATTACAGGAAGAATGGCGCTAGTAAAGTATAACAATTTTGCTCTTTCATAAGCCATAATCAAAATTCCACTAGGTGAAGACAAGAAACTGAACAAGAAACTTAGAACTAATGCTTGAGCAATTGGTACAGACTCTGCGTATTGCCCCCCTACCCAAGAGAATATAAAGTTCTTAATTGTTATAGAAACGACCAGAACCGGAAATACAGTTAGGGGCAATGCTATAACCAAAACCCTATAAAAAAAGCTATTGAGTCCTTCGAAATCTTTTAATCCAATATAATGATTAAACTTTGCAGTAAAGGGACTAAAAATTATGCCAAAAATAGATCGAAAATATTCCATTAAGGTAAAACCTATAGCAAAAATAGCTAGGTTTTTTGCTCCTAACAACCTGGAGATCACAAAAGGATCTAGTTCATAATAGATTATCCAACAGAAAGTAAGAAACAGAGAAACAAATGCTAGTTTTTTTGATTTATTGTAAATTTCTTTAGTAAACCTAAAAGATCTAAAAAAAAGCCTCAAATCGTAGTTAAAGTTTCTAACCGATAGATATAATCCCAATGAAACTGCCAAAAGTGTACATAATTGCGAAAAAAGAAAATAGGTAACTATTGGATAACTTTCGTGACTGAAAAAAAGAACAGCAAAAACTATTTTTATAGCATTTGCAATGATGGATATTCGTTGAAAAACATAATCCCTTAAACGTACAGCATAAATAATTTGAACAATCCTTTGCATAACTATCACAGGGCAAAATATAGCTAATATGAAAAGTAAATTACTTGCAATACTTCTTTCCTCAATATTTTCTAAATTTTTCACTAAAATTTCAGGGCGAAATGCGAGAAATGTAACACCTAAAGCATATATCAATACAAACATTAAAAATATAAACCCAGTGAACCCAATTATCTTTATTTCTTGCTTTAAATTTTTCTGAGCATAGTATTCTGATGCAAATTTCATCCCTGCTCCCAAAAATCCGAAATCAGCATATGATAAGAACATGTATGCTGCCGTAACCAATGTATAAATCCCATATATGACTTGATTTGATGAAAGAAAGGGAGTTACAATGAAGATCGCCGCAAAATTAAACAATATGGAAATGAATTGCCATAAATAAATCTTCAAAAATTGTTTCATCAAGTTAGATCTTTATAGAGTTGACTTTAAAAAATTTACAAAAATGTCCTTTGATTGCAGATTTTCACTTTTCTTCGAAGTTAAATACTTAAACTTAAAATCATCATATTTAGTTGCATCTAGTTGTTCAGGAATAATAATATCTTCATTTTTATCAACTGAAATAATAGTTGCGCCCGTGGCAGACACAATTGCTTTGGCTGTTAAAAAGAATTGTGGCAAAATTTCATTAAGGTAATTACTAGTAAGCAAGATGATTCTTTTTTGATAACAAATTGGAAAACAAACTGCCGTACTTGCATGTGTTAAGACCATAGAGGCATTTTTTACTAAATCATTCGATTTATTAAAATAGATATCTCTACCATTAAAGGGGTTAAATTCTTTGTACTTTTCTGCTTTAGGATGTGCTGCAATAATAACTTTTTTACCCGTTTGTGATTCTAATTTATCGAAAAAAACATTTAACTCTTTATAATACCTTTCGGGTTCTACAGTTTTAATTTTAAAAAATGCCGCATCAGGATGGTATGGTAAATACTGATCTAAAAAAACGATATCATCATTATTAGATACAATATCTATTTCTTGATGTAACAAAAATTGATCATAATCAACTGTATTAACATCAATTATTTTTGCCTGTTGATTATCAATCTCACTCCCAATCCCAAAACCCGTAGATCCATACGCCCCAGCTCTAAAGATATAATCATACGGCTTAATAAAGCCTTTTTGTTTAGACAAAATAGTTAACTTATTTGCAATAAATAAACCAATTCTTTTCAGGCTAAACACTTTCAATATTCTAATAATTTCTGTTTTTTTATCATTTACCAAACTCGGGAAGGCACCTCTTCCAAATACTGCCAAATTCAATTTGAATTTGGTGAAAATTCTGTACAACTTGAAAACTCTAGGTTCAAATGTCATTAAGGATATAAATAATGTATTCTTATTAGAATTAATTGTAAGGTAGTCCTTCAATGCAATGTAAGAATCAATTTCTTTAACGCCTTTAAAATTAAATGAGTTTTGGCTTATCCTATCAGGATAAAATAATTTAGTAATATCTAAATATTCTACCTCGATATTATTCTGAATTAATTCATGAAAATACAAATCCCTGTACACCAATTCGGTTAAAGGTAAATATCTTACAAAAACGACTTTATCAAATGCCATACTACCCTATAGTTTTAATTATTTTGGCTGGATTACCAGCCGCTACAACTCCGGCAGGAATAGATTTTGTAACAACAGAGCCTGCACCTACAACTGAATTTTTTCCAATGGTAACGCCTGGCAAAATTATTGCGTTTGCCCCAACCCAACACCCACTTTCAAGAACAACTTGTTTTGGAGGATAGTGTCCCTGATTTATAATTGGAATATTAGCATCATCAAAACAGTGGTTATTAATATATATGCTTACACCACTACCCAACATTACTTCATCTTCAATAATGATGGTTGTAGCTAATTCTGGTGATTCACCAAATAACATACTGCCCGGTCTTATTACAACACGCTCACCAATTTCAATTTGCGAGCAACCAATTGCATAAGCTCCTGGCCTAAAAACCGCTGTTTCTGGAAATTTCTTAAACTTCTGTCTACATAGTTTTAACATCGATTTGTGATAGAATAGTTTCCAGTGTGTAAAAGGTATATCTGGCCCAATCCGATCTGCCTTCAAATTACTTTTTATCTTACTTATTATATCTCTAACTAGCATTTTATCTGTTTATTCGAAGCTATAACGCTTTTCCAAACCATTCGTTTGTATAACTATTCTTTTCTTTTGGTAAATCATTCGTATCTAACCGTGGTAAAACAAATCTATTACTTAGATCTGGCTGAGCTATATTCACCTGTGTCGTTAATGCAAGTTTGCATCCTTTTTCATCCAACATTTTTACGGCTTGGTCATCAAAAGAACCATAAGGATAACAAGCAGTCCAACTGCTCATATTTACACCAAGTTCAGCTAAAAAATTTGTTGATTTGTCAATTTCATTTTCTAAATCCGCTTTATTCAAATTATTCCACCAATAATGATTATAACCATGACTTCCAATATGCATTCCTGATTTTTGCATATGAATAAGTTGAGCTTTATTCATGTATAATTCTTTTGCAAAGATGTTTTCTTGGATATTTACATATTTAACAAAAAGTTCATCAACAATTTTTAATCTCAATTCTTCAACCAATTCTACTTGAAGTAAACGTTTTATAAAAATCACATCATTGTTATCGTACCTATTGGCAAGACCTAGTTTTTCATAATAATACCGAAATGGTTTGAGATTGTATTCTTCTGTGTATTTTAGGATGAGTTGCTCCAAATCACTAACGATCTGAACTTTATCATAACAAGAAGCTAACACAAAATGAATTTTATTTACATCCAATACAACGTGTTCAGTTATTGCTTTGACAGGTATATAAAAACTACCCTGAACTCCAAAATCACTTAAGATTGGAAAAACATTTGTGTAGTGATCAATATAGCCATCATCAAAAGTTAGCAACGCAGATTTAGGAGGTAATGTGGTGCCATTTTCAATATGATGAATTACTTCCTCGGTGGTAATGACATTATAATGCTTGCATAAATATTCTACCTGATTAAAAAATGCCTCAGTATCAAGACCCTTTATTTCAGGGTATCGAGTATTAACAAGATCTCGAACATAATGGTACATTACAATAGTTAAATTAGATCTCATTTAATTTGGCCTGTCTTGATCTCCATCAGCTTTAAATATTTTTAACGTATTCAAATCCTGAGAATTTGTGAAAAAATTTATTTTAATATTTTTGCGTGTAAACGGAGAAAAATAATTGGGTATAATCAGTTCATTAGAATTAAGCTCTACTTCTTGAAAATTGGAACTGATTAGACTTTCAGCTTTTAAGCCGAAACTATAAAAATCGGCATACTCCAAATTATTATCAATTAAATATTGATAAAGAGAGCCAGAAACATATTTTAGTTCTTCTTCTTGCCCTATAAAATCAACTATTCTTAATATTCTACTCCCTTCGGCTTCTTGTATTCGGGTTACAATTAAAGATGTTATTTGCTCACCTTTAACAACTCCAAAAATATGGTACTTGAAAATAGGGTGCTTAAAATATCTTTTGATAAAGTAATCTGAGTCTTTATAGATAGTTTGATGAGAAAACTTTGAAAAATCAAATTCGAAATTAGTGTCAATTTCTCTTAATTTATATAAACCATCAAATACAAACTCAGGAAGATTGAATTTTTTCTCAACTACAGCTATTTTAAAGTCTTTAATCGTATGATTTAGGAGTACGTAATGATTCAAACGGCCTGTGTAGAATCCTAAAAAATTGTATATGCCTATTGTTTTTTCATTTATCCCAACGCTCATCACCGTTCTAAATTTGTTACTATTTACTAAAAATTCTAACAAATTAACGCCCAAAATGGGGTTTGAAACACCTTTTGCAACTTTCCACATCACTGTACATATATCTATTGTTGTAGATGATGAAGCTGGGATGAAGCCCAAAATTCCATTTACTTGATCAGAAGTGTCAGTTGAAATTACAAAATTAATATTGGCACCGTTTTGATGTTCATATCTGAAAAAAGATTCATTGCTTGAAAGGATATGATCCTTCTTCCACTCATCATGTATAAACTGCATGATATTTCCAACATCCTCCTCTCGGGCAAATCGTATCATTAAAAAGTACTTCCCCCCGTAATAGGAATATTTAATCCATTCATATAATTTGATTCAGATGATAGGAGCAATAGCATAGCAGGAATTACGTCATCAACCTTCGCATTTCTTTTTAAGGGATTTGCCGCAGCAGCAAGCTCTACAAATTTTTCGTTAATGCCTGACAAAAATTTTGTCTCTATCATAGAAGGTGAAACGGCATTTATAGTAATACCTTTATCAGCATATTCACTCGCTAGAGATTTCATAAGACCCAATAAGGCATATTTCACTGTTGTATACTGTACGAGTGCCTTTGGCGGAACGTTAAGTGTTACGCTAGACAGCATGATTAAAACCTTACCATTTTTCTGGATAGCTAATTTTGGTAAAAATTGGTTCAAAATTAACAAAATTGATTTCAGACTGATTTCAATTTCCTTCTGAAAACCCTCCCATTGGATGCTCTTAAACCGGATATTTTCGAATTTAGGAGCTGCTAAATGAACAATTTTATTCGGTATACCATACTTTTCCTCAATCAGTGAAAGCATTTCATATACTTCTCTTTCAGAAGAAAGATCGGCCTGAATCGTTACTAGAGTATTGTCAATCTCTTTCGAAAGGGCCAATAGTTCTTGATTAGAGGAATTATAATGTCCAATAATCAAACACTCTTCAGTAATACTTTTAATTAGCTGAATTCCTAAATCCGAAGATGCTCCAGTTATGAAGATTATAGTTTTATCCATCTATTAAACCAATTTTAATTAGTGCCTTTGAAATTTTGGTGCCGTGTTGATTTAAAATGTGTGCCTTTACTTCAATCTGTTTATATGCCTCATTCATATAAGAAACACTCCCCACCACTTTTAATACATCATTTATAAATACTGGTTTAATAAACTTGATATCTATAGCATGTAGGATAGAAAATTTGCCAGGCAAATATACACCAACTAAAGTGGAATAAAAGGCAGATGAAAGTAAACCATATACAACATTTCCATTAAAACCTTGGCTTTTTGCATATTCAGCATCAACATGCAGTGGATTATTGTCGCCTGAAATTTCAAGAAACTTTTGGTGCTTTGCAGCGTCAAGCAAAACCTCAAAAGATTGCTCTAAACCTAAAGAAATTTCTGAAAATTTGAATTCATTCATTTTAATTAACCTTTACCAAAATCAGATCTATCATTGCTCCAACATCCTTTAAACCTGATAGCTCGCTGAAATTGAATTTTATTTTAAATTCCTTTTCTATTGCAACAACAAGATTGATATGATTCAAAGAATCCCAATCCTCAATGTCATTAGAGCTTGTAGAGGCTTCTATAACTAAATCTTGATCATCGAAGATATCCCGGAAAATTTCCTGTACTTTTTCGAAAGCTTGTTCTCTATCCATTGTTAAGTAGAATTATATTATTTTTATGTTTATAGTTTTCCAATTGTAGCTCCCAAATGCTATCCTCATCGTTTTGTTTTATTAACGCGAAACCCATATTTTCATAAAAGTTAGCAACCATATTGTTTTTTGCAGTTCGGTAATAATAACCTGTAATGCTTGAAACACCATTTTGCAAACATGCTTCAACCAAACTATCCAGCATTGCATGTTCCATGTTTCTTTTTAAAACTCTGCAACTCATCAGCCATAGATCGATATGACAAGAACTATCTTCAATCTTACCCACCAATATGGAGATTAGGCCATTGTCTCCAAATTTATCTGCTAATTTACCATAAATCTTAATATATTTTGGATCCGAGGCAACTGCCTCAATTTCGCCTATAGTGTAACGTTTGGTTGTAAGGTTAAATTGGTTTGTTTTATTAATGAGCTGGGTAATCCTATCGAGATATAGCGGGGAAAAAGATTTTATTTCCGCACTCATGTTAAGCGATTTTAAAAAATCATCATAGTTGGTAAATAAAGACTGTTGTTCGATTCTTACCTGATTATCCTTGTAGGATTTGTTACGATTCAAATCATCTTTGGACAAAGCTGTGATCTCAAAAAAGCCATTTTTATCTATATGATTAACGAAATTGAAAACATCATTACCCACATTCGGTACAGCAACAGAAGGAAGCTGAGATGATACAATTTCCCGCTCTACAGAATTGTCATCAATAAAAACCAGGCTATCCAATCCTATATTGATTTCGGTTGCAATATTTTTAATATTTTCTGATTTCGGCTCCCAATTTGCTTTAAACGTTGTAAAATCATCAAATTTTAGAACACTATCCGGATGACTGAACCCTTCTTTGGCTAAATTATATTCGTTTTTTGAAGAAACAGCTAGTATTACCCCCCTATCTTTTAACTCTTTAACATATTTTTGAAAATACATGAATGATTCCCCTTGTGGAGTTTCATTACCTAAACAAATTCCATCAAGTCCATCGTCTCCTATAATCCCTCCCCAGCAGGTATTATCAAGATCAAGAACCAAACATTTCTTAGAATTCCCAAAAATTGAATTAATTATTATGGATACCTGATGCGCAAATTCTGGAATGCAACTAAAACTGATCGCATATTTAGCAGAATGCCATAAATTTCTATCAAACCAATTATTGATCCCCAAAGAAGCAGACAAATAATTAATATCATTTAAATATAGATTAGCAATTTGCATGGCAGAATTCGAAAATTCTAAGTTTAACCTATTAATGAAATATGTTTTGCCATGAACATCATAACAATCTAAATTCCCTAAACTTCTATTGATCGGTAAATCGAAATTATTTTGAATTATTGCACAATTATACTGAGCTAAAGCGCTCCATATTGCCTTGTATTTTCTTATTTCTGAAGAAATTAAATCTTCAACATCTTCTGGGCTATCTGAAATTTTGGGGTATTGTGTAATATTTACTTCAGAAGTATGAAGTAAAATGATGTCGGGTTTGAACGCTTGCAATTCTGCATTCTCAAAAACTGCATCTTCGTAAAATTTATTGTATTCTGATTGGTAAAATTCAGGCAAAAATCCATTTTTAATCAAAAAGAGATCTAAAATGTTTTTTATCTCATCAGTCGTACTTCCGCCTAATATTGCAATTTTAATTTCTTTCGTTGGATGATCAAGCAACAGCTCTCTTCTGATTGCTTTTTTCTTCCGTAAAATAAAATCAGCATCAAAGGGATATTCTAAATTTGTTAACATTTTTTAAAATTTATTGACTTTAACATTATATGGCAGTCCAACCGCCATCTACCATCAAATTATGACCAGTTATAAAAGATGCCTCATCGGAAAGCAGAAATGTTACAGATGGTGCAATTTCTTCTGCATTCCCCATTCGTTTCAGAGGGGATTTAGCTTCGTAACGCTCTATAAAAGATGGGTGCTGAACATCCTTTATACCTCCTGGAGAAATACAATTTACCCTAATATTGTGTTTTCCGAAATATGAAGCGAGGTACCTTGAAAAATTAATTACTCCTCCCTTTATAGCCGAATATGCGGCTGGAGAAGTTCCGCCATAGCCCTCATAAATTGTAAAATCATTACCTACTACACCATAAATAGATGCGATGTTAACAATTGAGCCCGATTTACTGACCTTCATATGTTCCAACACTTTTTGGCATATTAAAAAGACAGAGTTCATTTGCATATCTACATTTTTTTGCCAGGACTTGAAATTAATATCTTCAAATTTAAGTCCCCAATCTTCAGTTCTCGGGTAGGCGTTGTTTACGAGTCCATCAATACGCCCATATTTTTCTATCACTGCATCAATCAGTTCTACAACACTACCTTCATCTGTGATATCACACATATAGTCTCCTGTATTCCAGTTGGTATCTACACTTATTTCGGCATTGATAACAATTGCGCCATTTTGTTTTAAATGACTCACAATCGGTTTCCCAATCAATCCACCTCCACCGGTAATTATGATTACTTTACCCTTTAATCTCTCGCTATACATAATTTTAAAATCTTAAAAGCTTCAGTGGCAGTATTAAATTTAGTCTTTTCTGTAATTACTTGTTCAATAAAAAACCTAAGCTGATCCTCATAGGTATCTATCACATTTTTAGAAGATTCGAATATAACCATATCATTAAACATTACTTGATTCTTCAGTAAATTAACAATTAATGTACCTTCATCCAACAATACTTCCAAACTACGCTTGGCATCTTTTCTATAATAGTTTAAAATAATATTTACGCAAAACAACGGATATTCTAGAAGATAATTGGCATAATCAACAGCATTAATTTTTAATGATGAATGGCTTGTTTTTGTGGAATAGGTATAATTTGGGGCGCCAAAAAACCAATAGATATAGTCCATTTCATGGATAAGATCGATATGAACGCCTCCACCCATATCCTTGTTAGCACTGTAAATTTTTCTAAAATCTTTTCCAGGTCTCCAATCTGGCAAATAAGAGCCACAATAACTATTTACTTCGTTTACTCGTTTATCTTTTATAAATTCCTTTACAAAAGAGATACAACCTAAAAATCTTAAATTGCATGCCACATAAGTAATGATATTTTTTCTTTCAATCTCCTCTAAAAGGGGCAGGGCATTTAAATCATCGAAAATGGGTTTTTCTATAAATAATGGAATATTATACTCAAGTAACGATTTGATAGTTTTCTTATGAAGATTTGTAGGGTTGGAAATGATTATAAAATCGATCGTTTTAGCATCCAGTTCGGCAAATTGATAAATATTGTGAATACCTGCTTCTACAGATGCATTAGCATTAGACCGTAAGGCATAAATTTCAATTTTATCTGAGATATTATTGAGTGCTTTGATATGCTTTCTGGCAATTGATCCTAATCCAATTACAAGTACTTTCATATTAACCAATCAATTTTTTTATTTACAATTAAATATTCCAAAAAGTCAAAATCTATTGGATGATCTAAGTCAAAACAAATATGCTTCATTTCATAAATAATTGATCTTGATGTTATGGGCGATTTTAAATCCATATCAAAAAATTCACGCTTATACCAATAAAATGAAGCGTTTAAATCGTAAACAGCAGGAGCACTCTGCCTACTTAAAACGGATCCATCTGGATTGGTTTTAATTAAGCCAAAATAATGATTCTCCTTTTCCTCTACCATATTAAAATATGGATTTCTTGCTGCCGGATTCACTGAAAATAAGGTTAAAGCATCAGCTTCTTTAAAATTTAAAAACGCAGTTTTTAAATCTTCTAAAGTACGTAAAGGAGAGGTTAAATCTAAATCAAGAATATAATCGTACTTTATTTCGTTACGTTGTTCTTCATAAAAAACTAAATCGCGAATAGTATCTATTTTACCTGCTGAATCAGTAGCCAAATATTCAGGTCGGTTGTAAGTTGTTATAAGGCCAAGTGATTCAGCTACTTTTTTAATGCTATCATTATCAGTAGAAAGTGCAATACTAGCGTTGTGTTGTTTTGCAAATGCATTTGCAACATTTAATGTATAGGCAATTAAGGGTTTACCTCCAATTTCTTTAATATTTTTTCCAGGGATTCCCTTGGAGCCTCCTCTAGCACAAATCGTAATTAAGATATTGTTCATTTTTATAATTTAATATGTTTAATATCCTCTTGAGCTTTTTTGAAATCTTCATGTTTACCAATATCTAACCAGTAGCCTGTAATAGGATAAGTGATCAGATTTTTACCCTTTAGCAAAATATCATCCATTAAATCAGTTATATCGTAAAACTGATCTTCAGGAATCATTCTTAGCAAGTCCCTTTTTATGATGTAGATACCAGCATTTGAGTAATATGTATATCTTGGTTTCTCTTTTAATGACTGAATTTTATTGGTATCATCAACCTCCAGAACAGCATAAGGTACATCTACATGGTATGATGTTGCTGCAATAGCCATATCGGCATTAGAGTTTTTATAGGTTTTGTAGAAATCAGCGAAATCAATATTTGTTAAAATATCACTATTCATGATAATAATATCCTCAAAATTAAATTGATCTACTAGTAATATAGAACCAATTGTACCTAAAGGCTTTGTTTCACAAACATATTTGATATTTGCACTTTTAATCGAGCCATTTCCAAAATATTCAACAAGTTGTTCTCCGAGATAATTTATACTCAAATTAATATTTTTAATACCGCACTTAATAAAGCGATCAATATTATATTCGATAATGGGTTTCTCTCCAATTCTTAACAAAGGTTTAGGAGTATTGGCTGTTAAAGGCATTAATCGCTTGCCTTTACCTCCAGCCATCAAAATCACATCAGCAGGGATTATGGTATCCTGGTACTTAAAATTTAAAATATCAACAATGGCATTGTTTTCATCAAGGATTGGTATGATTTTAAAATCTCTGTTTTTAAAATCTTCGAGTTGTTCAAGTGTATAACTACTAAGATGTATAGAAATTGGATTAGTTCTAATGAATTTAGTTAATGGTTCATTAAAGTCTAAATTATTTATAAAACCACGTCTTAGATCTCCATCGGTTAAAGACCCTATTAACTTATAATCTTCATCAACAACAAATAGAATGGAGTCTGGAGCTATGTCATTAAGTCTAGCTAATGCTGTGCGAACGCTACTATTTTGATCTATACAATGTCTATCTACAATATTCATTAGCTTAAATTGTGAAAGGTTTTAACAAAAATTTTATTTAAATTAACTGATTTCAATACATTCATAATTTTTTCTGTTGTATTACCTTCACCATAAGGATTTACTGATGATTTAATTTTATTACTAAGCGATATTGATTTACTTAATGCAATAGCATTACTTATATCGTTTTTTAGAACGTTACAGTTTATAACACTTTCTGCCTGAATTCTTCCTTTTTGTCGTTCACCAATGTTGATAGTTGGGATTTTCAGCGAAGGGGCTTCTATAATGCCACTTGAACTATTTCCAATAATTGCTGTACTTATTTTTAAGACCGACAAAAATCTCAAAGTTCCTAAAGAGGTAAAGCCAGCAGCTATTTTAGGATTAGCATTAACAAATTCATCTATCATCTGATTGATTACTCTACCATCAGAATCTGCATTAGCTTTCGTGAAAATGAAAAAACTTTCATCTTCTTCTTTAATAGCATTTAATAACTCTTGAAATTGTACTTTCGCCGAAACGTTTTCTAATGTTGCAGGATGAAATGTTACTTGATAATTGTACTTTAAAAACGTAACATCAAGATTTTCCTCAAGCTCTTGCTTAGTTAAAAGCTTTATTCTTTTTATGTTATCCAAACCAATTGCGCCAACATTGAAAACATGTTGGGGATTTTCACCCATTTGAATAATCCTTTTACGATAGCTTTCCGTAGAAGTGAAATGCAAATGGCTCATCTTGGTTATTGCATGCCTTATTGCGTCATCATAAGCGCCTTCAGTAATTTCGCCTCCATGTAAATGTGCAATAGGAATTTTGAAAATCAGGGCTGAAGAAACTAAGGATAATATTTCGTAACGATCTCCTAAAACAACTAGTAAATCGGGTTGAAGATTCTTTAAGGCATCAGCAAACCCAATCATCCCTAAGCCCATAGATTTCACGATTCCTTCAGGAGTATCTGAAGACAGTAACATTTCTACTTTCGAATCAATATGTAATCCATCATCTTCAATTTGCTTAAAAGTTAAACCAAATTCAGGAGAAAGATGCGCACCAGTTACTAATAATTGAAGTCTTAATGATGTATCTTTCAAAATTAATTCTATCAACGGTTTTAGTAAACCATATTCAGCACGTGTTCCTGTGGCGATACAAATTTTCATTGCCTATAAACTTATGAGTTCGTCTACTTCGAAGTTCTTTACTGCTATTTTGCCAATCACGAAATCCCACTTCATTGGAGATATTCCTGCTCCTGGTCTTTTAACAGTTAAGTTTTCTTCAGTAAAAAGCTCTCCTTTATTGATTTTAGTTTGTGCAACAATACTCTTCCTAGCTATTTCAATGTTTTTTAGCTCTGAAACGGAGGGCTCCTTAAGCCCCGAACCAGAAATTGCGAGGTCTATATTTCGGATCGCTGAGACCATACTTTTCAGCTCCAAAGGTTCAAGAGATGCTGGATGATCTGGGCCAGGCATTGTTTTATCTAAAGTAAAATGTTTTTCTATAATCTTAGCACCTAATGATACGGCTGCTATTGGAACTTCTATTCCTAATGTATGATCAGAATAACCAATTGCCGTTCCAAATTCTTTCTGAATGTGCAGCATAGCAATCAGGTTAACATCTTTCATTGGTGTTGGGTATTCTGTATTGCAGTGCAAGATGGTAATATCAGTTTTTTTAATTCCTACCTCCAAGAAAATGTTTAGTGCATTTTTAATGTCATCCATGGTTGCCATTCCTGTAGAAAGAATAACCTTCTTAAACAACGATGCTGCCAATCTTAAATAAGGAAGATTTGTAATTTCTCCAGAAGGAATTTTCACCAGATCAAGGCCAATTTTCGCCAAATAATTAAGTGATTCTAGATCAAATGCCGTAGAAAAGAATTTAATATTTTTACTATTACAATAATCCAATAATGCTTCATGATCCATTTCAGATAACTCTAGTTTCTGAAGCATTTGTAATTGTGATTCTTCAGAGTCTTTAGTATTTTCTATCTGATAATCAGCCTTTTTAGCTTTACTCGAAACTAGTTTATCAGCCTTAAAAGTTTGAAATTTCACATAATCAACTCCTGCATCAACTGCTGCGTCAACCAATTTAAATGCATTATCAAGGCTCCCATTATGGTTAACTCCAGCCTCGGCTATTATAACGGTATGTTTCATGATTTTATTTTTTGCAAAGGATTACCTACATAAATTCCAACTTGGCTTAAATCTTTAGTTACAACTGCACCCGCACCGATAATAATTGAGTTTGAAACATTTAAATGATTTGCAACTGTTGCATTACTTCCAATAAAAACTTCAGTACCAATTATACATCCACCATTAATGATGGCATTAGTTGAGATATGGGAATGTTCACCTACAATACTATCATGTTCTACAACACAGCCTGTATTTAAAATACAGTTAAACCCTATTTTCGCATCTGCATTAACAGTTACCCCATGCATTACAATTGTTCCTGGCTGAATAAGTGCATGTTTAGAAACATACGCTTTTGGAGATATAATTGTTGCGATGTTAGCTTTGCATCTTGTAAGTATTCCGTAAATTCTAACTCGAACTGCAGCAGTTTTAATCTGCCCGATTGTAATTAGAAATTGAATATCTTCTTCGGCAAAAGTTTCCAATTCATCATCTGTTCCAATTATCTTATATCCTAGAACAGATTTCCCAACATTGACTTTTTGGTCTAATATTCCTAAAATATCATATTGGTTAGTTTCTTCTATTATATCTATACAGGCTTTACAATGTCCACCACCTCCAACTAATATGAGCTTTTGCATTTACAACCTAAAACCACTTGGGATATTAACAACTCTATCTGCAAACCAAATACTATTTTCCAAACCATCGGTTTGGCAATCAGTAAACATTTTTAATCTGCTCATCAATTCCCAAATGGGTCTTGTCATTACTCCTCTAGTATTTGTATATTCTAAAAATTTGTTTCTTTCATCCAGGTCTTCTAAAATAACTGCATTGAGCCAATAATTAGATTTCCCATCAGAAGTTTCTGTAATGAACGAAATCCCCAAACTATCAAACAAACCTTTGTATTCGTTTGCCAATGTTCTTTTGTTGTCGACAAACAATTTTAATTGTTCTAACTGCGCACAAGCTAACGCTGCATTCAAATTAGGCATCCTGTAATTGTACCCAATATCATCATGTACAAACTCCCATTTGTGGGGTACTTTCGCTTGAGTACTTAAGTGCTTTGCTTTCTTAGCTATATCCTCATCATTTGTTACCAAAGCACCACCACCACCGCATGTTACAGTTTTATTGCCATTAAAACTAAAGATTCCAATTTTACCAAATACACCTGTATGCTTTTCTTTGTAAAAACTTCCTAAAGATTCTGCTGCATCTTCAACCAAGAAGATATTCCATTCTAGACAAATTTGAGCAATCTCATCAATTCTACAAGGAAGCCCAAAAGTATGCATGGGTACACAGGCTTTAATTTTTTTTCCAGTAATTTTATTAAAAGTTTCATCTCCACGTTTCTCAGCATTTTTTTCGAGGAAGCTTCTTAAAGAATAAGGGGACATTCCTAAAGTTTCCCGATCAACATCCACAAAAACAGGATTGCCGCCAATATAACTTATTGCATTTGCAGTAGCAATGAAAGTTAAGGCTTGAGTAATTACTTCATCATTCCTTTCTACACCAGCAAGTACTAGCGCTAAATGTAAAGCATTTGTCCCGTTAACAATTGCTATTGCATATTTTGCTCCAGTAATTTCCTGCATCATTTCTTCGAAACGATTAACATATGCTCCAACCGAAGAAACAAATGTAGACTCTATCGCATCTAAAACATATTTACGCTCATTTCCTATAAATACAGGCTCATGTAAGGATACAAAAGCTTTATTTGTATATTGTCCTTTAATGAAATCAACAACTTTTTGAAATTTTTCCATTGTTACATTTTTGCATCTAAATATTTTCCAGTTTCCTTATGTCCAAAATCTGGAATCATATGATGAAATAAATCGACAATTTGCTCTTTAGACCATTTTTTATCCGATTTATACTGTGAAATTGTATCAGCAAAATGATTTAGTTTATCATTATCAAAATGAAGCTCATTCTTAATAATTCCTAAATTCTCAAATTTAGCCATATCTAGAACCTCATTTGAAGTAAAAAATTCTTCAAAATCCTTTTCACCAGTAGTATCACTAGATGTAAATAGACATGGCCATTTTTTTTGCTGGGGTAATGTTTTGATCAAATCCCTTGCTTCATCTTCAGTTTTACACAGGTATGGTTCATAGCCCAAATCTTTTAGGTATTTAACAGCGATATCTGCGAAGGTTATTAGATGCAAATCTTCGCTCAGTTTCGGAAAAAATATATCTCTATTTTCCCCAAAAATACAAGACATCAGGCAGAGCTCCCCTGATTCTTTTGGAATAACAAAATATCTTTTAATATCATTAGGGGCAACAATAGGCTGCATTTTCTGAATACGTTGATTAAAGCCATGTAATAAAGAGCCATCAGAAAAGGCTACATTTGCAAACCTAGCAGTCGATATGGCAAGCTCCTTGCTTTTGCGCATTATAAACATTTCCATGATCCGTTTCGAAGCACCCATCATGTTAACAGGATTTGCAGCTTTATCTGTTGAAACACAAAAATATTTTTCAACTCCTTTTGCTATTGATTGGTTAATCGTCTTTTCAGTATTAAAAATATTTACATCAATCATACGCATTAGTGTGAAAGAATCTTTTTCACTACGTACATGTTTTAATGCCGATAAATTAAGGACATAATCAAATTCCCCATCTGCTTCGATAAAGGCATCATATTCAATTGATCCAATGTCTAAAGCAAAGGTTTGAAAGTCACCATCTATATAGCCAAATGAGCTTCTAATATCTCTTACCAACTCAACCATGTTGTTTTCACTGATATCTACAACATGAAGTTTTTTTGGTTTTCTTTTAAATATTTCCTTGGTTACAGCTTGTCCAATTGAACCTGCTCCTCCCAAAACTAAGAATTTAGATTGTGAAACTTTTTCATTGAGGTCCATTTCATGTTGAGCAATATCAACCTCAAACAATTCTTTTTCACGTCCTATTAAGGTAAGAATATTCATAAATTATTGAGCCAGAGTTATTTTAAGCATTCTGCGTACTATTAAGTATATACAAATCAAAAATCCACCAATAAGTCCCCCAAAAATAATTCCCTTAGCTTTTCCAAATCCCTCTTTGGTAAGTGGATAAATAGGCTGATCTATAACTTGAATCAATGGCGTTTCTTTTAACAAGGTCATCTTTGTCAATTCCAAATTTTTCACCATCTCACCTAATATGGATTTGTTTGTTTCAGCAGAAAATTGTGCCTTTTGAGCCGGAGCTACCCGTTGAACTTGCCTGGTAGGATTCAAGTTTGGTGTGGCATCAGCCACCGCAACTGCAGCATATATTGCACCATTCATCACTGCCCTTACCGAATCTGTTTTGTGTTGCAATATTTTAACATTTTGTAATGTCTTTTTTGTTTTGGCATTGATGTAAAATTCATTTACATTTTTCACTAAAGCATCATTAAAAGCTTTGGCAAATAATTCATCCTTTGCTTTAACATCTACCTGAATGGTGCTCACTTTTTTATCAGGTTTCGAAACCGTTAGATAATTTTTATTCAAGTCACTTACAATAACGCCTAAGATGCTATCTCTCAAACGGTCTGGCTTTAAAAGTGAGGCATCGCCTGACAAACTATCGAATGTAAATTTAAGATTTGCTAAATAAGGTTTTTTCGCCCAACCTTTACGCAAATCATTAAAATCAATATAACGATCTATTAATAATTTCTTTTTTCCGTCAATTTCAATTGCGGTTAACAGCGTTTGCGCTAGCATTGTCCTAGATTTGTACAATCCTAAAATATTATCGCCTTGAAAAATCCCTCCGCCACCACCCAGTTCAACTCCTGCCATAGAGGCGAGACTGGCAAGGCTCCCTAAACCACCGCCACCTTTCTCATCTTCCAATACGAAAGTGGTTGTGGCGGTATAAATTGGTTTTTTAGATTTTGCATAGAAAAAACCTATAATACCACCCAACAAACCAAAAATTATGATGATTATCCATTTTGATAACAGGTATCGCCACCATTCCTGGATTTTAAGGATGAGTTCCTTTAATGAAATCTCATCCGCATTGTTAGTTACCTGTTGTTGACTTTCTGCTGTCATTTATAAGTATCGTATATTTATCTATTATTTAAATGTGTAGTTGGGATTCTCGGTTATACTCAGAATGACCAAAATCTATCTTAACAAACTTACAATAATTGCTCCTAAGGAAGCTACCGCAGTACCAATCCCTATCCAACTTTGCGCTGTCATCCTTTCTCTTTCGGCCTTTTTAGGCACCAAAATTTCTGCGCCAGGTTTAATCACAGGATTATTATTAAAAAACAAAAATTTGCTGACTCCTGCGGCAGAACCATTGGCATATTTCACGTACACGCCACTTTTTCTGGCGTGATCTGTAAACCCTCCCGCTCCGCTAATATATTGTCTCAATCCTTTACCGGGCAAATACACGATACTGTTAGGATTTAATACTTCACCGGTAACACGAACGGTTTGCAAAGTACGGGGCACCCTAATAATGTCTCCATCCTCCACAATCAAATCAAACTTGGATAACGGGTCCTTCAAAATCTTAACCAAATTAATGCCAACCAAATCGCTTTGAATCAATTCTTGCTCAACATCGGCTGCCACGATATCCTTTGCTCCAGCTTCTTGAGCCCGTTTTAAACCTAAAAATTTCTTGTCTTCTTCTTCTTTGTTATTGATCGCATTTTTATCCTTTGGATTAACTTTTTCTGCACCAGGTCTTTTTAATGAAGCGCCATCCGCGTAAGCAGATGAGGTTAATCCGCCAGCACGCCGAATCAAATCAGATATCCGCTCATTTTTATTCACTATGGTGTAGACACCCGGGTAAACCACCTCACCTTCTAATTTAACTTGTTTCTGTACAGCATACCCCTCTGCATTCCGTACAGATACAATATCGAAAGGTTTTATTATAAAGGGTTCGCCTACTAATTTTAAATCTTCGTTCACATTCACAATGAAAACTTCTGCTGTTTGCGCTGTAGCTGAGGAGGCTTCACTATTTCTTACCCTTCTGGAGATTTCAATTCGGTTAGGTGTAGCACCTTCTTTAAAACCACCGGCCAATTGAATCACGGATTCTAATGTCATGCCTTCAGCAAATTGAAAGCTCCCTGGTGCACGTACCTCTCCTTGTATGCTTACTTGATACTCATCTCTTAAATCGAAGATGGAAGAAATGGTCACCTTATCCTCTCTTTGTAAAGCGATATCACTTTGCGTACCTGCTATGATCTTAGCCACATCAAATGAAATCAGTGCTTGAGTATTATCCGGATTTAAACGATTGATGTAACCACGATTTAAAAAAGCTTCTTCGGTTAAGCCATCAGCCTTATTGATTAAACCGCGCAAAGTTAAGCCTTTTTCTAATTCATAAACGCCCGGGCGGAATACCGAACCTAAGATTTCCACTCGGTTAGCAAAGCGATCCAAAATAGCTTCAACCACATATTTGTCACCATTTTTCGGCACGTAGTTAGGAAAATCAACAGCAGGAATATCATTGATCCGGCGATCTCGATCGGTATTTTGGAAAGCCTTGATCTTAGCAGTATAGGCTTGTGTAGTAAAACCACCTGCAAAATCGATTACATTCTGTAAGCTTTCGCCTTTCACTACCTCATATAGCGCTGCCCTTTTTACCTCGCCACTAATCTCTACCCGGTCATCATAAACCGGGATATTAATTACATCCTGATCTTGTAAACGGATATTCGCTTGCTGAATCCCTTTTAATAAGAAATTGTAAATATCTAAAGTAGCAATGATCTTATTGTTCCGGATAATCTGGATTTTACGAAATGATCCGTTTTGAGCCGGTCCACCTGAAGCATATAAAGCATTGTAAACCGTAGCCAATGAGGGTAAGGTATAGGTACCCGGTTTGGTTACGTAACCAGTCATGATCACTTTAATACTCCTGATATTTCCTAAATTAATCGCTAAGTTTGTTCTACCTGAACTTAATGAAGGATAAGTTTTGCTCATGGCTGCGCGGATTTTAGCAGTGGCCTGATCAATACTTAAGCCGCCAACTGCAATTCTGCCAACATATTGCAGATTAATTATCCCATCGGGACTTACTTCTAAATTGTAATTGGCTTCATTATCACCCGTTAAATCAATTATCAATTTATCATCTGGCCCAATTACATAGCCTTTAGGAGTAGCCATGCGTAAATTGGGTTCGAAGGTAATATTACCATTCCTAAACAGCTCTGATCCAAATATTTTCGGCCCAATTTCGCTATCTTCTTCTTTTTTTTCGTTATTAATTTCGCCACCAGCAGTGGTTTCACTCAGCTCTCTGCCCGTAACCACAGGCTTTTGCTCTACTTGTACGGCAGAGCCTTGTTTCCTCACTTTGGTCACCCTGGCACGCAACTTCTGAATCTCATCGGCTTTCATGCCCTGAGCAGCAGCCATTTGTTCCAATTGGGCATCATTATATCCTACAGATTCTGCTTTTTTAATCATTTGCAAAATCTGGGCATCCGAAAGTTCATCAACCTTTACAGTCGAATAATTCTGAGCAATAGATTGCAAGTGAACAAATAAACAGAGAACGAGAAGGGATAGAAATAATTTTATGCTTTGTTTCATAGGTTTCCGAATAATCGGCAGGTAATGTTATTCAAAATAATTTAAGGTTTTAAAACCTCCTTCATTCAGGTACTCATCTTTCTTCATTAAATGAAGGTCTGATATAACCATTTCTTTTACTAATGCGGGTAGATCATATTGAGGTTGCCAGCCCAGTTTTGTTTTGGACTTGGTAGGATCGCCCAATAAAAGATCTACCTCTGTCGGCCGGTAATATTTAGGATCTATGCGCACTACGGTACTACCTAAAAATAATTTGTCAGGCTCTAAGCCTAAGCGGCTAACCAGCTCAACATCTAAATCGATTATCACACCTTTTTCGTTTTCATCTTTTCCGCTAAACTCAATTTCTATGCCAAGCTCTGCAAAGCTCATACGAACGAAATCGCGTACAGTCGTGGTTACCCCTGTTGCAATAACGAAATCTTCGGGTTTTTCTTGCTGCAAAATTAACCACATCGCTTCAACATAATCTTTCGCATGCCCCCAATCGCGTTGTGCAGAAAGGTTTCCCAAATATAAACACTGCTGTAGCCCCAAGGCGATCTTCGCTGCTGCACGGGTAATTTTACGGGTTACAAAAGTTTCACCTCTTAAAGGGCTTTCATGATTAAATAAAATACCATTGCAGGCAAACATGCCATAGGCCTCACGATAGTTAACCGTGATCCAGTAAGCATACATTTTGGCAACAGCATAAGGGGAACGTGGGTAAAAAGGTGTGGTCTCACTTTGTGGAACCGCTTGCACTAAACCATACAATTCTGAGGTACTCGCCTGGTAAATTTTGGTTTTATGAACTAAACCCAAAATCCTGATGGCTTCCAGTAAGCGTAAAGTACCAATACCATCCGCATTGGCGGTATATTCGGGCATTTCAAAACTCACGTGCACATGGCTCATTGCCGCCAGGTTATAAATTTCATCAGGTTGCGTTTCCTGAATAATCCGGATCAGATTAGTCGAATCTGTTAAATCACCATAATGCAATTTAAAATTGACATGATTTTCGTGCTGATCCTGGTAGAGGTGATCGATGCGATCGGTATTAAATAATGATGAACGTCTTTTTATACCGTGCACAAAATAGCCTTTTCTAAGCAAAAATTCTGCCAGATAAGCACCATCTTGTCCAGTAACGCCAGTAATAAGGGCAACCTTCATATATTATCATAGGTTTTGAGCATGCAAACATACATAATAATTCTTTTGTAAAAAAAAAGAAGTTCAACCGAACGGTAGATTTGAAATCCATAAAAATTATTATATCATCCCGCTAACTTTATAAATGCAGATTAAATTTCAACAACATGGAGCTCTAATTGACCAAATAAAAAGCAAAACACTAATAATCAACATTTTAAATAAATAGGCTAAACATGACTATTTCTATTGATAATTCAGAATTATTTTTATTTTTACAACTCCTTATTGTCTCGTTAAAGATTTTTATGAACAAATCCCTATTGGTTATCTCTTTATTGTTAATTTCATCTGGCCTTAAAGCGCAAAACACAGCCGATTACAATTATTCAATTGGCATAAAGGCTTTTAGTATGATACAACTACCTAAAATCCTGAATCAAACCAATGTCCAGGATTATACCAATATTTTTGGAAATGGTTTATTCATTAAATTTAACGATAACCAGATCAGTTATCGGATTAATGGAAATTATTTTAGGGATAATATCAAATTTGATAACAATTACGAAACCGCTAACGGTACCGTTACAGACTACAGTTTTAAAATTGGCTTCGAAAAAAACTTTACCTACTCTAAGCTGCAGCCCTACTTTGCCTTTGACCTCGGCTATCGTTCCAATCGCTTTACGGGCACGCTTCAACCCAACGGAGCTACAGCGGTTAACAGAAATGCAGATATTTCGAAAAGTGGTTTAGTAGTTTCCCCTTCAATTGGGTTAAAAATAAATATCCTTCCGCAATTACTTTTATTCGCAGAAAGTAACCTGGATTTTTATTTTTCTTATGAAAGACAGGACATTTCAGAACCAAACAGCACTTCCCGAACAGTGAATACCTATAATAAACTAGAAAGTTTATTGAATCCAATTTCCGCTGGCTTACAGTTTCAAATCAATAGAAAAAACTAAGTCGCGGTACTTTCTTGAATTGTATACTATAGCCTGGCATCTGCCAAACCCCTGTTGATGAAAGATTTGGTATCAAAAATCAAGGTTCCTGTTTTTCTGAAGCCAGCATAATCAATGGCTAAAAACTGCTGATGAGCTACAGCTAAAATCACCACCTCATATTGCCCGAACTGACTGCTATCAATCAATTGGATTTGGTATTCGGCCTCTACTTCAACAGCGTTGGCCCATGGGTCACAAACATCAACCTCCATACTGAACGATTTCAGCTCTTTATAAATATCAATTACGCGGGTGTTCCGGGTATCAGGGCAGTTTTCTTTAAAAGCAAATCCCAAAATTAAAGCTCTGGCTCCATTTATGACCTTATTCTTTGCCACCAACATTTTAACTACCTTATTGGCTACAAACAAACCCATATTATCATTTACCCTACGTCCCGATAAGATCACTTCAGGTTTATAACCCAATGCTTCCGATTTGTGGGCCAAATAATAAGGATCTACGCCGATACAATGCCCACCTACCAATCCGGGCTTGTAATTCAGAAAATTCCATTTGGTTGCTGCAGCGGCCAGTACATCAGCCGTATCAATGCCCATACGGTCAAAAATTAAGGCCAGTTCGTTTACAAAAGAAATATTAACATCACGCTGTGCATTTTCAATGGCTTTTGAAGCTTCCGCTACTTTAATACTCGGAGCCAAATGCGTTCCCGCAGTGATAACAGAAGCATAAAGTTGATCGATTTCTGCTGCTATAAGATGAGTAGAGCCAGAAGTAACTTTTTTAATCTTCGTGAGGGTATTAACTTTATCGCCCGGATTAATCCGCTCAGGAGAGTAACCACAGAAAAAATCGGTATTATAGGTTAAACCTGATTTTTTTTCCAAAACAGGTACACAGTCTTCTTCTGTGCAGCCTGGATAAACAGTCGATTCGTAAATGACTATATCACCTTTTTTCAGTACCGTTCCCAACATGCTGCTGGCAGCCAGTAAGGGTTGCAAATCTGGCCGTTTAAGATGGTCGATAGGAGTAGGAACTGTAACAATATAAATTGTACAAGTTGCCAGGTCGTTTAGGTTCGCACTTAAGCTTAATCCACTGTTAGCATTTGTAGAACCAAGCACCGATTTTAAATCATTCAGGTTAGCTTCATTAGTGCGGTCTTCCAGTTGATTGAGTTCTGCTACCCGGGTTTCGTTGGTATCGAAGCCTATTACTTTATATTTTTTAGCAAATTCGATTGCCAAAGGCAGCCCCACATAACCCAGTCCAATAATGGCAATTTGCTTCTTTGAATTCATCGTTCTTTCGGTAATAGCGCAAAGATAAGATAAATTGGCTAAGCCGATATGACTGATCAATACAATCACGAATGTGACATCCATCCCACCGCCACCCTAACCCCCTCTCGGACACTCGGACTGATGATTTCAGGGTCTCCTCATGACGCGCTGACCACGAAGTAGCCATTAGGCCTTTAAAAACAAAAAATCACCATCCAGTATAACCTGAATTGGTGATTTAAATACTTTTGTAGTCTGATAGCTTATTTAATCTGCTTCAGCAAATAACTGCCATAGCCACTTTTAACCAATGGTGTAGCAATAGCTTTGAGCTGCTCTGCATCAATAAAGCCCATGCGATAAGCAATCTCTTCAATACAACCAATTTTCAAGCCTTGTCTTTCTTCAATGATTTGTACAAACTGACCGGCCTGCATTAAAGAAGTAAAGGTTCCGGTATCTAACCAGGCCGTACCACGGCTCAATACACCAACCTTTAATCTACCGCGCTCCAAATAAATGCGGTTCACATCGGTAATTTCATATTCTCCTCTTGTAGATGGCTTAATGTTTTTGGCAATTTCTACTACTTCGTTATCGTAAAAATATAAGCCAGGTACCGCATAGTCCGATTTGGGCTTCAACGGCTTTTCTTCAATCGAAATGGCTTTTTTATTTTCATCAAATTCGACTACCCCATAACGTTCCGGATCTGATACCTGGTAAGCGAATACCACACCACCATCAGGATCAGAACTGGCTTGTAGTAATTTAGCCATGCCATCACCATGAAAAATATTGTCGCCTAATACCAGGGCAACCTTATCCTGACCAATAAATTCTTCGCCAATTACAAAAGCCTGCGCTAAACCATTGGGTTCTGCCTGTACCGCATAGCTGAATTTACAACCCAATGCTTCACCATCGCCCAATAATTTTTCGAAATTAGGTAAATCGTGCGGAGTAGAAATAATTAAAATCTCTTTTATGCCGGCCAGCATCAAAGTAGAAAGCGGGTAATAAATCATAGGTTTATCGTAAACCGGCATCATTTGTTTACTACAAGCCAATGTTAAGGGGTGCAAACGCGTGCCGCTACCGCCGGCTAAAATTATACCTTTCATATTAGATCTGAGATTGGAGACATTAGATTGGAGTTAATTATCCGATCTAATCATCTATATTAATTTATCTATTATTATCAATTTGTTTTATACACGCAATGAGGCTATCTCTCCAGTAAGGGATGCTGATTTTAAAAGTACTTTTTATTTTGGTTTTATCCATCACGGAAAACGGAGGTCGGGTAGCTTTGGTAGGATAAGCCGATCCTGGAATTGGATTTACCTGAACCTGTGTTTGGCTAATATCAAATATGGCGGTTGCAAAATCGAACCAGGAAGTTACTCCCTCATTGCTGTAATGATAAATTCCATAATCTGTTAGGCCCGACTCGATGATATCATATATGGCATTAGCCAAATCGATAGCATAAGTTGGTGTACCTACCTGATCAGCAATGATATTCAGTTCATCCCGCTCAGCGCCGAGTTTCAGCATGGTTTTGACAAAGTTATTGGCATATTCAGAATACAACCAGCTGGTACGGATAATAAAATGAGCAGGTAATTTAGCTGCAACAGCCTTTTCTCCATCCAGTTTAGTTACCCCGTAGACATTGATGGGTCTAGCTTCATCGCCTTCTTTCAGCAGTTTTACTGCTTTTCCTTTAAAAACAAAATCAGTAGAAACATGCACCAAAGTTGCAGCATTTGTGGCACAAGCCGATGCCAGATAACCAGCACCAGTCTCATTGATGGCTTTAGCCAGCTCAACTTCATCTTCGGCTTTATCTACAGCGGTATATGCCGCACAGTTGATTACAAAAGCCGGTTGCTCTTTGGCCAGCAGTTCATTTAGCAAACCCTCATCTAAAATATTGGCATCCTGCTCGGCGGGAAAAACAATTTCAGTAATTCCTCTACGTTCAGCTACAATTTTCAGGCATTGACCAAGCTGACCACCGGCGCCAATTACTAATATTTTAATCATATATGTTGTAATGCTGAAAAAGGTTTTAAAAGCAGATCTTTTTCAGATACTTCACGATCAGCTTCCGGGATTAACCAGTCGATATTCAGATCAGCGTCGTTGTAAATTACACCTGTTTCCGAGGCCTTATTGAAAAAATTATCACATTTATACAAAAACTCAGCCGTTTGACTCAATACCGAAAAGCCATGTATAAAACCACGTGGAATGTACATTTGGAGCTTATTCTCAGCGCTTAAACGTATTGCGAAATGCTTGCCATACGTTGGCGAGCTTGGACGTACATCAACTGCTATATCCAGTACCTCACCTTTGGTTACACGTACCAATTTGGCCTGTGCAAATTCTCCGGTTTGGGCATGCAAGCCCCGAATTACGCCGTATGAGGAATAAGATTGGTTATCTTGTACAAAACGGCCTGACAAACCTGTTTTTTCTTCAAAGGTATTTTGGTTAAAGCTTTCAAAAAAATATCCCCGTGGATCTTCAAACACCCTGGGTTTAATAATCAGGCAGTCTTTTAATCCAGTTTGCTCAATTTCCATTATTTATTACTGTACTGTTGTTCGTAATAAGATTGATAGTTACCTGAGGTAACATTGTTTAACCAGTCTTCATTTTGCAAATACCAGTCAACGGTTTTAGCCAGGCCTTCTTCAAACTGTAAGCTTGGTACCCAATCCAATTGATTTTGCAATTTGCTCGAATCAATAGCATAACGTAAATCGTGCCCGGCACGGTCGGTTACATAGGTAATCAGTTTAGCTGACTCTCCTGCTTCGCGACCAAGCTTTTGATCCATAATGTTGCAAAGCAAATTAATCAGGTCGATGTTTTTCCATTCGTTATGGCCGCCAATGTTATAGGTGTCACCAGTCTTCGAGTTGTGAAAAATCACGTCAATTGCTCTGGCATGGTCTTCTACCCATAACCAATCGCGTACGTTTTCACCTTTACCATAAACGGGTACAGGTTTGTTATTTTTAATATTATTAATCGCTAATGGAATCAGTTTCTCTGGAAAATGATGAGAGCCATAATTGTTTGAACAATTAGAAATTACGCAGTCCATACCATAAGTATCGTGATAAGCACGAACAAAATGATCGGAACTGGCCTTCGAAGCCGAATAGGGACTATGTGGGTCATAAGCGGTCGTTTCAGTAAACATTCCTTCTTCACCCAAGGCACCGTAAACCTCATCCGTACTTACATGGTAGAAACGTTTTTGATCGTAGCTACCTTTCCAATGAGCCCTGGCTGCATTTAATAAATTTACAGTACCAATCACATTCGTCATCACAAAAGCTGTTGGATCGGAAATAGATCGGTCTACATGGCTTTCAGCGGCTAAATGAATTACAGCATCAAAATTTTCGGTTCTGAAAAGCGTATCAATTGCCTGCGCATCCGTAATATCTTCTTTTACAAATCTATAATTCGGTTTGTTTTCGATATCGGTTAAATTAGCCAGATTACCTGCATAGGTTAATTTGTCTAAATTTACAATCTCATATTGAGGATAGTTATTAACGAAACGACGGACTACGTGAGAGCCAATAAAGCCCGCTCCACCAGTGATTAATATTTTTTTCACAGTTATTAAATGATTTTCAATCGGCTAAAATAAGTCAGATTTCCTCAAAAAACAACTTAATTGTGACATAAGATGAAAAGTGAATGAAATAGTTTAGAAGCAATTAGCCTATTTTAACATAAATATTTATTATAAATGAAAACTACATCGCCGCTACCGAACTTTCAAGTTCTTTATACCATTCCTCTCCATATTTACGGATAAGCGGCCCCTTTAAAAAACTGTACACCGGTACCTTAAGCTCGCGGCCAAAAGTACAGGCATCATGACAGATGTGCCAGCGGTCATAATTGAGTACATCAAACTCCGGGTACTTGGTAATTCGGATTGGGTATAAATGGCAGGAAATGGGTTTTTGCCAATCTACCAAACCCTGCTCGTAAGCTTTTTCAATGGCGCATTTGGTTATTCCACCTTCAAAAAGCACATAAGCACATTCTTTATTTTTATCCACGCAGGGAGTCGTTAAATCACCATCCTCATCAACCACGTACACGCCTTGCTCTTCAATGGCTTTAATCCCTTTTTCGTTTAGCAAATGCTTTATTTTAGAATAAATATCTTCCAGAATCGCTTTCTCCTCATTATCCAGCGGTGCACCCGAATCGCCTTCCACACAACAGATTCCCTTGCATTTGTTTAAATTACAAACAAAGTTTTCTTTTAATACATCCTCGTGCACAAGCACTTGTTCTACTTCTATCATCATTACTCTTTTGCTAAAGCATATTTCAACCCATCGGCCGATTTTAATTCCATGGTTACAGCACCAACCAATATTTCTACCTGTGCTTTTACCGGTACGCGGTTTCCATCATCAGTGACCCACAGATACAGCCTGCTGTCTTTTTTAAAGATCCGGCCTGGTTTTATGGATGGACTGAATTTTAAACAGCGGATATTGCCCAGTTTACTTTTAATGGTTTCTTTGCCGATATATTCTACTTCAAGGGCCGAAATTTCATCACCCAGAAAATAGTTTAACTTAAATTTATCTCCAACTTTAATTTTACTGATATCAAGGCTCCTGGCAAAATAATAAGCTGATACCAGATCGAATGTCTGCGTGGTCGGGGTAGTAAATGTTCCCCTGTTCGATACTACTTTTTTGCCATCCTGGTTAAACCTTGCCTTATCCTGGCGGCGGTAGCTGGCCTCGCGAATATTTTCCTGATAGAAATAAGGCAAAAGGTCGGTTTTATCGATGTAAGAGTCGTAATGATCCCTTACCTTATAAAAAATATCGAAAGTTCCTGAAGTTTCCGCGTCTACTGTAAGCTTATAAGTTGGCTTATTATCAAACTTTAAATCCGAACCGGCAACTTTTATTGTGGCCTCTGCAGCCGTAATAAAACCATACCGCAGTTTATATTTTAAAACCTCTCCTTCCTGAAATACAGCCTCCTTTTTCAGGGGGAGTTGCTGTGCCAGTGCAGAGAAACCGCACAATGCAGCCGTGACTATTAAAAACAGTTTTTTCATTGCTTTGTATTCATTTGTGTGTATAGAAAAGAACCATGGTCTTTAAAAAAGGAAATATATTCTTTTCTTCATGAAGATATACAAAAAGCAAACCAATTTTTAATCTTTTCGTTTATAAACCGGAACCGTAGAACAAGGCTCGCCAAACATGATACTTTTAACCACCGGTGTTAATAAGTTGGTGACCTCAACATAAGCCGAAACCGGCACCTCTAGATCTCCACAACCTTTTACCACTACACGCTCATTGGCGTAATCCTGAGGATTGATTTTAGCCAGTGCTTTCGAAAATAGTACGGCCTCCAAAGTATCCAGTCCGCCAAATACCACTTCGTTGGCGTAAGGCTTCATTCTATTCGCCAGCAGCATATAAGCCCAGGTAGGTACGATAGCATCGGCAGAGCAGATGATCGCCACATTCTTATCCTGATACTGTGTCCAGTCGTGATTTTTGATAAACTCCCTGAAATCTTTTTCCTTCAGCATTAAACCATGAAACAAATTATCTACAATATCATAAAGCACTCTTTCGCCCTTATGATAAAAGTCTTCGAGGTTTAAGGTGATCAAACCACTGTTTGCTACTTTATTGATGATGTTTTCCTGAATTTCCATGGCCTTAAATAAAAAAACCGTTCCGATGATTGATCGGAACGGTTACAAAATTACGTATTTTCTAATTAATAGAATTTCACACGATTGTCTTTTATCTGTGCATTATCTTGTAAAGCCTGGAAAGCCGCTCCTAAAGAACGCTGGCCTAAGCTCAATAACATACCTTCTTTTTGCTTAAACATGTTGGCAATTGGTGCAGGATTGGTAAATCCGTCAACAGTGAATACATACACACCACGCTCGCCCTGAACAGGGGCAGATAGTTTTCCCGGCTGAGAACCGAATACGCTACCAACCAAAGCATTTTCTTGTGCCACACCTGGAATTACCGGGTTAGCAAATACAATGTTCTGCACTGGACTAACCGGACGGCCAACTTTAGCAGCAACCTGATCGATATTTCCTTTGCCAGCGTTAGCCAGTTTTTCTTTTAACAATTTAGCTTTAACGGCATTGCGTACCATTGGCTCAATTTCCTTTTTAACATCGGCTAATGATAGGGTACCTTTAGGGCTAACATTGGTTAAACGTGCTACCACATAAGCGTTGCTCATGGTATAAATTTCAGGTAATACATCTCCTTTATCAGCAGCATAAGCATCCTGAATTAATTTACGTGGATTATCTAAACCTGCTGCAAAACCCTGAGTAGCGGCTACTCTATCAGCAACAGCAACTTTTAAACCTTTTTGGGTAGCCAGTTTAGCAAAATCGTTCCCTTTTACATCAGCAAGGAAATTACTCGCTGCTTTATAAGCAGCTGCCTGCGTTTTGCTGCTCGCCGCTAATGTTTTCTCTACATAAGCCAGTTTAGCTACTTTAGACGAACCGATTTGTTTTTCAATTTTGATTATATGGTAACCGAATTGAGATTTAACCACTTTAATATCGCCGGCTTTACCATCGAAAGCTGCATTTTCAAATTCTGGCACCATCGTACCACGTGCAAATGTACCCAGTTCTCCACCTTTATCTTTCGAACCATCTACACTGTAGTTTTTAGCCAGTTCAGCAAAGTTACCACCTTTTAAAATTAAGCCTTTTAATGAATCGGCTAATTTAGCCGCTTTGTCTTCTCCGCCAATTTTAGCCGGATCGATTAAGATATGGCTTGCTTTTACCGAGTCAGGTGAGAAACGGCTGGCTACCACTTTTACAATTTTATATGAGTTGCCGGTTAATTTAGGCCCGTAAAAACTGCCTGCTGGTAATGCAAATACAGCCGAATCAACTGCCGGGTCTAATTTGCCTTTAGAAAGGTAAGTAAAAGGAACTTTAACATCCGAATTGATAGCTGCAAAAAGTGAATCATTTTTAGCTACCTGGAAATCTGCAGCAATTTTATCAACCTGTGCTTTAATCGCCAACGAATCGGCTTTAGTTGGGCTGATACTGAAAGTTACATATTCGAAAGCGCGGGTTTCAGTTGGATTATTGAAACGTGCCTTGTTCTGATCATAGTATTCAGAGAAATCGCCGTCAGTTAATTTAACTGATGCATCCGGAATAGAAGTATAATCTAAACTTACATATTTAAAGTTCGCCAGTTTGTTACGGTTGCTATATTCATCTGTAGCTTCTAAAGAAGTTACATAAACCGAATTACGGATTAAGTTGGAATATTTGGTTTGTAACGCCTGGTTTTTAATCTCCTGCTGTAACATATCAGATTGCTGTAAAGCCTGAGGTTCTTTTGATTTTAAGAAATTCATCAGGGTTACACGGTCTAACTGTCCGGTTTGAGGATTAGAGAAATATTGTTTAATCAATGGGCTAGGGTTCTGACCTTGCAATAAATCATACAATTCATCTTCTGATACCGTTAAGCCTAAACGATCGTACTCTTTTGTTAACAACACTTTAGCCAGCTCTGCATTCCAGGCCTGATCTACAGCCATAGCAGTCATTTGTGCATTGGCACTACCGCCATATTGTTGTTTCATTTGGTTTACACCCTGATCAACTTTTGGACCGAACTCATCAATACTGATTTCGTTACCATCAATAGATCCGACAACTTTTTGATTTGCGGACCAAAAAGGTTTACCTACGTTAATTGCATCACCTACTAAAAATGCAACAATTGCAAAACCGATTGCAAAGACCAGGATATAGCCTGCACGGTTACGCAAAAATGTCATTAATCCCATATTGTACTTTATAAATTTATTTAGTTCTTTTTTAAGAGGGCGCAAGATACAAATTTGCATTAAAAAAGAAAATACAAAATTTTATTTATCAAGCGCTTAATAATTAGGAGAATGGAAAAGGCAATCCGCCACTCGGAAGATGGAAGTTTACCTGAAAATACACCACCGTTTTTCTTGAGATTTCGCGGAGATTTAAACACCATCCGGCTTACCTTACCTTTAAGGTGCTACCCCCTCTTTCATATTCAGCTGGCCATTGCCATTGTCCATTTCGTAGGTACTGAAATCTTGCGGAGCTTTAAAATTAATCCCTTCACCTACACTTCCGTCAGCACCTTTAACATATACCCGTTGAGTAGAATAGAAAATTTTCTTCGACTCATCCCAGATTAATTCCTGAGAAGAAAAAGTATCGCCTTTGCTATTTTTTACTACCACGTTTTTCCGGAATTCGGTTTTGAGCTCTGTATCCTTTCTGATGGCGTAATCGCAAACCAGGTTTCCATCTACTGTGCCTTGTGGATTATAAAAATCGATGTTTACACCTTTAATCATTTCCTGATAAGAACCTCCGTTAGAAGGCGTGATCTTATCCAGTATAGGCGCATAACCTTTTGCCTTTACCCTGGCGGAGTCGCTGTAAATAATTTCAACTCCTATAGTGCGGTCGCGGGTTAAAGTTATCTTACCTGCAGAAACTGAATTGGCTTTTTTTAGATCGTCGTCTCCACAGGAAGCCAAAAATAATGGCAACGCGAGAAACAAACCATATAAAAATGTTTTCCATTTCATTAGTCTACGCGGTACTTACGAAACCAGGTATCGTTTAAGGTAAAGCCCAGGTGGAAATTAATATATTGTTCCTTAACCAGGTTATTGTTTAAAGTTCCTCTTTGGCCAACCTCGGTTGTAAAGTTGATTTTATAAAATGCGGTTCCCCCGTTTGCTGATGGTAGTGGGAAACCAAATCCCAGCGAAGCACCCATTTGTTTAATATTCTGATTGTTTACCTGAATATACGTTTTATCATAATTAAAACCTAAGCGGTAATCAACACGTTTCATGTAGCTGTTATAAGAGTAAGCATCAGGAGTCCACTGACCACCTAAAGAGGCACCCCAGCTGTCCTGCAAGCCCTGGCTCACATTATTAATAGTGGTTTCTGACCATTTGCTCATTCTAAAATCAGCGCCGATCATCCATTTATCATTTTGCTGAATGGCTATACCAAAGTTATGCGTTAGGGGTAGGGTAAGGTTTGATTTACCTTTGTCAATTCTGCTCAAAGTATCTAGTGCGGGCTGCTCATTACCATTAGCATCTCTCAGATAACGGGTAGCAAAAAAAGTCTGGCTCGAGTTTATTTTACCAGAAGTACTGCCTGAATAACCAAGTGTTACCAATGTTTTCTTACCTACATTAAAATCGTATTGGATACCATATGAATATGCTAAGCCACCTACACTGTTTTTATTTTGAAGCTTGGCATTATAAGCGCCAAGTATGGTACTGCTGTATTCAGTTGAACGGGTAGTCTGCAGGTTACCAAAAATATATTCCAGGTTAGCACCAATTCTTAAATGGTCGCCAAAACGATAGCCGTAACCAAAATATGCTTTCGATAAGCCACCCTCACCTTCATAAACCTGATCAACAGCAGTTGTATCAATTTTAACTTTGTTCCTGTAAGTATAACCTAAATCAGAATAAGGCAAAATGCCAAAGCTCAAGGCAGATTTTCTGCCTACCGGTGCAGCAAAAGCCAAATGGCTGAAAGTAGCATTAAAAGTATTTTCGCTTAAATTAGCCCTGCTTAAGTTATTGACACTTGCACTCATACCAATATCAATGGTGGTTAACGAAATACCGGCGTACGATGCAGGGTTCTGCATATTGATGTAGTTAAAACCACTAACTTTATTTACAGCGGTAGAAATTCCACCCATTGCCCGCAATTGAGGCAATAAAGAGCCTTTTATATTACCAAGCCCATATCTTGAATATGGCGATGATGTAGTAACCTGTGCCTGAGCACTTAAACCACCAACTAAAACGAGTATGGCTGCAATATAATTTATTCTTCTGTACATTTTAATCTGCAATAACTTCATTTAATCCTTTTAATACCAAGTAGGGATCTTTTATAATTTGAGGCGCAAAGATGCTGTTTTGTAATTGCTTATACAAAAAATTAGCATCGCCACCGGTTATAATTACCTTCAAAGCACTTTCTTTTTTATTATTTAGGGCAATAAAGCCTTCAATTTCATTTATTAC